>Ga0105248_10007674_pt1 | contig 11857 bp, 10 predicted proteins | sample KBSS34metaG_FD_81524 | JGI IMG/M metagenome (GOLD analysis project Ga0105248, IMG submission 81524) | Switchgrass rhizosphere microbial communities from Kellogg Biological Station, Michigan, USA - KBS S3-4 metaG | ecosystem: Host-associated > Plants > Roots > Rhizosphere > Soil | place...
GCCAAAGGTCCCCACGCCGCTCGTTCCCGGCAGCCCGGGGACGTTCAGACCGTTCTCGACCGCGCCGAGGTAGCCACCGAGATCGAGTCGATCGTGAATCGAGGCGCGCCATTCCTCGCGGTGGTCCAGCGAACCACGCCGCACCAGCGCGAGCGCCACGCCGACGACGAGCGCGGACGAACTGCTGAGCCCGGCGGCACGCGGGAGGTCTGACGCAAAACACAAATCGGCGCCGAGCGGCGCGCCCGGAAAGTTGCGCGCGAACCGGCGCGCCACGACCGCCACATAGTTGGCCCAGCCGTGATAACGCCGCTCGTGATCGCTCACACGAATGTCCGTCGACGCCGACCAGCGCACATCCGTCGCCGTGACGGTGTCGTCCTCCCGCGGGCCGGCGACGACCGCGAATCCGCGAGGCACGGCCGCGACCAACGAACGGCCACCGGCGTAGTCCGTGTGCTTGCCGAAGATTTCGATGCGGCCCGGTACCCACCAGGCCCACGCCGGCGCGTGCCCTCGTCGATGCTCAAACTCGCGCGCGCACTGGTCGATGAGCGCGAGGCGTCCGGGCAGATCTGACGCGTCGAATCCCGCTTCTCCGAGCGCTCGCTCGACCCGTTGCCTCGAAACAAAAGGTCCCGTCTCCGTCCCCTCCACACCGATGACCTGTTCGTGGTTAGTTGTTAGTTGTTAGTTGCTAGTTGCTAGTTGTTTATTGCGCTGTTCTCTCTCTACATATGAAGGATCCCGAGCGGCGGCGTCGTGCGCCAGCGGCCGCGCGAGAAGTCCGGGACGGGCACGGGCTGGCCGGCATGCGCGACCGATCGCACGCTGAGCTCGACGACGGCGCTCAAGGCCGCGGCGTCGTAGACGGTCTGGTCGAGCGGCGCGCCTTCGCGCAGGCACTTGATGAGGCGGTAGTCCTCGATGAAGTCCATGCCGCCGTGGCCCGCGCCCTGCGCCTGCGCGGCGATTTCCTTCCAGAGCGGATGCTCGAATTCGGGATAGAGCGCCGCGGCATCCACCCACTGATCGGCGCGGCCTCGGCCTTCGATGTATGCGCGATGTGGATAGCCCTCGAACAGGCCCTTTGTGCCCTGAACCTTGTGGATGCGGCTGTAGGGCCGGGGTAAGTTCGTGCAGTGCTGCACCATGATCGTCTTGCCGTTGACGGTCTTGATCAGGCTGGTGTTGACGTCACCGAGCACGAACTTCTCCTGGCGCTGCGGCGCATCGGGAGGGAAATGGTCGACGGCCCAGTTCTGCAACCCGCGTGACAGCGTGCTCATCGACACGAGGTAATCGAACCGGTCGCCGCGATTGATGTCGAGGCTGTGCGCGATAGGGCCAAGACCGTGCGTCGGGTACGGATTGCCGTTGAGCTTCATGGACCAGGCGCGGCGCCACAGCCCCTCATCCTTGTTCTCGAACTTGATGCCGCGCAGATCGTGCAGATACCCGCCCTCGGCGTGCAGGATTTCGCCGAACAGACCCTGCCGGACCATGTGGTACGCCATCATTTCCGGACGGTCGTAGTTGCAGTTCTCCATCAGCACGCAATGCTTGCGCTGTTTCTCGGCGGTCTCGACCATCGCCCAGCAATCGTCGATGGTCATCGCGGCAGGGACCTCGGTCGCCGCGTGCTTGCCGTTCTTCATCGCCGCGAGCAGCACCGGCACGTGCCATTCCCAGGGCGTGGCGGTGTAGACCAGATCGAGATCTTCGGTGGCGCACAGACGCTCGAAGTCGCGCGGCCCCTTGTTGTAGACAGCCGGCGCCGGGTGGCCGGCGCCCGTGATCTGCTTCGTCGCCCAATCCGTGCGCTCGGCGCGGATGTCGCAGACGGCGGTGATTCGGCAGCCTGGAATGCGGATTAGATTCTGGACGTGACTGCCGCCTTGCAGACCGACGCCGACGTAGCCGATGCGGACGAGATCAATCGGCGGCGCCTTGAACTCCCCGCTGTAGGCGGCCTGCGCTGAAGCATCAGCCTCGCCCCGCAGCGCCCCCACCGCGGCCGCTCCCGCCACCGCAGCCGCGCCCGTCTTCAGAAATTCACGACGATTGGGCTCAGACATAGGCACCGCACTCCCGCACTCCCGCACTCCCGGACTTCCGCACTTCCGCACTTCCGCACTTCAGTACTCGTACACTCCCCTGCCCACTTTCTTCCCCAGCCGCCCGGCTTTGACGTACTGCGCGATCAACGGACATGGCCGGTATTTTTCGCCGAGGCTTTTGTGCAGGTATTCGAGAATGCTGAGCCGGGTATCGAGGCCGACCAGATCCACCAGCTCGAACGGGCCCATCGGATGATTGAGGCCGAGCTTCAGCGCCTTGTCGATGTCACGCGCAGAGGCTACGCCCTCCATCAGCATGAAAAACGCTTCGTTGCCGATCGAGGCGTTGACGCGTGAGGTGATGAACCCGGGCGACTCGCGCACGAGCACCGTCTCCTTGCCCATGCGTTTCGCGACCGTCTCGATCGTCTCCAGGGTCTGGGCGCTTGATTCGAGCGCGCGCACGATCTCGATCAGCTTCATCTTGTGGACCGGATTGAAGAAGTGCATCCCGCCGACGCGCGCGGGGTTGCCGATCGATCCGGCCAGCTCGGTGATGCTGAGCGCGGAGGTGTTGGTCGCAATCACGGCGTCGGCCGGCGCCAGTCGATCGAGGTCGGCCATGAGCCGAAGTTTGAGATCGATGCGCTCGGGCGCGGCCTCGATCACCAGGTCGCAATCCTGCACCGCCTCCGCGATGTCCGACGAGGTGGCCAGCCGCTCGAGCCCCGCGTCGGCCTCGGTGCTCGGCATCTTCCCCAGCTCGACGGACTTCCTGAACACGGAGGCGATCTGCTCGCGGGCTCTCGCGAGGGCGGACTCGTTGACGTCGAAGAGCCGCGTCTCATACCCCGAAGCCGCCGCCGCATGCGCAATGCCGTGGCCCATGGTGCCCGCCCCGATCACGGCAATCGTCCGGACGTCCTTCATGCGCGCACCGTGACGAGTGCCGCGATGGTGTCGATCGCCCGATCGATCTCGTCCTCCGTTGAATAGAAGTGCGGGGCGATCCGGATCCCCGCGTTGGGCCGGTAGTCGACGATGACCTGCCGCCTCAGCAATTCGTCTGTCACCGCCGCACCGTTCGGCACGTCGATGACCACCGATCCCCCTCGCTCGGCGTCACTGGTCGGCGTATTGAGCTTCCACCCGTGCCGGTTCGCCGCGTCGATCAGGCGTTTCGTGAGCGCCAGCGATCGCGTGCGAATGGCGGGCACGCCGATTTCGCCGACGATTTCATAGCCGGCACGCGCGGAGTACAGCGAGGGCACATTCGGCGTACCGCTTTGGAACCGCTCAATCCCTTCCGCGTATCGGATGCCACCCGTCTGGAACTCGAATGGCTGTGCATGACCGGCCCAGCCGACCACCGCGGGCCGGACCTGGTTGATCAGGTCGGATCTCACATAGAGGTACCCGGCGCCGGGTCCCCCGCACAGCCACTTGACTGATCCTCCGACGGCGAAGTCCACGCCGAGGGCCTCCAGGTTCATGGGGATGGTCCCGGCCGCCTGATACACATCGAGGACGACCCGCGCGCCCACACGATGCGCTTTCTCCACGATGGGCCGGACATCCTGGAGACAGGCGCTGCGGAAGAGCACCAGGGAGACCGGGACCAGCGCGGTGTCCTCATCGATGGCGTCGACGAGCCGCTCGATCGGTGCGCTGATCGAGTTGCCGGACGGGACGTAGACGATCTCGGCGCCGTACCGGCGCAAGCCGTCGAACAGGTAGTGATTGGTAGGGAAATCGAGATCCTGGAGCACGATCTTGCGCCGCTTGCCTTCGAACGAGAAACACGACGCGACGATCGACTGGGCGACCGTGGCGTTCTGGTGCATCGTGATGGTGTTCTTGGGCACGCCAAGAATCGGCGCCAGGAGGTTGCCCGTATCCGCGCCGATCGTCCACCAGCCCTCGTACCACGCCCGCACGCCGCGGCCGTCCCAGTCGTCGGCGAATTTCTGCAGGTAGCCGCGCGCCCGCCTGGGCATCGCGCCGAGCGAGTGACTGACCAGATAGGTACAGGTCTCCAAAATCGGAAATTCCGCGCGCCAGGAAGACCAGGAATCCATGGGAACTAGAGTCTAGCGTAAAGACCATTGAGCGCCTTCGGACGTATTACTCTATGAGCGGCTGACCCATTCGCCGACGGAGGTTACATGACGGCACGTTCTTCCGTTTGGATACTCGCCCTGGTTCTCTTCGTCCCCGTGGTTGCCGGTGCGCAAGGACGGTCGGCGGAGCAACGGCAGGCCGCGGCGCAATTGGCGGCGCCGAAACTCGATACGAGCAGGACCATCGTGAGCCTTGAGCTCTCGCCCATGCCCCTCCGAGACATCGTGGAAACCATCGCGAGGGCCGGCGGTGTCACAGTGCGCTACCATTCCGCCGTCACGAAGCTGGACACGCCATCAGTCGTAAAGCTGACGGACTCAAAAGTGGAGGATGGGCTCCGGACGGTCCTGGATCCAAAGTCTTTGACATTCGCGGTGACGGGCGCGAAGTCGGTCTTCGTCTACCCCAACACGCCAGAGAATCGTGAGAAATACACCGACTCCGTCAAGACCTTTCCGATCGCCAAGGCCAACGTCAACACGCTCGGACAGACGCTCAATCAGGCCCTGACGGGGGCGTTCGGCGCCGACGATCTTCGTCCGACGATCGTGACCAATGGCGATGCGCGGACGATTGCTGTACGGGCCACGCCCGACGTGATGGCCAAGATTGCGAAGATCATCGCGGACAACGATAAGTGACGCTCGCGACGTTTACACGACCAGACGAGCAGCACGAGGGGTTGCGCTACTTCTTGAGCGCGATTTGACCGAGCAGGCGGACGACATCGTCCATTTGCTTCGAGGCCTTTCGGCTGTTGTTATAGATGACACCCACGCAACTCCACAGGCCGAACAGCGCGATACTGACCCACGTCTCAAATCCAGTCATGAGGGGAGTGTAGCCCTTGACGGGTGACGCGGGATCGCTAGAACGTCAGCTCAAGTCCACCCACACCGTCTTGGTCTGCGTGTAGTAATCGACCGCGTGCCGCCCCATTTCGCGGCCGAATCCGCTCTGCTTGTACCCGCCAAACGGCGCCGCGGTGTCGTAAACGTTATAGGTGTTCACCCAGACGGTGCCGGCCTGCAGTTTCGATGCGACGTAGTGCGCCTTCTTGATGTCGCGCGTCCACACGCCCGCGGCCAGGCCGTACATGGTGTCGTTGGCCCGCGCGATCGCCTCGTCCACGTCGACGAAGTCGATGGCCGCCAGCACGGGCCCGAAGATCTCTTCGCGCGCGATCGTCATCGCCGGCGTCACGTCGGCGAAGACCGTCGGCTGCATGAAATACCCCTTGCCCGTGCCGATATCGGCGCGGCTGCCGCCGGCCACGAGCGATCCGCCTTCGCGCTTGGCGATATCCACGTAGTTCAGGACACGCTCCAGCTGCGCCTTCGACGAAATCGCCCCGAGCCGCGTCTTGGGATCGAGCGGATCGCCCGGCACCATCTTCCTGGTGCGTTCGGCGATCTTGCCGATGAACTGATCCTTGATGGCCTTGTCAACCAGCAGCCGCGACCCGGCCGCGCAGACTTCGCCCTTGCCGTAGAAGATGCCCACGGTCGCTCCGCGCACGGCCGCGTCCAGATCCGCGTCGGCAAAGACGATGTTGGGCGACTTGCCGCCGAGTTCGAGCGTGATGTGCTTGAGCGTCTCGGCGGCGGTACGCATGATGCCTTTGCCCGTCGACGTGTCGCCCGTGAACGCGATCTTGTCGATGCCCGGATGCTCGACGATTGCCTGGCCCGTCGTCCCGCCGCTGCCGGTAATGACGTTGAGGACGCCTGGTGGGAATCCGACATCGATCGCCAGCTGCCCGAGCGCCAGCGCGGTCAGCGGCGTCTGACTCGCCGGCTTGAGAATGACCGTATTGCCCATCGCGAGCGCCGGCGCGACCTTCCACATGGCCAGCAGCAACGGAAAATTCCACGGCACGATCGCCGCGACGACGCCGACCGGCTCACGCAGCGTGTATACCAGCGCGGTGCCTTTGACGGGAATCGTGTCGCCGCCGACTTTGTCCGCCCAGCCCGCGAAGTACAGCAGGCACTCGGCCGCCATCGGGATCTCGATGTGCCGCGACTCGGTAATCGGCTTGCCGTTGTGCAGGGTCTCCAGTCGCGCGACCTCGTCGACCTGCTCCATCAACCGCTCGCCAAGCTTGTAGACCAGCCGCCCCCGCTCGCGCGCCGACAGTTTTCCCCACGGCCCCGACAACGCCGCCCGCGCCGCGGCCACCGCCGCATCCACGTCCTCGCGCGACGCCGACGCGACTTCCGCGATGACGTCTTCCGTCGCAGGGTTGATCACCGGCATGGTCTGGCCGTTCGATGCGTCACGCCATTCGCCGCCGATCAGGAGTTGCTTCTTACCGATAAGCATTGAAACCTCAGTCAAAGCACGGAACCATGAAGCACATCAAGCACATGAATATTAGTTGGGAAGACCCAAAGCCGATTCATGTTCTTTATGTGCTTAATGGTTCGTTGCTTTTGGAATCAGTTCCCTGTGAAGTTGGGCTTCCGCTTTTCGAGGCTGGCCGCAATCCCCTCTTTGGCGTCGTCGCTCTGGAACAGCAACTGCTGCAGCTCGCGCTCGATCGCGAGCCCCTCGCCAAAACCCGCTTCCGCGCCGGACTGGACCGCGCGCTTGATCCGGCCGACGGCGCGGCTGGCCTTGTTGGGCGGCGCGAAGGTACGCGCGTAGTCGATCACCGCGTCCAGAAAGCCTCCGTCGCCGATTCGCTCGGAGTCCCAGACCTCAGTCACCAGTCCCAGTCCAGCCGCCTCGTCCATGGTCATCAGCCGGCCGGTCACGAGCAGTTCCATCGCGCGTGATTTGCCCACGAGCCGCGCGAGACGCTGCGTGCCGCCGGTGCCCGGCAGCACCCCGAGGGCGACCTCCGGCAGTCCAATCTTGCCGCCGTCTTTGCGCGCGATGCGCAGATCGGCGGCCATCGCCACTTCGAATCCCCCGCCGACGGTATGGCCGTTCAGCGCCGCAATCACCAGCTTGGGCGTCTGTTCCAGCCGGTTCAGCGTCTCGTTGGCATGCAGACAGAAGTAGTACTTGTAGTCGGGATCGGCGTCGCGCAGCATCCCGATCGTCGCGCCCGCGCAGAAAAACTTCTCGCCGGCGCCGGTGATGACGATGACGTGGACGCCGGAGTCCATGCGCGCGTCGAGGATCGCCTCGTCGAGCTCCCGCATCATCTCGTAGCTGTAGGTGTTGGCCGGCGGTTCATTGAGCGTCACCACCGCGACACCGGCGTCGACGCGGTACTGGACCTTGGTCCCGCTCACATTTCCGTCCGCACGTATTCGAAGTTGATGGGCTTGCCCTTGATCCCGCGCGCGGGCGCGGCGATGTAGTTCGCAAACCGGCCGGGTTCGTAGATCGACGCATTCATGATGGACAGCAGGAACTGTTTGTCGGCTGGCGCCGGCAGCCACTCGTGCTTCCGGCGCGCCCATTCCTCATCGCTGAGCTGCCGGCCGGTGGGATCGAAATGGGCGGCCGCGAACTGTCCGATGCCGCGGTTGAACTTGCGATCGGGCAGCGTCAGCCGATCCGACAGCCCGTGGTTCTCGAGCACGCGGTTCCACCTCGTCACGCCCGACTGGCAGTCCTCGACGTACCAGTCGCGGAGCACTTCGTTCATCGCATTGCGCATGGGAATCTGCACCTGGTCCAGCCTGCCCTCGACGAGTGTTTCGAGCTCGTAGGCGGTATCCACCACGCGGTGCTCCTCCCACTTCGCCTCTTCGGCCCGGCCCTTGAGGCCGTTGGCGAAGTAGGCCGCGGCGTTCGTGGAGATCTCGTTGCCGTGCAGATCGAGGCTGAGCGAGAACCAGAGATTGATGTGCTTCTGAATGGTCGGAAGATCGATGCCGCCCAGTTTCCGGACGTCCTCTGAAAACCCCGCCTCTTTCATCAGCTCGGCGGTCCGCTGCACGATGCGGCCGACACCGGTGTCGCCGACGAACATATGGTGCGCCTCTTCGGTCAGCATGAACCGTGTCGTGCGCGCCAGCGGGTCGAGCGAGCTCTCCGACAACGACAGCAACTGCGACTTGCCGTCGCGGTCGGTGAACATCGTGAACATGAAGAAGTCGAGCCAGTTGTCGATGGGCTCGTTGAACGCTTCAAGGATGCGCGGCTTGTCGCGATTGCCGCTCTGGCGCGCCAGCAATTCCTCCGCCTCGTCGCGGCCGTCGCGGCCGAAGTAGGAGTGCAGCAGGTACACCATGGCCCAGAGATGGCGGCCCTCCTCGACGTTGACCTGGAACAGGTTGCGCAGATCGTACAGGCTCGGGCAGCGATGACCGAGCCAGCGCTGCTGCTCGACGCTGGCGGGCTCGGTGTCGCCCTGCGTGACGATCAGCCGGCGCAGCTGATTGCGAAACTCGCCCGGCACCTCCTGCCAGACGGGCTGGCCGAAGAAGTCTCCGAAGCCGATCGTCCGGTCGGCGACGCGGTCGGCGAGAAAAATACCCCAGCGGTATTCCGGCAGCCGCACGTACTCGAAATGCGCCCAGCCGGCCGCGTCGACGCTGATCGCGGTGCGCACGTACACCTGGTGATAGTGCTGGAACCCTTGCGGCCCCATGTCGCGCCACCACTGAATGTACGCGGGCTGCCAGTGTTCGAGGGCGCGCTGGAGGCGCTTGTTGAGATGCAGGTCGACGTTGTTGGGAATCTTCTCAGACGAGATCATTCAGCGACTCCGCGATTCGTTCGTAGTCGGCGGGCTTCAGCCCGCCGCAGACCCGGCGGCCTAAAGGCCGCCGGCTACGTCCTTCCAAAATCGAATTCCGCCCGCTCGGACGTGCCATACGACGTGAGCGCGCCCCTGGGCCCGACCGCATTCGGCCGCTGGAAGATCCAGTTCTGCCAGGCCGTCAGCCGGCCAAAGATCTTCGTCTCCATCGTCTCTGGCCCGACGAACCTCAGGTTGGCCTCCATTCCCGTGAGCGCGTCCGGTGACAACGCGGCGCGGCTTTCGACCGCGAGCCGCACTTCATCATCCCAATCGATCTCGTCGGGCGCAAATGTGACGAGCCCGGCGGCGGATGCCTCCGTGGGGTCGAACGGACCGTCGTGCGCCAGCGCCTCGTCCACCCGGCCCTGCCGGCCGTAGAAACGGGTCTGCAGACGCGTGAGTCCATTGCTCATCGGCAGCGGTCCGGCGTTCATGCCCGAGAGTTGAACGACATTCGCCTGATCATCATCGTCGAGCATGTACGACCGGTCGGCCGCGAGCGCGAGTTCAAAGAACGTCCCCGCAAACGCGCTCCCTGGCTCGATCAAGGCAAAGAAGGTCCGTGCGGTCAGATCCAGCCGCTTGAGCGTCCGCTTGATAAAGAGCGTCACTTCCCGCACGAACCACTGTTCCGGGTGCGCGAGCAGGACGCTGTCGGCTTCCAGCACGCGCGCCGGATCGCCGCTGGTGCGGAGCACGATGGTGCCAATCTCCGGTTCGTTCGTGCGCAATCGCAGCAGCACGTCGTCCAGCTCGCGGAACACGCGCAACGGCCAGAACTCCGCGCCGGCAGCCATGATCGCTTCCGCCGTGGTTTCCACCGGCGCCTCAGGCGCGCGCAGTGTAATCGTTGCACTGCGACGCGGACGATCGAAGGCGACCGACACCGACGAGTATTCCAGTGCGTCCGCGGTCGCCGTGAGGGCGAGCGGCGTGAGCACGACGCCGGCGCCGCCGGGTCGATCCGATCCCGCGGCGAGTTGCCGCGCCCTTTCGGCCACGGCCTCTTTGAATCGGCTGGCCGGATACACCGCGTCCACCAGACCCCATTCGACGGCGCGCTTGCCCTTCACGCCTTCGGCCAGCGTGCCGAAGACATCCGCCAGATCCCGCCGCACGTGCCGTTTATCGACGACGCGCGTGAGGCCGCCCGTGCCGGGCAGGACACCCAGGAGCGGCGTTTCGGGCAGGCTCACCGCCGAGTTGGAGTCGTCGACGAGGACGATCTCGTCGCAGGCCAGCGCCAGCTCGTAGCCGCCGCCCGCGCAAATGCCGTTGAGGGCCGCCAGGAACTTCACGCCCGAGTGCGCGCTCGCATCCTCGATGCCGAGGCGCGTCTCGTTCGTAAACTTGCAGAAATTGACCTTCCAGGTGTGCGTCGATCCACGCAGCATGAAGATGTTGGCGCCCGCGCAGAAGATGCGTTCTTTCAGACTCGTAATGACCACGCTCCTGATCTCGGGGTGTTCAAAGCGGATGCGCTGGATTGCGTCGGCCAACTCGATGTCGACCCCCAGGTCGTAGGAGTTCAATTTCAGCTTGTAGTCCGGTCGAAGCCCCTGATCTTCCTGCACGTCCATCGACAGCGTCGCCACCGCGCCCTCGAAGGCGAGGCGCCAATGACGGTAGCGGGATGGTTCGGTCTCGAACGAAACAGGGGTCGGACTGGTCGGAGTTTCAGTCGCAGCCATATGGTGCCCCAAGCCTAGCGGCTGGTGCGGTTTGGTGTCAAGGCACTATAATGCGAGGAATGGAGGCTGACTGTGAAGTATACTGCACCATCATCGACCACCTCGTTTGCACCGCCCCCGGTTCTGGTCACGCTCAGTCAGCGCGCGCGGTTGCTGCGGCAGCAGCAGGGGTTGACGCTGCGGAGTCTCGCGAATAAGTCCGGCCTGTCGCTCCGCTTCCTGATGGATGTCGAGGCGGGTCGCGGCAATATCTCCGTGCGACGCCTGGCCGACCTCGCCGGGGCCCTGCAGACGACGGCGGCCGATCTGGTCAGCCACCACACCGGCGATCCGGCGCCGCGCGTGATTTCGCTGGTCGGCCTGCGTGGCTCGGGCAAGACGGCCGTCGGACGCCGGCTCGCCCGCCGGCTGCGGATGCGGTTCGTCGAGCTCGACAAACAGATCGAGCACCGCGCCGGCATGCGACTGCCCGAGGTCTTCACGATTCACGGCGAGGATTTCTATCGGCGGCTCGAGAAAGACGCGCTGTCTGACCTGCTCGGCGCCGGTCAGTCGATGATTCTGGCGGTCGGCGGCGGCCTCGTCACTGCCCCAGAGACGTACGCCTTGCTTCTGCGGCACACGCGCACGGTCTGGCTCAAGGCGAAGGCCGATGACTGCTGGGTGCGCGTGATGCGCCAAGGCGACCGGCGGCCCATCGAAGCTCATCCGCAGGCCCGCGAAGCCCTGCGCCAACTCGTCGCCCGCCGCGACCCCCTCTACGCCCGCGCCAGCGCCACGGTCGACACCTCGTCGACGACGGTTCAGCAGGCGGTGGATAGGGTGGAGCGGGCGGTAAAGGACATTTGAGGCTTCGTTGAGGGTTCCGGGTTTCGGGGTTCAAGGTTCCGGGTTCCGGTTCTGGGTTCTTGGGTTCCGCGTTCTCCGTTCGCGCCGGAACCCGGCACGCGGAACCCGTGAACCCGAACCAGGACCCGGCACGCGGAACCCGTGAACCCGAACCAGAACACGGAACGCGGAACCCGTGAACCGAACCAGAACACAGAACGCGGAACCCGTGAACCCGAACCAGAACCCGGAACCTTGAACCCCGAAACCCGGAACCCCCAAAAACCTTCAACCCCGAAACCCGGAACCCTCAACCGTCCGAAACACCGCCCTACTTACGGTAGTATTCCCAACTATTGGCGCCCCCGGAGGGTGTCCGCCGTCGTCTGTCACGAAGGAGAAATCAATGCGCCGAAATTCCCGTAAGGGTTTGGCCCGGATCCTGGTTGTGA
>Ga0105248_10007676_pt1 | contig 11855 bp, 11 predicted proteins | sample KBSS34metaG_FD_81524 | JGI IMG/M metagenome (GOLD analysis project Ga0105248, IMG submission 81524) | Switchgrass rhizosphere microbial communities from Kellogg Biological Station, Michigan, USA - KBS S3-4 metaG | ecosystem: Host-associated > Plants > Roots > Rhizosphere > Soil | place...
CCACGTGCGCGCTTCGACCTCGTGGGCAGCACGCTGCTCACCGCCGCGCTCGTGCTGCTCGTCGCGGCGAGCCGCATGCACGGTCTGCTCATGGCGAGCGCACTCGCCGCGGGCGCGGCGCTGCTCGTCGCGTTCGTCGTGCGCGAGCGCCGCTCCGCCGAGCCGGTGCTGGACCTGCGGCTGTTCGGCCGCCGCGAGTTCGCGGCCGGCAGCATCGTCATCGCGATGCAGAACCTCGCGATGTATTCATTGCTGTTCCAGGTTCCGATGTTCTTCGAGCACGTACGTCACATTCACAAGGGCACGACGGGCCGCGCCGTGATCGGCATGATGATCGCGATGGTCGTGCTCGCGCCGATCGGCGGACGGCTGGCGGAGCGGCTCGGCGCGCGGCTCGTCGCGGTCGCCGGCTGCGTGCTCTCGCTCGTCGGCGTGCTGGCATTGGCGGATTTCTCGCGGCTCGCGGCGCCCGCGGACGCGCTTCCCGGGCTGATCCTCGTCGGCATGGGGCTCGGCCTCGCCACGTCGCCGTCCCAGTCGGCCGCCATGACCGCGGTCGATCGCGAGCGCGCCGGAATGGCGGGAGGGGCGCTCTCGACCTCGCGCTACCTCGGCGGCGTGATCGGCATCTCGCTGCTCGGCGCGTTGCTCGGCACCGCGCCCGGCGTCGCCGCGCACCGGAACGCTGCGCTCTGCTACGTCGCGGCGCTCGTGGTGGCCACGATCGCGTCGGCGCTGCTGCCGGGACGCGTGCCCTCGCCTTCCAGGGTCATCGAGCCGGTGCAGACCGCATAGCACGCCGGCGCGCGACCAGCATTGCGTACACCGCGGCGTTGAGCGCGAGCACGGCGACGCCGAGCACGACCTGGATGCCGCGCGTCAGGCCATCCGGGTAGAGCAGACGTGTCACGTAGTGGGCGATGAATCCGCCCGCATAGCCCGCTTCGCCCGCTCGGTGGCGCAGCGAGTTCTCGAGTGGCGTGAGTGGACAGATCCAGCCCGAGAACTCGATCCATATGCCCCAGACCACGGCCGGCAGATGGAGGAGGGCCAGCTTCGGCCAGCGCAACACCAGGGCTCCGCCAGCGACGACGAACGCGAGAAAGGCGAAGTGAACGGCGAGGACCAAGTCCGCGAGTCGATGATACGACATCGTCGCACTCCTGGGTCCAGGCAACATGCGGCGTGAGCGCGGAGCGTACCACCGCGCCGGGGCCGACCGACGCGGCCGCGTTGCGTCCGTCCGGCCGCTGCTGGAGACTCTGCATGACGCACGGGACGCGGGTACCACCGAAGCCGGGAGACATGTTCGCGTGGCGGTGAAATTTCGTGACTACTACGAAGTGCTGGGCGTGCCGCGCACGGCGACGGCCGACGACATCAAGCGCGCCTACCGGCAGCTCGCTCGCAAGCAGCATCCCGATTTGCAGCCCAAGGGCGAGCGCGACAAGGCCGCCGAGCGCTTCAAGGAGATCAACGAGGCGTACGAGGTCCTGCGCGATCCCGACAAGCGCGCGAAGTACGATGCGCTGGGCGCGAACTGGAAAGGCGGCCAGGATTTCACGCCGCCCGGGGCGGGGGAATGGCGCACCGAAGCGCCCGGTGACTGGCAGGATCTGGGCGACTTCAGCGACTTCTTCGAGTCGATCTTCGGTCGCGGCGGCCGCGCGCGTGGCGGGCGCGGCCGGGGCGGCGCTCCGTTCGGCGGCAGCGACATCGAAGCGGAGCTGCCGATCACGCTCGAGGAGGCGATCCGCGGCGGTAAGCGGCGCATCACACTCCCCGGCAACCGCAATCTCGAGGTCACGATTCCCGCGGGATCACACGACGGCACCGTGCTCCGTCTCGCCGGGCAGGGCGAGCCGGGCGGCAACGGCGCGCCGCCGCGTGACCTCTATCTGCACATCCGGCTAGAGCCGCATCCGCGTTACCGCGTCGACGAGAGCGATCTCGAGCTGGATCTTCCGCTCTGGCCGTGGCAGGCGGTGCTCGGCGCATCCGTGCGCCTCGAGACGCTCGAGGGAACGGTGACGCTGAAGGTGCCGCCGGGAACGCAGAACGGCCAGCGGCTGCGGCTGCGCGGCCGCGGTCTCTCGCACGGAACGAACGAGCGCGGCGATCTCTATGCGGTCATCCGCGTCGTGATCCCCGAGCGACCGACGGCGGCCGAGCGCGCCGCGTACGAGCGGCTGAAGGAGGCGGCGCCCGGTCCTCCCGACCGTCCGGCTGGCCAATGAGCGAGCGAACGGAAACGCGCATGCTCGACATCGCCGTGTTGCGGGCGTCGTTTCGCCGCGACGTGGGCGTCAGCCGTGAGCAGCTTGCGCGCGCGGTCGGGATCAGCGAGGCGACGCTCGAGCGGCTGGTGCGCGCCGGGATCGTCGAGCCCGACACCGCCGACGCCGCTCGCTTCTCCGCGGCCAGCGCGGCGCGGCTCGAGCGGCTGCTGCGGCTGCATCACGACCTCGAGATCGATCTCGTCGGCGCCGCCGTCGTCGTGGATCTGCTCGAGCGCATGGAGCGCCTGGAGGCTGATCTCGAGCGGCTGCGGCGGCAGCTCCGCTAGGCGCACCCTCCAGCGCGTCGCGTTTCGAGCCGATAACTCGAACACGTGGCAGCGGAGGGATCATGACCACCAAGATCACCGTGAACGGCGTCAGCTACGACGGCATCGACGCGATGCCGCCGGAGGCGCGGCGTCTCTATGCGGAGACGCTCGCGAACACGCCCGAGCTCGCGGATCGCGACGGCGACGGTATTCCCGACATCGTGGCGCACCCGGGTGCTGCGCTGCAGCATCGCACCGTCGTGCGCAAGAAGTTCATCGTCAACGGCACGAGTTACGACGATCCAGCCGCAATGCCTCCCGACGCGCGCGCGATGTACGACAAGGCGATGAGCGCCATGCAGTCGGGGCAACCGAACGTGCACAAGAACGAGATCAAGCTGTCGTTCCAGCTGACGGGGCCCGGGTTCACGATGGGCAAGAGCATGGGTGGCGCGTCACCGTCTGCCGGGCCATCCCCCACGTCGATGCCCGCGCCGATCGAGCCCGCGTCCAGCGGTGGCTCGCGCATGGCGTTGATCCTGGGCGTCGGTGCCGCGGCCGGCCTGCTCGTTTGGCTGGCGATGCGAGGCCGCTGAGGCCCCACACCGCGGTCACGTGTCAGGCGCGCGCCGAGCCGGAGACGCGTTCGAGCAGCGCTCGCACGCTCTTCGCGTGGTGGCGCTCGTGGAACACGCAGAAGAACAGCATCTCGCGCACGGTCAGCTCGCCGAGCAGCGGATGCTTCATCGCGTGCCGATCGAGCGTTTGCTCGTCCCATCCGGCAGCCGCCGAGCGTAACTCGGCGCTGGCGGCGATGAACGCACTCACGAGGTCCTCGCGCCGAGAATCCGGCTCGACGACCACGACACGCCCCATCTCGAGCATGCGCTCCTTCGGAGCGGCTGTCAGCGCCGCGGCCGCCGCATCACGCACGTCGGCATAGGTCCGGCTACGGGCGGTCGAGTGAGTGGGCAGCGAGTTGGAGCGGACGCCGCGCTGGATCGCGAGGCTCGTTCGCGTCAGATGTACCAGATGGTGCGCGGGACTCCAGTGGTCGGAGTCCCCCGCCAACAGCCGGGCATCGGGCACGGCCGCGAACAACTCTGTAATCGTGGCGGCGTTGGATTCCAGGGCGGCGAGGATTTCGGGTTTCGTGACGGGATGCGGCATCGGAATAATCTACCATTGGGCTCGGTCGTCGCACCCACCACCGAGAGCAAGGAGGTCGATCATGCCAGACCGTCAGAAGATCACGACGATGCTGTGGTTCGACGGCAACGCCGAAGAAGCCGCGAAGTTCTATGTCTCACTGTTCAAGGACTCCGCGATATTGCAGACGACGACCTACTCGCAAGCCGCGGCGCAGGCGTCCGGCCGGCCCGCGGGCAGCGTGATGACGGTTGCGTTCCGGCTGGCCGGGCGCGACTTCGTCGCGTTGAACGGCGGCCCGCACTTCAAGTTCAACGAAGCGATCTCGCTCGTCGTGAACTGCGACACGCAGCAGGAGATCGACGAGCTGTGGGCGAAGCTCACGGAGGGCGCCGATCCCAAGGCGCAGCAGTGCGGCTGGCTGAAGGATCGGTTTGGTCTGTCGTGGCAGGTCGTGCCCGCCGCGCTGCCCGAGCTGATGAAGGGCGGCAACGGCGACCGCGTCATGGCGGAGATCCTGCAGATGAAGAAGATCGATCTCACACGGCTCGAGGCCGTGGGCGCCGGACGTTAGGACACGCGTATCGCGCCGGTGCGCTGAGCGCGTTGCGTCATGAACGCGCGTGACGCGGTCGAGCTGCTCGCCGGCGCCGTGCCCGCCCGGGGCGGTGCCTGGGCCGATCTCGGCGCTGGCGACGGGTTGTTCACGCGAGCACTGGCGACGCGCCTCGGCCCGAGCGGCGTCGTTTATGCGGTCGATCGGGACGTGCGCGCGCTCGCTGTGCTGCGCCGCCACGCCGAGCGTGGCGCGCTCGCCGTGACGACGATCACCGGTGACTTCACGGCGGACGTCGTGCTGCCCGACGTGCGCCAAGGCGAGCTCGACGGGCTCCTGTTCGCGAATGCGCTGCACTACGTACGCGACCCTGCCGTGGTGCTCGCGCGGTGGATGCGGTGGCTGCGTCCGGTCGGTCGCATCGTCGTCGTCGAGTACGAGCGCCGCCGCGCGAACCCCTGGGTGCCGTTTCCGCTTCCGCCGCAAGGTCTGCACGACGCCGCGCTCGCCGCGGGGCTGTCACCGCCCGTCGTCACGGCGACGCGACCCTCGCAGTTCGGCGGCAACCTGTACGTCGCCGCGATCGATCGCGCCGAACGCTAGGGGCGTGCGGCCGCCGACACCTCCTCCGCGACGACCTCGATCAGCTCCTCGTTCTTCGTCACCATGCGGCCGTTGACGACGAACGTGGGCGTGCCGTCCACGCCGGCTGCGATGCCCTCGCGGATGTCCTGATCGACGCGCTTGTCGAGGTCCGGGGAGGCGAGGCAGGCCTTGAACTTCGCACGATCGAGTCCGGCGGTCACCGCCCAGGCCGCGAAATCGGCGTGCGCGAGGTCCTGCTGGTGCGCGAACAGCGCGTCGTGGTACGGCGCATAGCGGCCGAGCGTCGCGGCACACTCCGACGCCACCGCCGCGGGCCGCGCGTTCGGGTGGCTCGGCAGCGGAAAGTTCAGGTAATAGAGCGCGATCCGGTCACCGTACTTCTGGCGCAGCAGCGCGAGCGTGTGCTCGGACTCGAGGCAGTAGGGGCACTCGAAGTCGGTGAACACGACGATGCGCACCGGCGCCGTGGCGGGGCCCACGATCGACGCGCCCGCCGTCGAGACGGCGACGCGCGGCGGCGACAGCCGCGATCCGACGAGCCCGTGCGTGCGAACGGAGTCGATCATCTCCGACCGCAGCTGCGCCACGCGGGCGCGCTGGATCGCCGCCTCGAGCCGTTCTTCGCCGGCGGGCACCGTCGCGCTGACGTCCTGCTTGCTGTCCTCGTACGCCTTGATGAAGGCGATGTCGCCCTTCGTCACCGGGGCGCTCTGCCGCGCGAGCGATGCCGTGAGCTCGTCCGCCGTCATGCCTTTCGCGCGCGCCGCCGCCTCGAACAGCTTCTGGTCGAGCAACGCGTCGAGCGCCGACTTCTCGAGCTCGTACACCCGCTCGCGCTGGTGCTGGATGCGGTTGCGAAGATTGGCGTCGAATTGCGCGAACTCGCTCCCGAGCACGCGCGCGTAGATGCTGTCCGGCGCCACGCGTTGCTGGCCGGCGTCGTGCGCCACGGCCTGGCGGCCGAGGTAGTCACGCACCGCCGCGTGCTCGTAATCCTGCAGGTCCGCGAGCGCGTCGTCGTAGCTCTGTCGCGCGCCGTCGTTGAGCGAGGCACGCAGCTCGGCGCGCGTCACCGGATGACCGTTGACGAGAGCAAGCACTTCGGAGGCGAGCATTCCGGCGGCGACGACGAGCGCGATCATCGACGAAGCTCCAAATGAAACCGAGGGCGGCAGGAGATCGCCGCCCTCGGAGTGAGTGGGCGAACGGAGTTACGGAGTGACGCAGCCGCGCGGCCAGCCGCTCAGCGCGTTCGAGTACTCCGGCTGCACCCAGGCGCCACCGGCCTGCTGGTAGAGATTGTGCCACGCGCACTTGTCGTCGGCTTCGTAGCCCGAGGCCGACTCCCACCACGCGTTCACCGGATCGGTGATCGCCTCGCGAATCTCGTGCGAGGTGACGATCGTCTGCATGTCCAGCACCGACTTGCCCGACAACGAGCAGCCCGAGCAGTCGTTGTACGGGAACACGGCGTAGAGGATCGTCTTGCCGCTGTAGGTGAAGCTGCTGTGGTAGCCACAGTAGTTGCGGCATGACGCATACTGGCCCTGAGTCGATGTCGTTCCCTGCGGCAGGTACACGCCGTAGATCGTGTTCGTGTTCGCCGTCAGCCGCCCAGCGTTGAACAGGCCGGCGATGTACGACTGCACGCCCGAGTCCGAGATGCGATGCGGTGCCGGCTGGTTGTCGACGAGGTCCGCCGAGTGCGTCAGCGTCGCTGAGATCGCGTTGCCGCCCTTGCTGTACTGCGTGATCACCTTCATCCCCGGATCGGAGTTGCTGAAGTTCGCGAGGAAGCTGCTGATCCCGCTCTGGAGCGCCGAGGCGGTCGCGGCGTTGTAGTAGATCGCCAGGAACGCCGCGTTCGACACGACCGCGCCGCCATGGTCGTTCATCGCGCCGGGTACCGCTCCATAGCTGGCGCCGAACACCGAGTAGCCGTTCACGTGCTCGGCTGGCGGCTGAATGCCGAAACGATGCTCGGCGGCTTCCGCCGACGCCGGGTCAGGCAGCACGTGGACGATTTCGCCGTTGTCGCCGCGGATTCGCCAGACGCCGTCTTCGCGCGCCTGTGCGCTGTTACCTTGGGCGTACGCCTGGGTGGCGCCGAGCAGTGCCGCGATCGTGAGGATCAACGCTGCCTTTCGCATGTGCGCACCTCCGGAAACCGAACGGGGGCCGGTGGGCCCCGGGGGATTGCGGGTCCGGGCAAGCAGGGGACGGGAACCCGCGGGCGGAACATTAGGGCATGTCCAGCCGACGTCAACGGATTATTGTCGCTGCAATAGGGCGATGCATGTCGCACGACGTTCAACCGGGAGATCCGATGACCCGCCGTGAGTTACGAGGCGCGTGCGTGGTGCTCGTCACCTTGTTCGCGACCAACGCAATGTCCGTTCCGATCACCACGGTGCCGGGCCGGTATGCCGACGTGAACGGCATTCGCATGTATTACGAGAGCTACGGCAAGGGCTCGGTGCTCGTGCTCCTCCACGGCGGCGCGGGCAACGGCGAACAGTTCAGCCAGCAGATCGGCCCATTTCAGCAGCACTTCCGTCTCGTCGTGCCCGACATGTGCGCGCAGGGGCGCACGACCGATCGTTCGGCGCCGCTCACCTACCACGCCATGGCGGAGGACGTGATCGCGCTCGCGGATCGACTCGGCGTGAAACGCTTCGACGTGATGGGGTGGAGCGACGGGGGCGTCACGGGGCTCGATCTCGCGATCCACCATCCCGACCGCATCCGGCGCCTCGTCACGTTCGGCGCGAACTTCTCGCCGGCCGGCTTGAATCCGGCCGACGTCGCGTGGAACGACACTGCCACCGTCGCCGCATTCGGCGACGGCATGCGCGAGGGCTGGACGAAGCTCAATCCACAGCCCGGCAACTACGAGGTCGCGATGGCCAAGATCATCCACTTGTGGAAGACGGAGCCGAACTTCACGGCGGCGCAGCTCCATTCGATCAAGGCGCGTGTGCTCGTCTGCGCGGGCGAGCACGACCTGATCCGCCGCGATCACACCGAAGCGCTGGCGAAGGCCATTCCCGGCGCGCAGATGTGGATCGTGCCCGGAGCCTCGCACGGCGCGATGATCGAGAAGCCCGGCGAAGTGAACCGGCGAGTGACCGCGTTTCTCGGCCCGTGATGCTGCCGAGCGCCGTCTCAGGCCCGGTTCGTGATGCCCAGCCCGGCGGCCAGCGCCACGAGCTCGGGTCCGGGTGGCGCGCCGATCTGTTCCTCGCACCGCGTGACGAAGCGCCGATAGGCTCGCGTCGCCGCGGTCAATCCACCGGTCGCGGCGTGCGCCTCGAGCAGGACGGCGAGCGCGGCCTCGTCTAGGGCGTCCTCCGCAAGCGCTCGTTCGGCCCACGCGAGCGCGGCCGTGAAGTCCTTGCGCGAGAGCGCCGCGCGAGCGGCGGAGAGGAGCACGCGGGCGAAGCGCGCGCGCAGCCTCGCACGCGCATCCTCGGCCCATTCGGCGTCCATCCACTCGGGCAGCAGGCCGCCGACGTACACCGCCGCGGCGCGCTGCCAGCCGGCGAGCGTGCCCTCGCGCTCGGCCTGAGTCGCGAGAGTCTCGAAACGCAGGACGTCGCACTCGATCGCGCCGTCGAGCCAAATCATGCCGTGCTCTCCGCGCACGACCGTGAACGGGCCGCGCGCTCCGACGCGGGGCTCGAGCGCTTGTCGCGCGGCGTTGAGCGCGACGTCGAAGCGGTTGCGGCTCGCGGCGGGATCCGCTTGCGGCCAGAGCCGCTCGGCCAGCGCCTCCCGTCGCTCCGGACGTCCCGGGCGCAACGCGAGCAGCGCCACGAGCTGCCGGGCGGCGGTGCGTGCGATCGGACGAGCGGCCCCGTCGACTTCGAGCGCAAATCTGCCGAGCAGCGTGATGCGCACGCGCGAGGGCTGCGCCTGCGTCGACGTGTTGTGCCGCACGGCCGGAACGTGCGCGAACGGACGAGCCGTCGCCGCTTCCACGCCGAGCGGCACCGCCACGTCGCGCTCCTTGCGCAGCAACACTCGGTAGTGCTCGCGGTCGAGCAGGCGCAGTGCCGCGCGCAGCGGCGCCGCGTGGGGCCGTCCCATGTGCTGCGCCACGCGCGCGGTGAACAGTAATACGCGCGCCTCCTCCTTGCGGTCGCCCAGCCTGTGCGACACGCGAACGCAGTCCGCGAGCGCCGCGAGGGCATCGATGCCATGACCTTCGAGCCCCCGCACGAGCGCGCATTCGAGACGCGCAACGTTCCGCCATGACGGCGACTCGAGAGCGGCGAGCCCGGCCTCGGCCCGCGCGAGCAATCGTCCCGCGCGCGCAAGCCGCCCGCGGCGACGCTCGAACACGCCTTCCCACACGTCTAGCATGCAGGCGTAGAACGGCGTCGAGGCCCGCGCCACTTCGCGCCGTGCGGCGCGAAACGCCCGTGCCGCGGCGGGCATCGAGCCCTCTTCACTGAAGCTGCGGGCGCGCGAGATCTCGAGGAGCGCGCGGCGCGCGAAACCGCCCGAACGGTCGAAGAGGGCCGCGGCCTCGTCGAGATGGATGCGCGCCGCGGGCTCCTCTCCGAGATAGATGTAACCTTCGGCCATGTTGACGAGCAGGGCGTGTGCGCGCGCCCAGTAGCCGGCTTGGCGGTAGACCGCGAGCGCCCGGCGTGCGCGCACGAGGTAGGGCTCCCAGCGACCGGCGGTGAACTCGAGCGTGGCACGACTCACCTCCGCGTCGGCGTACTCCACGCCGCGTGGGCGCGCCGCGAGCGCGCGCAATGCGGCGTCGAGATCGGCGCGCGCACCTGCCGGGTCGCCGGCGTGAAGTCGCAGCGAGCCGACACGCGCGCGGATCATCGCCGATCCCGCACGTCGCTCGTTCATGTCGCCTCGCTCGGCATGCCCGCGTGGCACTGCGCGCAACCGCGACAGCAGATCGAGCCCGTCGCGGATGGCCGGGGCGAATTGAACGGTCTGGTTCGCCACGACGCTCAACACGCCGTATGCGCGCGCGGCCTCGACCGGATGCCGTGCGTCGAGCCAGCCGTTGGCCGCCGCGCGCAGGCGCGCGGTGGCACGATCGAAGCGGCCGCCGTCGGCATCCTGTCGTGCGGCCGCGAGCAGCACCGCGGGGGAGGCCGCGGCCGCCTGGGGCTCGCCGCGCTCGAGCCAGCGCTCGGCCGCAGGGCCGAGCATCTCGCGAATGCTGGCGTCGCCGTCACGCCAGATACGTTCGAACGCTGCGACCGCAGTGGCGCCATCGCCTGCGGCTGCGAGCGCCGTGACGGCACGAACCGGCTGGCCGAGGCGCCGCCAGTGGCGGGCGACACGCGCGAGCGTCGCGCGGCGCACGGACGCAGGCAGCTCGCGCGCGGCACGATCGCGCAACACGTCGAGGAACAGTGGATGGAATCGCGGCACGCCGTCTCGTCCGGTATCGAGGTAGAGCCCGCGACGCCGGACCGCCTCGAGCAGATTCCGTGAACGATCGTGCGAGAGCGCGGCGGCGAGCGCCTCGGGATCGAGCTCATCGAGCCCGCTCGCGATCAGCAGATCATGCCGCAGCTTCGGAGCCAATGCATCGAGCTCACGTGAGGCCAGCTGCGACCACTCGGATCCCGATGCATCCGTGGCTCGCGCGCCGGCCACGAGGCCCGTCACCCATCCTCCGTGCACGGCGGCCAGCGCGGCGCGCCTTGGACGTGGGACGCGGAGACGCTCGAGCAGCCGCCGTGCCTCCGCCGCGCTGAAAGCAAGGTCCTCGCGGCTCAACGCCCGCTCGCCCAAACGCGCGAAGCGCGCAGGTCCGAACGGCGACTCGCCTCGCGCCGCGATCACGAAGCGCACCGACTCGGGAGTGGCTTCGATCAGTGCCGCTGCCCACGAGAGCGCCGCGCGCGCTCCGGCAAGCTCGTGCGCATCGTCGAGCACGACGAGGATTGGCTGTGCGCGAGTCGACAGCTCGTGCACGAGTCGGGCGGTAAGCAGGCCGCCGTCGCGCTCGAAGTCGCGCCGCGCATCGAACAGCGCCAGCACCTCGCGGCCGAGTGGCGGAGACAATCGTGCCGCGGTGGTGAACACTGCGTCGAGGAGCCGCGCCGGGCTGCGGTGCTCGGGACCGAGTGTCACCCACAGCGTCTGGCCGCCGCGTGCGAGCTGCGCGGCGAGCGTGCTCTTGCCCCAGCCCGCCGGCGCGGCGAGCGTGCCGACCTTCCAGCGCCCGGCGAGGGCGCGGAGGAGGCGGGGCCGGGATACGAGGGGAGTGGCGGCCGTCACGAACTGGAGACTAGCGCCGCAATGGACGCCGAGTAAGAACGGAGTAAGAGCGACGCCGGAGGCTCATCGCATTCGACAGGCCGCGAGGCGGAGGGCGGGAGGTCCGCCTGGGCCAGCGACCGGATGCGCAGGAGTTCGCCATGAGCCTCCGCTCGTTCGTTTCCGGATGCACGGCTGCCATGTTCGTCGCGCTCGCCGCCGCGATGGCCGGCGCAAGCCCCGCCGTCACCGCGATCAATATCGTCCGGCAGGGCATGGCGGCCCCGGACGGCAACGGTACGTTCCACGATTACTTCAGCTTCGCGGACCCCGTGCTGAATGACGCGGGCGAGGCCGCGTTCACGGGGCACTTCGTCGGGACCGCGCTCGGCTCCGCGGATGATGACTACCTGGTGCGCGCGCGCGTTTCGGGTCCACCGATTCAGCTCGCGCGCCAAGGACAGGCGCTACCGGATGTGGCCGGGACATTTGGCGATCTGTTCACCGCGCCGCGGGCGTTCGCGATGAATGACTCGGGACGCATCGCGTTCGTGACGCCGCGGCTCGGCACCCCAGGCGGCTCCGCCGACAACAGCGCGCTCTATTCGGTCCGCGACGCCGGGCTGTTCTGGGTGCACGCGCGGCGCGGCGACACTCCGCCTTTCACGAGCACGACGTTCAACGGCCTGTTCCCGCCCACGATCAACGACCAGCCGCCCGCGGCGGTGGCGTTCTTCACGTCGCACGGCGGCA
>Ga0105248_10007677_pt1 | contig 11855 bp, 13 predicted proteins | sample KBSS34metaG_FD_81524 | JGI IMG/M metagenome (GOLD analysis project Ga0105248, IMG submission 81524) | Switchgrass rhizosphere microbial communities from Kellogg Biological Station, Michigan, USA - KBS S3-4 metaG | ecosystem: Host-associated > Plants > Roots > Rhizosphere > Soil | place...
AAAAACCGCGCCCGATGCCCGCGCTGGAACGATCATGCTGACGCGTCGACGTTACAGACGGTGCAATGCCATGACGATGCACGCGCGCTCGAGCAACGCCGCCGGTTCGGCCGACGCGGCGACATGCACGCGCGCGAAACCGAGCGTGTGCGCAATCTCCGCGATGCGCGCGCTGCTGACCACGCAGTCGTTGGCCGTCAGATGAGCAAACAGCGCCGGCGACAGCACCGCGTGCAGGTTCGCCAGCGCATCAGCGCTCGAGAACAGGCTGATCAGCGGCGTTGGCGCGGCCTCCAGGCCGCGCAGGTGGCGCCGATCCAATCGTGGCCTTGCGCGCTCGTAGACATTGATGAACTCGATGCGGGCGCCGCGCGCGCGCAGTTCGCGCGCCAGCAGGTCACGGCCGCCCGGCGCGCCGACCACGACGATGCGGCGCTTGCGCACGCGCGCGAACAGGGGCAGCGCGAGGAGGCCTTCGCTGTCGCGGCGCGCTGGCGGATAAATCACGTTCTTCACGCCGCGCCGCTGCAGCGCGAGCGCGCTGCCGCTGCCGGGAACGCAGACCTGCGTCGTTCGGCGCAGGCGCAGACGTGGAGTCAGCGCAAAGGCATACCGCACGGCCGCCGGACTCGTGAAGATCACGACGTCGGCGCTCTGCGCGGCCCGCAGCTGCTTGCGCGCGAGCGCGCCGTCCTGCGCCGCGCGCAAACTGATGCCCGGCAGACTGACCGCGCGCCCGCCGAGCGCCTTGATGCGTCGCCGAAGCGAGGCCGCGGACTCGCTCGGACGCGTCACGATGATGCTCGCGCCGGCCAGCGGACCGGCGGGAGGCGAACGTGGCGGCGCGCGTGAGGCCATGCGCAATCGTACAGCGGGCAAGAGCTAGGGGCGAGGGACGAGGGGCGAGCGAGAAGCGCAGGAGCCGCCAGCTTTTCTCTTCCACTCGACCCTCGTCCCTCGCCCCTCGCCCCTGCTCCAAGACTTGCCGCCGAGCGTAAACCTGCGCACACTCCGCCGCCTCATGCCGAACCCCAGCAACGACGAACTCGCCACGCAGTTCGAGCAGCAACTGCTCGCCGACATCCCGCTTGCGCGCGCCATGCAGTTGCGCGTTGCCAGCTGGGACGAGGACAGGTTGCGTCTGTCGGCGCCGCTGGCGCCGAACATCAACGACAAGGGCTGCGCGTTCGGCGGCAGCCTGACGAGCCTGATGACGCTGGTCGGCTGGGGCCTGATCGTGCTGAGGCTGCGCGCGCTCGGCCGCAGTTGCGATATCTACGTGCAGGACAGCACGGTGCGTTACCTGGCGCCGGTGTGGTCGGACTTCATCGCCGAGGCACAACTTGCCGAGGACGAATCGTGGGATGCGTTCCTGGCGACGCTCGAGCAGCGCGGACGCGCGCGCCTGCGCGTCGTCTGCCGTGTTCCGCTCGACGACGGCGGCGCCGCCGCCACGCTCGAAGCGCGCTTCGTCGCAATCGCCGCGCCGGCAGCCTGACCGCCAGACCGATTTGCTGCACAATCGCGCTGTCCGGACACTCGTTGTCTATTGCGGAGCGCTCCATGTCAGCTCGTTCAGTTTTGCTCCTCGTTTTGGCTTTGCTCACGCTGACCGGGTGCCCGGTCAAGCAGAACGCGTTGTTGCTCGAAGACACGCTGTCGAGCTACGCCGGCGCCATCCGCTGGGGTCACATGGACGATGCGCTCGGCTTCGTCGATCCGGAAACCCTGAAGAAGCATCCGGTGACTGCGCTCGACCTGGCGCGCTATCAACAGGTGCAGATCACCGTCTATTCCGATGCGGCGCCGGTGCACATCACCGACGACGAAGTCAGCCAGATCGTCGAGATCGGTCTGGTCAACATCAATACCCAAGCGGCACGCTCGATCGTCGACAAGCAGCTGTGGCGCTACGACGCCAAGGCGAATCGCTGGTGGCTCGTGTCGGGGCTGCCCGACATTACCGTCCATTAGATCAAACGATTCACCACGAAGGCACGAAGATCACGAAGAAGGGCAAGTGCGAGCTAAATACCGGTAACCCCTTCGCGCGAATCGGCTGATCAGCCTTCTCCAGCAGGTGATTGCGAGAGACGGCGAAGGTCAATCTCCAAACCCGGACTTGCTTTTCTTCGTGTCCTTCGTGCCTTCGTGGTGGATCTTTTGATCCAGCTTCTGCAGACGCCGGGAGTTGCGTTGTGGTGCGGCGACCTTTGCGCGGCGGCCCCCGCTGACGGATAATCAACGCGTTGTTTCCCGCCCGCCGCTTGAATCCCATGTCTGAAATCCTGCACCGGCTGCCCGAGTTCGTCGGCAATCACACCCTGTTGGCAATGTTGTTCCTGTCGGTGCTGGTCGCCTGGCTCGGCAGCGAAGCGTCGCGGCTGTTCCGCGGCTATCGCGAAGTCACGCCGGCCGCGCTGACCCAGTTGATCAATCGCGACAGCCCGCTGGTCGTCGACCTGTCGAGCACGCAGGATTTCGAGAAGGGGCATATTCCCGGGGCGCGCCACGTGCCGCTGAGCCAGTTCGACCCGGAGAACAAGGATCTGGCCAAGGTCCGCGAACTGCCCGTTGCGGTCTACTGCAAGACCGGCACAACCTCGGCTCAGGCAGCCGCGCGCCTCGTCAAGGCCGGATTCAAGCGCGTGTTCTGGCTCGGTGGCGGGCTGGCCTCGTGGCAGCAGGCCGACCTGCCGCTCGTCCGCGGCCGGTAACGCGTCACACTTTCCGTTGCCGGGCTGCGCGCTGCGCCACTTTCGAACGTGCAGCGCCTGGCACATCGTGGGATAATCCGCGATCTTTTCCCCACGATCCTTTCCGGGTCGATACAAATCGATCCCGTCCAATCCGGAGCAGTACTTCCATGACCGAGAACAGTCCCCTCAACCCGTCCGCGAACGGCGCCGGCGACGGCGCCGCGCAGTTGTCCCTGCAAAAGGTATACATCAAGGACGCCTCGTTCGAGGTCCCCGGCGCGCCGCAGATTTTCCAGGAGCAGGGCCAGCCGCAAGTGCAGCTGAACCTGTCGCAGCAGGTCGGCACGCTCGCCGACAACGTCTACGAAGTCGTGCTGACCGTCACGGTCACGTGCAAGCTTGCCGACAAGACCGCGTACCTGGCAGAAGTGCAGCAGGCCGGCGTGTTCGGCATGCAGGGTTTCGACGCGCAGAACCGCGATACCGTGCTCGCGACTTACTGCCCGAACGTGCTGTTCCCGTACGCGCGCCAGATCGTCTCGGACCTGATCCAGAATGGCGGATTCCCGCCGTTCCTGCTGCAGCCGATCAATTTCGAGTCGCTGTATGCCGAGCAGATGCGCCGCCGTGCGGAAGGCGAGCAGCAGCTGAATGCCTGAGCAGGCCGAGAGCGTGAGGGCGGCGGCATTCGCCGCCTCGTAAGGAGTCAGGCCGGCCGCTGCGCGGCCTCGTGAGGTCGCTCGCCTTCGGCTCGCTTGTAGCGAGCAGCTGTGAGTAATCTGGGCTTCGTCCCGAACGAGGCGGCGCAAGCCGCCGACCTCACGGCTCTGCCGCTTTACACCTGACCCGCCCCTCCGTACGCTCGCTCGCACCGAGGGGCAACGCATGACGAACACTTCCACGGCGAAAGTCGCTGTGCTTGGCGCAGGTTCATGGGGCACGGCGCTCGCAGCCGTGCTCGCGCGCAACGGCGCGCCGACCACATTGTGGGGCCGGGACGCCGTGGCCATGGCGCAGATCGCCGCCACGCGCCGCAACGCGCGCTATCTGCCCGACCTGGAATTGCCGGCGCAGCTGTCGATCTCGGCCGACCTTGCGGCCAGCGTGCGCGACACGGCGGTCGTGCTGATCGTAACGCCGAGTCATGCGTTCGGCGCGCTGCTCGAGCAGATCGTTCCGCATTTTCCGAATGGCGCGGGCCTGGCCTGGGCGACCAAGGGATTCGATCCGCCGTCCGGCCGCTTCCTGCACGAACTCGCTGCCGAGCACCTTCCGAACGCTCCCGCAGCGATCGTCACGGGACCGTCGTTCGCGCGCGAAGTCGCCCAAGGATTGCCGACCGCGGTCACGGTGCATTCAGCCGTGCCGGGGTTCGCGCAACGCGTCGCAGAATTGCTGCACAGTACCCATTTTCGCGCCTACACCGGCAACGACATGATCGGCGCCGAACTCGGTGGCGCGATGAAGAACGTGCTCGCCGTGGCGACCGGCGTCGCCGACGGCATGAAGCTCGGGCTCAATGCGCGCGCCGGCATGATCACGCGCGGACTCAACGAGATGCTGCGCCTCGGTGCCGCGATCGGCGCACGCCCGGAAACGTTGATGGGCCTGGCCGGGCTCGGCGATCTGGTGCTGACCTGCACCGGCGATCTGTCGCGCAACCGCCGGCTTGGCTTGGCGCTTGGTCGCGGCGTGCCGCTGCGCGAGGCGGTCGCCGAGATCGGCCAGGTCGTCGAAAGCGTCGAAACCGTCGACACGATCATGCGCCTGGCGCAACGTCATGGCCTGGATCTGCCGATCGCCCACGGCGTCCAGCGCGTGCTGCACGAGGAGATCACGCCGGCCGAGGCGCTGCGCGGGTTGCTGGCCCGCGAACGCAAACCGGAATATCCGAGCTAGGACGCGCGCTGACCTGCCCGGGCAGGCGTGGGTGCGGTAAAGAACATACAGTGCGTCCGAGTCCTGTTAGAGTCGCTGCACTCACCGAGCTCAAGTCGCATCTGGCCGGTGGCTGAATCATTTTGAGAATGGCCCGCGCACGCGTCGCGCGCGCTTTTCCATTCATCTTGCATACCGGCTTACTTCGTAATAGTCACGCCCGGTGACTCGCAGCTACGGGCGCGGGCGTATACGATCAACACGACAAGGCAGGGGCTCGGCATGGCGAGCTGGAACACAACAGCGACCCTGATGTACGTACTGCTGGGCACCGTTGCCTTGTCGGCGCAAGCCGATGCGCCGGCTTCGGCGCTGGCCTTCAATCGTGCCATCGTCCCGGGTACGCAACAGGCGATGACCGTGACGACTGTCTACGACCCGATCTTCAAGAACAGTTTCGAAGATCCATGCAGCGAGGACGCCGACAGCGACGGCCTGCCCGATTGCGTCGAAACCAATACCGGCACCTGGGTCAGCGCCACGAACACCGGCACGGATCCGCACAATCCCGACACCGACGGCGACGGACTGCTCGACGGCGAAGAGGTCAACGGTACTGCCGATGGCCTCGACCTGCCCGGGATGGGAACCAATCCGCTGCACAAGGACATCCTGATCGAATACGACTGGTTCGACGATGCGAGTGGCTGCGCCCAGCATTCACACCGACCAACGCCGGAGATCCTCCAGGCCGTGCACGACTTCTTCGCCAACGCGCAGATAGCCAATCCCGACGGCGTGACCGGCATCAACGTCATCCAGGACTACGGTCAGGGCGGCGTCTTCACCGGCGGCAACCTGATCGTGGATCCAGCCAACCCGACCGCTCTTGTCGAGGGCCCGGTCGGATACCCGCAATACAACAACTATGAGCTGGCGAACTTCGCAGCGAACCGGCACAACTATTTCCACTACGTGCTGATGGCGCACCAGTACGACAACCAGCAAGGCAGCACGAGTTCGTCCGGGTCGGCGACGACGCCCGGCTACGAGGTCATGGTCACGCTGGCGTGCTGGGCGGCCGACACGAGCGGCACCGGCGCGGCCTACATCCGCAACTCGGTCGTGCACGAACTCGGCCACAATCTCGGCCTGCAGCACGGCGGCGACGAAGCGTGCAACTACAAGCCGAACTACAGTTCGGTCATGAACTATCGCTACGAATTCATCGGCGTCGACAGCGGCTGCCGTGGCACCGGCGATGGTGCGAGTACGATGGACTTCTCCCATGGCGACCGCCTGATCCTGGACGAGAACAACCTCGATGAAACGGCCGGCATGTGCACGAATGCAGTCGTGCCGGTCGACTGGAACGGCGACCAGCAATACACGTCCGGTGTCGTGGCCGACATCAACAGTTACGGCCTCGAGCCGGGCGAGTGCAGCGGCACGAATACGATCCTGCACGACTTCAACGATTGGGCGAACCTGCAACTCGCCTCGGTCGTGACGTCGTACACGAGCGGCGGCGCAACCAGGGCGAACATGTCCGCCCTGCCAGCCCCTGCTTCGTGTGCGCCGATCCCGAGCTATCCGAGGGGACCGTGATGGCCAGACTGAACAGACTGCTGATCGGGCTCGCCGCGCTCGCCTGCCTGCCTGGCGCGGCGCCACTGTGGGCCGCGACGCATCCGGTCGTGGTGCAATTCATCCCGGCGCTCCCGGTGGCCGGCCAAACGGTCACGGCGCGACTCAGCAACGGCCTGAGCAAGGCCTGCTGGCCGCCAGCCACGTCGATCGTGCGCGACAACAGCACCACCGTGACGATCAAGCTCGACTACGACGATGCCTGCCCCTCGCAATATCTGACGTCGTTTCGCGACTATGCCCTCGGCGCGTTTCCAGCCGGCACCTACAACCTCGTGGTCATGAGCTGCAGCAACAATCCGCCGCCGTTTCCGAGCGAATGCAGTGTCGTCCTGCGGGCGACGTTCGGCGTGCTGGCGCCGCGGGTTATCGACCCGGCGCCGCTGTTGTCGCCGTGGGTGACTTTCGCCCTGCTCGGCGGACTGGTTGCGGCAACGGCGTTGCACCTGCGCCCGGTCAGGTACCGCCGGCGAAAGTAACCTGGCGCCACGCTTCGTAGACGACGACGGCGACGGCATTGGACAGATTCAGGCTGCGGTTGCCCGGACGCATCGGCAGACGCAGGCGCTGCGCCGCCGGCAGCGCGTCGAGCAACGCCTGCGGCAAGCCGCGCGTCTCCGGCCCGAAGACGACGGCGTCGTCCGCGCCGAACTGCACATTTGTATACAATGTCGCCGCGCGCGTCGACAGCGCGAACAGCCGGGACGGACGCACGGCCGCGGCAAACGAATCGAGATCGTCATGCACGGCGACTTGCGCAAATTCCGCGTAGTCGAGGCCGGCGCGGCGCAGCTTGGCGTGATCCAGGTCGAAACCGAGCGGGCGGATCAGGTGCAGGCGCGCGCCGCTGTTCGCGCAAAGGCGGATGACGTTGCCTGTGTTCGGCGGAATTTCGGGCTGGTACAGGACGACATGCAGCATGCGCGGATTATTCCGCGCGCCGCAGCCGCGGCACAACTCGTGGCCTGTAACACTTGAAGCGGGAGTAGGATCGCGAAGAGATCGGCCGCCAAGACAAGGCGCGACGAGGAGTCGTAGTGGGGCTACGGCGACGAGGCGCACCGCCGTATTGGCGGTCGAGATCGAGCGAGCCGCTTTCGATTCAAGTGTTACAGGCCACTAGGCGGTGTGCGCCTGGCAGGTCGACGCGGACTTGCGCACCGGCACGCGCAACGCGCGCATGACCTCGCGCACCGGTGCGCAGGACCGGTCGCATGGCATCGTCACGCGCAACGATTGCGTCAGGTCGATGCGCAGAGATGCCTCGCAGTCGGAACTGGTCCTCAGCGCGGCGTGAATCGCGGCGGCCGCGCGCTCCTCGTTCGCGCCGGCGTGGCTCAACACGAAGCCGCCGAGCAGCACCCAGACCGCCAGCGCGACGAGTCCGCGCTTGAGCTGCATTTGCAGGTTCATGATCCGCTCCTTCGTATACTTTTGCCAAGGTGGACAAGGCAAGCACCATGCCAGCACCTTTTTCCGCCATTGGCGACTACTCCGAAGTAGATGCGCGATCAGGGATTTGGGTTGCGTACCGCGGCTGCGATCGTGACTTCCAGCACAGCTGGCCGCTTCTTGATCCTCGCAATCAGGGCTTGATTGTGGAAACTTGCGAAAAGTGCGGCCACGGATGGCCGCTTTGTGATCCTCGCAATCACGGACGATTGCAAAACCTAATGTCCGCTCGCGGACAGCAAACTGTCCGCGGCCGTACAGTTCGTCTCGAGCGGCGTGGTCAAGGCGGCCTGGATCTGGGCCGGAGCGATATCGTGGACGACTGCAACCTTCGGGTACTCGTAATGGACGCGGTAATTCTTGCCGGTCTTCACGTCGCGCACGTTCGACAGCCCCTCGTAGCGAACCAGCCGCCGCGTCTCCAGGTCGTAACTGATATCGATATGCGGCAGCAGGAATGACAGCCATGAACTCGAAGCCAGGCGCAACGTCACCGAGCCGGCCGGCGCCGCCGGCAAGTCGATCCTGCCGACCTTGAACGCATAAAACTTGCGCCGGCTCGGCACGAGGTAGTCGAACGGCAACGTATCGCCGCGAACGAGCGCGTCCCAGTGCAGGCGCGCAAACGCCTCAAAGCCGGTGTCGATCACGCCATCTGCCGGCAACTGCAGCGGATCGGCCTGTTCGGCCTGCATCGCGCTGCGCTGAACATACACCTCGCGCCGATCACCGTTGCGGCGCACGCCCTCGCGGTAGCCGACGCGCGCGTCGACGAGATCGAAATCCGGCGCCTGGGCATCACCATCGTCGCGCGAGCGCTTGCGCGCGAACGCGCGGCCGTCGGGGCATTGGTACAGCACAAGGCGTTCACCGCCGCGGTCGCCCGAAAAAAGGTAATGCGTCTCGCGGTACAGCAGTGCATTGCCGTCGGTGGCATAGGCGCTGCCCGAAAAAGATTCGGTCAATTGTTCGGCCAAGACCGGTTGGCCGGACAAAATCAGCGAAGCGGCTATGCAGGAGCGGTAGATGACTCGTTTCATCGGCCCATGGTAACGGCAGGCTGGTCGAACACGCGCAACAGCGCGTGCATGCCCGATATACTCGCACGCGCATATGAATGCCACCTGATGGGCTGGCAGGCTGACCCAGATGCCGGAACTATCGGTCAACGCAATCACGCTGTTCTATGAATGCACCGGTTCAGGATCGCCGCTGATGCTGATCCACGGCCTGGGCTCGAGCGGCGATGACTGGGCTTTCCAGCGCGATGAACTTTCGCGGCGGCACACGCTGATCCTGCCGGACCTGCGCGGCTCCGGGCGCAGCGCGAAACCGGACGGCCCGTATTCGATCGCGCAGTTCGCCGCGGATCTGTGGGGGCTGCTCGATGCGCTCGCGATCGACTCGGCCGATCTGCTCGGTTTCTCGCTCGGCGGGGCCGTTGCGATCGAGATGGCGCTGCTGCGGCCGACACGCGTGCGCAGGCTGATCCTGTGCAATGCGCTCGCCAATTACCGCACCGACACCTGGCGCAAGTGGTTCGAAGCGCATGCGCAGGTCACGCTGGTGCGCGCGATCGGCCTGCGCCGCACCGCGCGGCTGGTCGCCCGCCGGCTGTTTCCGCACGACGATCAGGCACCCAAACGCCAGCGCGTCGTCGATGTGCTCGGCGCGAACGAGCGGCGCGCCTATCTGGCGACAATCCGCGCGCTGATCGGCTGGAGTGCGCTCGATCGCCTGCACGCGCTGCAGGCTCCCACGCTGATCATCGCCGCCGAGCACGACTACACGCCGCTCGCCGACAAGCGCGCCGAAATGCGTCATTTTCCACAAGCGCAACTCGTCGCGATCGCCGGCTCGCGCCACGGCACGCCGTTCGACGCGACAGAGCGCTTCAACGCCTGCGTGCTGGATTTTCTCTCGGCAGCCGATGCAGCGGTGCGAACCGCCACCGCCCCGAATCACCAGGCGACGTCGGCGCCGGCGTAGTCGAGGAAGCGGCCGCCGTCGCCGGACTTCAAGCCATCGATCACCGCAAGCATCGCGGCGACCGACTCGCTCACGGCCAGAGGCGCGCGGGCGCCGCCCATGTCGGTCCTGACCCAGCCAGGATTGAGGCTGATGACGGTGATGCCGCGCGCGCCCAGTTCGGCCGCGGTCAGCCGCGTCACCATGTTCAGCGCAGCCTTGCTGATCGCGTAGCTCGGCGTGTTGAAGGCCACCGTGTCGGCCTGCGAACCAAGGTCCGACGACAGATTGACGATGCGCGCGGCTTTGCCGCGCTCGAGCAGCGGTGTCAGCGCCTGGGTCAGCAACAGCGGACCGATTACGTTCGTCGCGAACGTCTCGGCAAACGCCTTCGCCGCGAGTTCGCCGTAGCGCTCACCGGCGACGAGCACGCCGGCATTGTTGATCAGCGCGTCGAGCCGGTCGGTCAGCATGCCGGCCTCATGCGCCAGTCCGGCGATCGAACGTTCCTTGTCGAGGTCGAGCGGCAATACGTGCAGATGGCCCGGATGCGCCGCTGCCAGTTCAGTCAGCTTCAAGGCGCGGCCCGGTTGACGGCACGCGGCAATCACGCGCGCGCCGCGCGCCAGCAGCTGGTGCACGAACTCCAGGCCGAGCCCGCGATTGGCACCGGTGACGAGTACGCGTTGCATCGGCCTGGCTCCGCAACATGAATGGGATGAATGGTACAGCGGCCAGCGCTAATGGCACATTGCGATTCCGGCAGTGCGCAGCTAGGCTCGGCGACCCACCGCATTCACCCGTAAGGAATCCGCATGCGTTTTGCCGTTGCCGCCAGCCTGATGTGCGGCGCCCTTGCCTTTAACCTGGCCAGCGCTGTTGCGCCTGTCGCTCCAGCCGCATCCCCGCAGAAGGCTGACATGATCGATATCCCGTTCGAGAAATTCCAGCTCGACAACGGCCTGACCGTCGTCGTCCACGAAGATCACAAGGCGCCGATCGTCGCGGTCAGCGTCTGGTACCACGTCGGCTCGGCCGACGAACCGGCCGGCAAGACCGGCTTTGCCCACCTGTTCGAGCACCTGATGTTCTCAGGTTCGGAGAACCACAAGGGCACCTATTTCCAGCCGTTCGAACTGGCCGGCTCGACCGACATGAACGGCACGACCTGGTTCGATCGCACGAACTACTTCGAGAACGTGCCGACGACCGCGCTCGACATGGCGCTGTGGATGGAATCGGACCGCATGGGCCATCTGCTCGCGGCAATCGGCAAGGCCGAACTCGACACGCAGCGCGGCGTCGTCCAGAACGAAAAGCGCCAGGGCGAGAACCGGCCTTACGGAAGAGTCGACGAGAACGTCCTGCTCAACACGTTTCCGGCCAATCATCCGTACCATCACGAAACGATCGGCTCGATGGCCGACCTCGACGCCGCTTCGCTCGACGACGTCAAGCAATGGTTCCGCGACTACTACGGCGCGGCCAACACGACCGTCGTGCTCGCCGGGGACATCACACCGGCGGTCGCAAGAGAAAAGATGCAGCACTATTTCGGCGACATTCCGGCCGGCCCGCCGGTGCCGCGCCAGCAGGCCTGGGTCGCGCCGCGCAGCGAGTCCACGCGCGGCACGCAGGAGGACCACGTCGCCCAGGTGCGTATCGTGCGCGAATGGAACGTGCCGCAGGGCGGCGAACTCGACAATCGCCTGCTCGATCTGGCGGCGGTCGTTCTCGGCGGCGGCAAGACCTCGCGCCTGTACCAGCGACTGGTCTACCAGGACAAGCTCGTCGACGACGTGTCGGTGCATGTGCAGACGTTTGCGCTCGCCAGCCAGTTCACGCTCGAAGCCGACGTCAAGCAGGGCGTCGACCCGGCCAAGGTCGAGGCCGCGATCGCGGACGAGTGGGCGAAATTCCTCAAGGACGGTCCGACCGACGACGAACTCGTGCGCGCCAAGACCTCGATTCGCGCCGGCTTCATCCGCGGCCTCGAAAAGGTCGGCGGATTCGGCGGCAAAGCCGTGCTGCTCGCCCAGGGCCAGGTCTATCACGGCAATCCGGCCGAATATAAAATCGCCCAGGAGCGCAGCCAGACGGCGACCGCGGCAACCGTGCTCGACGCGGCCCGGCGCTGGATCAGCAAGGGCGACTACACGCTGACGGTCGTGCCGGCCAAACCCGGCGCCGATCTCGCGGCGCAGGACGCTA
>Ga0105248_10007679_pt1 | contig 11851 bp, 7 predicted proteins | sample KBSS34metaG_FD_81524 | JGI IMG/M metagenome (GOLD analysis project Ga0105248, IMG submission 81524) | Switchgrass rhizosphere microbial communities from Kellogg Biological Station, Michigan, USA - KBS S3-4 metaG | ecosystem: Host-associated > Plants > Roots > Rhizosphere > Soil | place...
GTGGCGCTGCCGATAGTCCCGATGTGCGACAGCTATGCGTCGGACTTGGGCGGCGATTGTCGCGAGAATGATAAACAAGCGTGACCGTGATGTCACAAGTGGCGGCTACCGACCCGGCACCGGCGTGGAACATGGCCCTCACGGCTGGCGCGCCCGACGAAAGTCTTGGGGATCGATCATGAAATCTGGATGGCTCAGCGGCGCCGCCGCCTGCGCGCTGCTTTGTATGCTGGCGAACACCGCCATGGCCGAAGAGGCCGCGGCGACCTCGGAGGCCGCCGCCGTCGCGACCACCGACGAAGTGGTGGTCTTTGGCCGCGGGCAGTCGCGCGAAGTGCAGACGATCAACGCCCAGGAGATCGTGACCGTCGCGCCGGGCACCAGCCCGATCAAGATCGTCGAGAAGCTGCCGGGCGTGAACTTCCAGTCCGCCGACGCCTTCGGCGCCTATGAATGGTCGACCCGGATCTCGATCCGCGGCTTCAACCAGAACCAGCTGGGCTTCACCCTCGACGGCGTGCCGCTCGGCGACATGACCTATGGCAACCTGAACGGCCTGCACATCAGCCGCGCAGTGATCTCTGAGAACCTCGGCTCGGTGGTGTTGGCGCAGGGCGCCGGTTCGCTGGCCACCGCCTCGAGCTCGAACCTCGGCGGCACGCTGGAGTTCAACTCGCGTGACCCGAGCGAGGCCTTCGGCGTCAACGTCCAGGGCACCTACGGCTCGGACGACATGTACCGCGGCTTCATCCGCCTCGACACCGGTGTCCTGTCTTTCGGCGGCAAGCTCTATGTGAGCTACGCGAACCAGTTCACCGAGAAGTGGAAGGGCTACGGCAAGCAGAAGCAGCAGCAGGCGAACGTCAAGTTCGTCCAGCCGGTCGGCGTGGCCACAATCACCGCCTACTACGACTGGTCGCAGCGTCGCGAGAACGACTACCAGGACATGTCGAAGGAGATGATCAACCGCCTCGGCTACGGCTGGGACAACATCTCCAACAACTGGGCTGCGGCCAACCAGGTCGCCAACACGGCGCTCGCCCATTACCTGGCCAGCGGGACCTCGGGCGACCCTTCGACCTGCGTTTCCGATCCGGGCGACGGCACGAACGTCTATCCCGGGCCGATCAAGTGCGATGACGACGCCTATTACGACGCCGGCGGCCTGCGGAACGACGACCTCTGGTACCTGAACGCCAAGGCGCCGATCGGCGAGAACCTGAAGGTCTCCGCCACCTACTACGGCCATAAGAACCGCGGCCAGGGCAGCTGGTTTGCGCCGCTCAATCCCAGCCCGAACTTCTTCACGCCGGGCGCGACGACCAGCAACTCCTCGATCTCGTTCCGCACGACCGAATACAACATCGACCGCCAGGGCGTGTTGGGCGACGCCGAGTTGACCCTCGGCGACCACGTCGTGCACGCCGGCGGCTGGTACGAGGACAACGACTTCGAGCAGGCGCGCCGCTACTACGCCCTGGACGCCGCCGCGCCGAACCGGGCTGCGCTGGACTTCCAGTCGAACCCCTACAAGACCCGCTGGCACTACGCCTTCAAGACCAAGACCACGCAGTTCTTCCTGGAAGACAGCTGGAAGATTACGGCGGACCTGAAGCTGAACTTTGGCTTCAAGTCGCCGAAGGTCACCAACAAGGCGACCTTCATCGAGGGCTACGGCCCCTTGGTGAACAGCGGCAGCATCGAGTCCAAGGACAGCTTCCTGCCCCAGGCCGGCTTCGCTTGGAGCGTGGGGCCCGCCGCGGGCGAAGTGTTCGGCGGCTACGCCGAGAACATGCGGGCCTTCCAGTCGGCGGCGACCTCCGGGCCATTCTCGACGACCCAGGCCGGCTTCGACGCCATCCGCTCCAAGCTAAAACCCGAAACTTCGAAGACCTTCGAGCTCGGCTACCGCTTCAAGCTCGAGAACGTGCAGGCCCAGATCGCGGCCTATCACGTGAAGTTCGACAACCGCCTGTTGGCGACCGCGGTCGGCGCCGGCGTCGCCGGCAATCCGAGCGTGCTGTCCAACGTCGGCAGCGTGACCACCAAGGGCGTCGAGGCTGCGGCGACCTGGCAGATCACCCCGGATTGGAGCCTGTTCGGCTCCTACGCCTACAACAGCTCCAAGTACGACGACGACGTCCTTGACGGCACGGGCGCGCTGGTCGCCCGCACCGGCGGCAAGACCGTGGTCGACACGCCCAAGTCGCTGGGCAACCTGGCGCTGACCTACGGCCACGACGGCTGGTTCGGCACGCTTTCCGGGCACTATACCGGCAAGCGTTTCTACACCTACACCAACGACCAGAGCGTGCCGTCCTACGTCATCGCCGACCTGACCGCGGGCTACCGCTTCGACGGCGAGGACTGGAGCAAGGGCCTGGAAGTCCAGGTCAACGTGACGAACCTGCTCGACAAGAAGTACGTCGCGACCGTCGGCTCGAACGGTTTCACCAACTCCGGCGACAGCCAAACCCTGCTCGCCGGCGCGCCGCGGCAGGTGTTCGTCACGGTCCGCAAGGACTTCTAGGTCGAACCCTAGTGGGTTGAGACCGATGGGGGCGTCGTCGCTTGCGGCGGCGCCTCTGTCACGTCCGGGCTGGGGGCCGCGGCGGCCGGCTTGCGTGGCTTGGCGCCGGCGGCCTTGGCTTTCGGCGCCTTGGCCTTGGAGATCTTGGGCTTGGTCGCGGCGGGCTTCGTTTTAGCGCTCTTGGCCTTGGTGGTCTTGGCGTCGCGCGCGGGGGCGGGGGCCGTCGCGGCCGCCGCCGTCAGCGCGTCGACCAGGGCCGTGCGGCCCGTCGGGCTCGCGGCCAGGTCCCGCAAGCCGAGGCGCAGCGTCTTGGACAGCTTCACGCCGGCGATCTTCTTCGGAACCTTGGGTTTGTTGGCCATGCTCGTCTCCGGATAAGTCTGGCGGACACCCTCCGCCTGCGGAGAGTTCCGCGCAAGCGAAGCGGGGCTCGCGCCTTCGTTTTCGCCCCAGGGACGGCGCGCGGCGTCGTTTGCGTTCGCTAGCCCCTCCGCCTAAATTTCCAGGCGCTGCGGCGGGCTACGACGGCCGACCGGCGCGCCGATACCGGCCCCATTCCGGACGGTGGGCCAAAGCGTCATCGCAAGAGCGCTTTCCCGCCGCAGCGCCGCCTTCTGCGCCCGCAGAAGGCCTCTTAGACTGGCCCGCGCCCCGTCGACACATCCCGGTCGCGCCGCTACACCGGAGAGGGGCGCTTTGGGATTCTCGATCTTGGGTCGACTGATCTTGGCCGTCGCCGCTGTCGCGGCCGCCAGCGCGCCGACGCTGGCCATCGCCGCCCAGCCGCGCGCGGTGGTCGAAGGCGAGCTCGATCCCGCCCTGCGCGCCGAGATCGTCCGCGAGATCGGCGAGACCGACCGACCGATCGACAACCGCTTCGAAGCCCGCAGGCGGGCGCGCGACGCCGCCGAGACCGCCACCGCCGTGCTGCGCTCGGAGGGCTACTACGCTTCCGTCGTCGAGCCGGTGGTCGGCGAAGGGGACACCCCGAGCCCCACGGTGCGGATCACGCCGGGCCCGCGCTTCACCATCGCCGCCCCGGCCATCGAATGGGTCGGGACGGCGCCGCCGGAGGCGGACGAAGCCGCCGCCGGCAAGGCGCTGGCGCTGTCCCCCGGCGCGCCCGGCCGCGCCGTTGACGTCCTGGGCGCGGAGGGACGCATCGTCGCCGTCCTCGAGCAGAAGGGCTACGCCGACGCCAAGGCCGAACCGCGCCAGGTGGTGGTCGACCACGCCGAACGCTCGGTGCAGCCGACCTTCAAGATCGCCGCGGGCCCGCTGGTGCGGCTGGACGGCATTCAGCTGACCAACGAAGGGCGCACCAATCCGCGCTGGGTCGCGGGCCTGGCGCCCTGGAAATCCGGCCAGGCCTACGACCCCGACCTGGTGGCCGAGCTGCAGCGGCGGCTGCTCGATCCGGGGGTCTACGACCAGGTCACGGTGGCCCTGGCGCCGCCGGAGAAGACCACCGCCGAGGGGCTGCGGCCGGTGCTGGTCGGGCTCGCCGAGCGCAAGCGGCGGACCTTCGAGTTCGGGGCCAGCTACGCCAGCGTCGAGGGCCTCGGCCTCGACGTGCGCTGGACACGCTACAACACCCTTCGCCGGGCCGACAGCCTGGCCCTGTTCGGCCGGCTGTCGACCGTCGACAGCCGGGTCGGCGTCACCCTTGGCCTGCCGCACTGGCGCCGGCCGGCCCAGACGCTCACCCTCGACACCGAGGCCTATCACGCCAATACATCGGCCTACGACCAGACCGGCGTCACCGCCCGGGCCGACGTCCAGCGTCGCTACGGCAAGACCTCCTACGTCACGGTCGGCGCCTCCTCCGACTTCAGCCGCACCAACGAGGTGAAGGTCGGCGCCTTGACGCCGCTCGGGCGCGACATCGCCACCTTCGCCCTGCACGGCGCGGTCTATCTCGACCGCTCGAACGATCCGCTCGATCCGCGCCGCGGCTTGCGGCTCAACGTCATCGCCGACCCGACCGTGCTGGCCGGGCAGGGGACGCTGCCCTACCTGCGCCTGCAGGCCCAGGGCACCGGCTATCTGCCGTTCGGCCGCGCCGCCCGCACCGTGTTGGCCGGGCGGCTGCGGGTCGGCAGCATCATCGACGGCGCGGTCGGCGACATTCCGGCCTCGCAGCGCTTCTACGCCGGCGGCGGCGGCTCGGTGCGCGGCTTCTCCTACCAGGCCGTCGGTCCCAGGCTGGCGGATGACAATGACACGCCGGAAGGCGGGCTGGCGCTGATCGAGGCCTCGGCCGAGATCCGCCAGATGCTGACCGCGCGCTGGGGCGTGGTGGCCTTCGTCGACGCCGGCAGCATCAGCGTCACCCGCAAGCCGGACTTTTCGAACCTCAGCGTCGGGGCCGGCCTCGGCCTGCGCTATAATCTGCCGTTCGGGCCGATCCGGGTGGATGTGGCGACCCCGGTCTCCAACGCCCAGGGCGGCTCGCCCGTGCAGATCTACGTCAGCATCGGACAAAGCTTTTGAGCGAGGAGACCGACAGTTCGGCCCCCGCCGAGGCGGCGGCGAAAAAGGCCTCCCGCCTGCCCAAGGCGATCGTCGCGGTCTGCCTCGTCCTGGGCCTGATCCTGGCCGCGCTGGTCGCCGGCGCTCGCTACGGCGTGCTGCTGCCCCAGGCCCGGCTGCTGATCGAGGCGCGCACCGACGGGCTGAAGATCGGCAGCCTCGGGCGGCTGAAGATCGAGGGGCTGTCCGGCGACGTCTGGCGCGACTTCGGCGTCCGTCGGCTGACCATCCGCGACGAGAAGGGCGTCTGGCTGGAAGCCCGCAACCTGCACATGCGCTGGCGCTATTCGGAGCTGCTGCTGCGCCGTTTCCACGCCCAGCGGATCGAGGTGCAGACCCTGCGGCTGATCCGCCGGCCGACGCTGGGACCCAAGGGCAAGGAGGGCGGCCTGCCGGTCTCCTTCTACATCGACGACGCCCATGGGCAGGTGGAGATGCTGCCGGAGTTCAGCCGGCAGCGCGGCGTCTACGACTTGGGCCTCTATCTGGCGATCCGCCGGGCCGGTGGCATGCATGGCACGGTCCGCGCCGCCAGCCTGCTCAACGCCGGCGATCATCTGAACCTGCAGTTCGAGGTCGACAAGCATAAGCCGCTGCTGATCCTGGCCGACGCCGCCGAGGCGCACGGCGGCGCCCTGGCCGGCGCGCTGGGCCTGCCGGCGGATCGCCCCTTCCTGCTGCGCGTGGCGGCCGACGGGCGCGCCGCGGCGGGCCGGTTCACCGCCATGGCCATCTCCGGGGCGAGCCGGCCGCTGGAAGCCTCCGGCGCCTGGACGCCGGCGGGCGGCCAGGCGAGCGGGCGCGCCTCGCTCACCGCCTCCAGCCTGACCTCGGGCTGGGCCCAGCGCCTCGGCCCGGAGGTCCGCTTCAACCTTGCCGGCCGCAAGGCCGATCCGACCTTCTACGATCTCGACCTGCAGGCGGCGGCCGAGACCCTGACGCTGCGGGTGCAGGGCCTGGGCGACCTTGGGACCCGCAAGCTTGGTCCCAAGGGCCTGACCGTGACCGCGTCCTCGCCGGCGCTCTCGCGGATCACCGGCGGCCCGCAGATGGGGCCGGCGCGGCTGACCGGGGTCTTGACCACCGCCCAGACCCGTTGGCGCTTCGCCGGATCGGCCGCGGTCAACCGTCTGGAGTTCGGCGGCTACAAGCTGGAACAGGTCTCAGGTCCGCTGGAATTCATCCGTGACGCCAATGGGATGCTGCTGAAAGCTCAGATCCTGTCGCGTGGCGGCAAGGGTGACGGTTGGATCGCCGCCATGCTCGGGACCACGCCGCGCGCCGCCGTCGAAGGCTCGCGGCTGAGCGATGGCCGGCTGGCGCTGCGCAAGCTGGAGGTGCAGGGCTCGGGTCTGCGGGTGCAGGCCAGCGGCGGCCGCGGCCTGCTGGGCGGGCTGAATTTCAAGGGCCAGGCCGACCTCGCCAACCTCGCCGCCGCGCACGCGGGCGCGAGCGGGGCGGCGCGCTTCGCCTGGTCGGCCGGGCAGGGCCGCGCCGGCGAGCCCTGGTCGCTGAAGCTCGACGGCGCCGGCGAGCGCTTCGCCACCGGCTATCCCGAGCTCGACCGGCTGCTGGGGCGCCAGCCGCGGGTCGCGGCCCAGGCGGCGCTGCAGGGCCGGCGGCTGTCGGTGGCGCGGGCCAGCCTCGACGGGGCGGCGCTTAACGCCGCGAGCGCCGGCGTGTTGGGCGAGGACGGCAAGCTGACCTTCAAGCTGGATTGGAAGGCCAAGGGGCCGTTCCGCGCCGGGCCGGTCGAGATCGTCGGCGCGGCGACGGGCAATGGCGCGATCACCGGCACGCTGGGCGCGCCGCGCGCCGACCTGATCGCCGATATCGAGGCGGTCGACCTGCCCAGCCTGCCGCTCAAGGCCATGCACCTGACGCTCAGCTTCCTGCGCCAGCCGGACGGCTCCAGCGGCATGATCGCCGCCACCGCCGCCAGCGACTTCGGCCCGGCGCGCGGTCGCGCCGACTTCCGCTTTCCCGAGGGCGGCGTGGATCTGACCGGCCTCTCGGTCGACGCCGGAGGACTCAAGGCCGACGGCTCGGTGTCGCTTCGCAAGAGCGCGCCCTCGGCCGCCGACCTGACGCTGGCGGTCGGCCGCGGCGCCTTCCTCGAAGCCGGCCGGCTTGGCGGGGTGGTGAAGATCGTCGACACGCCGGCGGGGCCCCGCGCGAGGCTCGATCTCAAGGCGGAAGGCGCCCGCACCCCCGGCTCGGCCACCACCCTGACGACGGCGCGGCTGACCGCCGAGGGGCCGCTGACGCGACTGCCCTACGCCCTGGACGCCAAGGGGGTGGCCAGCGCCGGGGTCTTCCAGGCGACCGGCCACGGGATCTTCTCCCAGGTCCAGCCGGGCTACGCCGCCACCTTCGACGGCGCCGGCCGACTGGGCGCGCGCGACCTGCGGACCACCGAGACCGCCAGCTTCCGGTTCGGCGGCCCCGAGCGCAGCGCGCGGCTGCGGCTGGCGGCCTCCGACGGCGGGCGCATCAGCCTGGATGGACGGCTCACCGATGACGCAGCCGACGTCCGCGCCCAGCTGGCGGGGGTGGGGCTGAACCTGCTGGACGAGGATCTCGCCGGCAAGATCGACGCCGACCTGACCCTGCAGGGCCACGGCGCGCGGCTCGACGGCGGGCTGGAGGCGCGCCTGAGCGGCGCGCGCGGGCGCGGCGCCCCGGCGGCCAGCGGCGTCGACAGTGTGGTCCGCGGCAAGCTGGCCGACACTAGCCTGGCGCTCGACGCGGTCGCCTCGAACGGCCAGGGCCTCAAGGCCAACGCCAGCCTGGTGCTGCCGACCGAAGCCTCGGGCGCGCCGTTCCGGCTGGCGATCGCCCGCCAGCAGCCGATGCGCGGCCGGTTCTTCGCCGACGGCGAGGTGCGTCCGCTGTGGGACCTGCTGGTCGGCGGAGAGCGCAGCCTGTCGGGCCGGGTGCAGACCGAAGGGACCCTCGGCGGCACGCTGGCCGACCCGCAGGCGGTCGGCCAGGTCACGGTCGGGGGCGGCCGGTTCGACGACGGCGGGACCGGGCTTTCGCTGCGCAATGTGGCGATCAAGGCAGACTTCGCACGCAGCGCCGTGGACGTCACCCAGGCCAGCGGCGTCGACGGCCACGGGGGCTCGCTCTCCGGGGCTGGCCGTATCAGCCTCGAGCGTCAGGGCGTCTCCAGCTTCCGGCTGGATCTGCATGACTTCCGCCTGATCGACAACGAACAGGCCAGCGCCTCGGCGACGGGGCAGGCGACGATCAGCCGCGACGCCAACGGCAAGGGGAAGCTGTCCGGCGCCCTGACCATCGACCGCGCCGACATCGCCCCGACACTGCCGAACGGCTCCAGCGTCGTCAGCATGGACGTCATCGAGCAGAACCGCCCGGCTGAGCTGATCGCCGCCGAGGCGGCGGCGTCGCCACGGGTCGCAGCGGGCGACGGCGGGGGCTGGGCGCTCGACGTCAGGCTGAAGGCGCCGGCGCGGGTCTATCTGCGCGGCCGCGGGCTGAATGTGGAGCTGTCGCTCGACGCCCACGTCGGCGGCACGACCAGCAGTCCGGACCTCTCAGGCACGGCGAGGGTGGTGCGCGGCGACTACGACTTCGCCGGCAAGCGGTTCGAATTCGACTCGACCAGCATCGTCCACCTGTCGACCCGCCCGCGCGACATCCGCCTCGATCTCAGCGCCACCCGCGACGATCCCACCCTGACGGCGGTCGTGAAGATCACCGGCACGGCGGCCAAGCCGGAGATCGCCTTCACCTCCACGCCCAGCCTGCCCAGCGACGAGGTGCTCTCCCAGGTGCTGTTCGGCGCCTCTGCTTCGCAGCTTTCGCCGCTGGAGGCCGCCCAGCTGGCCTCGGCGGTGTCGGCCCTGGCCAGCGGCGGCGGGCTCGATGTGATCGGCAACCTGCGGGCATTCGCCGGCCTCGACCGCCTGGCGGTGGGCGGCGGCGACCAGACAGCCGGAGGCGTCACCGTCTCGGGCGGCAAATACATCACCGACAAGGTCTATCTTGAGCTGACCGGCGGCGGCCGCGAAGGCCCGACCGCCCAGGTCGAGTGGCGGGTGCGCCGGCAACTGTCGATCCTCTCCCGGCTCGGCGGCCAGGCGGGCGCCCGGTTGGCGGTGCGCTGGCGGCGCGACTACTGAGCCCTGCTCCGGGCGTAGGCCTGGGTGCCGCGGGTCAGCACCTGGTCGTCCGCAGTGATGGCGGCGATCGCGATGTCCGGCGCGCTCTCCAGCCGATCGTAGAGGGGGGCGAAGTCCTGCAGGGTGGCGGCGAGCAGCCGCTCCAACGACGGGATGACGAAATAGACCTGCTGGAAGTCGTCAATCCGATAGGGTGTGCGCATCACCCGCTCGAGGTCGAAGACGAGCCGGTTGGGCGAGGGATCGTCCAGGGCGAACACGCTCTCGGCGCGGCTGGAGACGATGCCGGCGCCATAGATCCTAAGGCCCGCCGGCGTCTGCATCAGCCCGAACTCGACGGTGTACCAGTAGAGCCGGGCGAGGTTGGTCAGGTGGCCCAGGCCCTGGGCCCGCAGGCCGCCTTCGCCGTAGGCCTGCATATAGTCGGCGAACACCGGGTCGGTCAGCATCGGCACGTGGCCGAACACGTCGTGGAAGACGTCCGGCTCCTGCAGGTAGTCGAGCTGGTCGGGCCGGCGGATGAAGCGGCCGGCGGGAAAGCGGCGGTTGGCCAGGTGCTCGAAGAAGACCTCGTCGGGAACCAGCCCGGGCACGGCGACGACGCTCCAGCCGGTGAGCCGGCGCAGCTGCGCGTTGACGCGGCCGAACTCCGGGATGCCCTGGCCGTGCAGGTCGAGCGCCTCCAGTCCCTTGAGGAAGGCGTCGCAGGCGCGGCCGGGCAGCAGCTCCATCTGGCGCCGATAGAGGGTCAGCCAGACCTCATGCTCGGCCGCTGTGTAGCGGTCCCATCCCTGGTCGATCGTCCAGTCCGGCCGCGCTCCCAGCGGCGGCGGGCCGGTCACGCCATCTGCGCTCATGAGCGGAGAATGGACCGCTTTGGCGGGAAGTTCCGTGCCGATTTTGCGGTTGGCGGCCTAGCCGCGGGAATTATCTTGCGCGGAAGCGGGGTTGGAAGCGCTTCCGATCCCGCGTTTCCATCCTCGCCGCCCCATTGTCCGTCTCCGCATCAGCTGAGGCGAGGTAGGGCGAGGATGCCGCCCTCAGTGGCTGATCCGCGGCTTCAGCTTGTATTGGCCTTCGCGGAACGATTCGAAGATCACCGAGGCTTGCGGATGGCCGACGGGCTGGCCGGAATCGTCCGGCATCAGGTTCTGCTCGGACACGTAGGCCACGTAGGCGCTGTCATCGTTTTCGGCGAGCAGGTGGTAGAAAGGCTGGTCCTTCGGCGGACGGATGTGTTCCGGGATCGAGAGCCAGTATTCCTCGGTATTGGTGAAGGCCGGATCGACGTCGAAGATCACCCCGCGGAACGAATAGACGCGGTGGCGGACGACCTGGCCGATGGCGTATTTGGCGAGTCGCGTGTTCATGGGACCAAGGCTAACCCTTCTCTTCTGACCGGGAGGTGAACGCAGTTCGCCACGGTCGCCTGTCAAAGGCAGCGCCTTCCGCGGTGACGGGGCGCTTGCTACATTGCCTTTCGAAATCAGGCGCGCCCGTTTAGCGCGACCTGCGAAGGACGAAAAGGCGGTCCATGACTGAGGCGCCGAGCGCGCCCGGCGCCCCGATGCGTAGCCGGGTGAAGCCAGTGCACGAGCCTGCATGCTATGCGGCGCTCGACCTGGGCACCAACAACTGCCGCCTGCTCATCGCCACACCGCACGGCGCCGGCTTTCGGGTGGTCGAGGCCTATTCGCGGATCGTGCGGCTGGGGGAGGGGCTGGGCCAGAGCGGCCGCCTCGGCGAACCGGCCATGGAGCGGGCGCTGGCGGCGCTGAAGGTCAGCGCCGAGAAGGTCCGCCGCCGCAAGGTGGTGCGGCTGCGCGCCATCGCCACCCAGGCCTGCCGCATCGCCGAGAACGGCCCGGCCTTCGTTCGGCGCGTCGCCGAGGAAACCGGCCTGCAGCTGCAGATCATCACGCCCCAGGAAGAGGCGCGGCTGTCGGTCGCCGGCTGCCTGACCCTGCTCGACCGCAATCACGCCGCGGCCCTGGTGGTAGACGTGGGCGGCGGGTCGACGGAGATGTCGTGGCTCGACCTGCAGGCCGCGCCGGACGCCGAGTCGCCGCCGATGCGCGCCTGGCTGTCGATCCCGATCGGCGTCGTCACCCTGGCCGAACGCTTTCCCGAGGGCGAGACCGCGACCGAGACCTGGTTCCGCGCCATGGTCGACACGGTGAAGGCCGAGATCGCCGCCTTCCGCCGGGCCGACGGGATGAAGCCGGTGTTCGAGGCCGACCGGGCGCACCTGATCGGCACCTCCGGCGCGATCACCAGCCTGGCGGGGATGCATCTGGATTTGCCGCGTTACGATCGAAACCGTGTAGACGGTATCTGGATGACCCGAGATGAATGCGACCAGGCCGCCGACCGGCTGTTGGCCCTGACCACCCAGCAACGCGCCGCCCAGCCCTGCATCGGTCCGGACCGCGCGGACCTGGTGCTGGCGGGCGCGGCGATTCTCCAGGCCGTCCAGGAGCTCTGGCCTTGCTCGCGCGTGCGCGTCGCCGACCGCGGATTGCGCGAGGGCATCCTGATCTCGCTGATCAACCAGCGCGGCGGCCGACGCCGTCGCCGGCGCGGCCGGTCCAGACATGCGCTGACGGCCTCCGCAGCATGACCGAGCCTCCTCCGCGCAAAC
>Ga0105248_10007680_pt1 | contig 11850 bp, 9 predicted proteins | sample KBSS34metaG_FD_81524 | JGI IMG/M metagenome (GOLD analysis project Ga0105248, IMG submission 81524) | Switchgrass rhizosphere microbial communities from Kellogg Biological Station, Michigan, USA - KBS S3-4 metaG | ecosystem: Host-associated > Plants > Roots > Rhizosphere > Soil | place...
CGAGCGGCACAAAGGTCCGAATTGTCGATGACCTTTCGACCGGATATCGCGAAAACATCGACGCGCTGTCTGGGGATATTGAGTTTATTGAAGGCAGTGTTGCAGACCTTCAATTAATGAATCGTGCCCTGGAAGGTGCCGAAGTCGTTTTTCATGAAGCAGCGATTCCGTCCGTGCCTCGTTCGGTGGAGAACCCCACTCAAACACACATAGCGTCCGTTGACGGTACTTTCAACTTGTTGCTTGCAGCTCGTGAACAAAAGGTACGTCGCATTGTTTATGCCGCTTCCAGTTCAGCTTATGGAGATCAGCCGACACTACCCAAGGTTGAGGATATGTCGCCCGATCCTTTATCGCCATATGCGGTGGCAAAACTTGTCGGCGAATATTATTGCCAGGTCTTCACTCGAGTTTATGGACTCGAAACGGTCTCGCTTCGTTACTTCAATGTCTTTGGTCCCAGGCAGGATCCAGGTTCGCAATACTCGGGTGTGGTATCGCGGTTTATTAGTTCTCTCTGTTCGAACGAAAGTCCTGTGATCTTTGGCGACGGTGAGCAGTCGAGAGACTTCACATTTATCGACAACGTTGTTTCCGCTAACCTGAAGGCTGCCACTTCGAGTCAAGGTGCAGGGAAAGTTCTGAACGTCGCAATTGGTGAGCGAATTACGCTCAATGAGCTGTTGGCTGAACTAAAAGACTTGATTGGAAAGCCGGACGTAAAAGTTGACTATCGCGAGCCACGAGTCGGTGACGTTCGGCACAGTCTCGCCGATATATCACGAGCTCGCGAGTTCCTCGGTTTCGAACCGACTGTAGGCTTACGAGAAGGACTGCAACGAACAATCGACTGGTGGAAAACCAGTCGTTATGCAACTGCCTAGCCCGCAGCTTCTTTCACTTCTTTAATCTCCGCAAGGCTTTTCAAGCTTTCTACAAACGGAGCTCTCGCGACACCTCTATCGGTAATAATCGCAGTGATCAACTGATTGGGCGTTACATCAAACGCTGGATTGTGCACATCGATGCCATCAGGCGCGAGTTGATAATCCTTGATGTGGGTGATTTCTCTGCGGTCACGTTCTTCAATTGGGATCTCCGCGCCAGTGGAAAGAGTAAGGTCCAACGTTGTCATCGGGGCCGCCACGTAAAAAGGAATTCCGTGTTCCTTTGCCAGCACCGCAACCATATAGGTGCCAATCTTGTTAGCGGTGTCGCCGTTTGCAGCGATGCGATCCGCACCTACTACTACAACATCAACCTTTCCGCTCTTCATCACGTGACCGGCCATGTTATCAGTGATTACAGTGACCGGAATGTTGTCCTTCGCAAGTTCCCAGGCGGTTAGTCGTAGACCTTGGAGAAATGGTCTTGTTTCATCAGCGATAACAGCAACCTTTTTTCCTGCGTCACGAGCCCCTCTAATAACACCCAAGGCAGTTCCATAGTCACCTGCCGTCGCGAGCGCGCCGGCATTGCAGTGAGTTAGGACTGTCCCACCATCTGGGATCAAGGGAGCACCGTATGATCCAATCGAGCGATTTGCCGTGATGTCTTCGTCAAATATCGCCAGCGCCTCAGCCGTCAAAATCTTTTTGATGTCTTCGACATTACCTATCGACTTCGATCTAAGAAATGTCGCGCGCATTCTCTCGATGGCCCAGAAGAGATTAACTGCGGTAGGGCGGGTCTTGCCCATGACATCGAAAATATAAGTAAGGTCGTCTTCCAGATCGGCAACCGATGTCCCAACTGATTGGTTTGCGCCCAGCGCTATTCCCATCGCGGCGGAAACGCCAATTGCCGGAGCGCCGCGAACAACCATCTTGGTTATCGCTTCTGCTACTTCGTCATAAGAGCGCAGCATCAAGTATTTTTCTTCGGATGGTAGAAGGCGTTGGTCTAGCATACGAACGCCTTCAGTTGTCCATTCCACAGTCTTAATCATTAGTCTTTGTCCTGTTGATGGTGAATTAAAACGGCATCTTACTGGACGCTGGATTACGAGGCAAACGGCGCTTGGTCAGAAATTGGTAATGTCCTAATCTGAAACTGGAATTCGATTTCTGGCGTGGTCTTCGTCTCTTGAGTGTCTTACTATCGCCCACCGACACCCATGCCAACTATTTACGCCGTTACCGTCTCTTTCGTGATATGCGCGATTGCAGCCGCATTGGAAGGTGCTTGCGCAGGGAAGAACGTAAAATCTTTTTTTGAAAGGTTGCAGTCCCCAGCTTACGCTCCGCCGCTTTGGGTATGGTACATAATCGGTATTGTCTACTACGCGACTTTCGTCTTTGTTCTTTATCGCATCCTCAGCCTCAACTCCGATTCAATACTAAAGCTCGTGACCTTGAGCCTGATTGTGTTCATGATGACCGCGAACGCGCTGTGGAATTATGTTTTCTTCCGCGCCCGTAAATTGTTTCTTGCGTTCGTAACTGGCAGCGCGGCCCCAGTGTTTGACGCGCTGTTGTTTGTTTGCTTGCTGCGGCTGGACAGCTTAGCTGCGTGGACACTAATCCCTTACTTGCTGTACAGGGTTTATGCCGTTTGGTGGGGTTGCGCTCTTTGGAAACTTAACCGCACGCTAGAGTCGTCACCTTGTCGGTAAGAACGTTGGCCAGATTCTACTGAGACCAATCTCGAATTAGGACACGACTCAGAAATTACTTGGTTTGACACCACTTTTATCAGCATGTTAGTGTCCGGTCCATCAATTATTAAGTCCGTTCTTTTCAATGTAGTGTTTGGGTGCCCCTTTGTTGGGGAGAATAGGGAAGCGGGTGAGAATCCCGCGCGGTCGCGCCACTGTGATGAGAACATTCTCTAAGCCAGGAGACCTGCCCAAACGCTTGCAGCCTCTTAACACCCGCGCAAAGGTGTTCCAGGCAGCCGCGGTACATCTCTCAAGTCCCGACTGAAGCCTGTTTGCCTTGCCGGAAATCCGAGGTAGGTGGGTTTCGTGATTCCACACACATTTAAAAACAGTAAGTTCGCCATTGTTGTCGGCAGTCTTGTCGCACTAGTTCTGGCGTTGACGATGGCATGCTCGAGTTCGAGAACCAACGTCGGCAATCCTTCGGCGATTGGGAAAGAAGTCATTGACGACGCTGGACGACGAATCATATTACCCGAACGGGTTGATAGAGTTGTCTCTCTTGCTCCCAACCTGACTGAAATTGTATTTGCTGTCGGCGCCGGCAGTAGCTTGGTTGGCAATACCTCGTATTGTGATTTTCCGGCCGAAGCAAAGTCCATCGAGAAGGTAGGCGACACACTCCATCCCAGCCTCGAACGAATCATCTCACTAAAACCTCAACTAGTTCTTGTCTCAACGGCGTCTCAGCTTGAAGGGTTCACCGAACAGCTTAAGAGTCACAACATCTCCGTTTTCGTAACGGACCCACACGATCTCGAGGGCGTATTTAGATCCATCACTCAGATCGGCGACATTTTGGGTAAGAGCCAGGCGGCTGCGGAACTCGTCTCCAGTCTACGTGCGCGCTCAACTGCCGTTGAGACTTTCGTCAAACCACTGGCTCGCGTCCGGATCTTCTATCAACTCTCTGCTGAACCGTTGTACACCGCCGGACACGATTCATTTGTAACAGACTTGATCAAGCGGGCGGGGGCCGAGTCGGTTACCGCAGATGTTCCAGGTGCGTGGCCCAAGTACAGCGCCGAGTCAGCCCTTGCGGCCAAGCCTGATGCGATCATTTTGCCCACCGGGGGATCAATGGGGGAGGGGAATGCCAACGTAGCCGAGGCGTTGCGAAATTCTCCCGCAGTACAACGGGGCCGCGTGTACAAGATCAATGACGATCATCTGGTTCGACCCGGTCCAAGGGCGGTCGATGGTCTCGAAGAAATGGCGAAAGCGCTACATCCTGAAGCGTTCAAGTGATGCCAGTAGCTGCTACATCTAATTTTCCTATTCAGCAAAACCGAGCCACGCTACGTAAGACTGTGGTCGCGTGTGGCGCTTTGTTGAGCGCTCTCTTGCTCGCGATTCTTGTGACCTCACTAGTGGGCAGCGAACGACTTCCAAGTGGAGGAGCGCTTTGTGCACTCGTTTCACTTGGGACTAATCAGTGCGGTCTAACTTCTGATCAGTTCGACATTCTGTTCCAAATACGTTTGCCGCGAATTTTACTCGCTGCGGCAGTCGGAGGCTCACTCGCAACTGCCGGTGCAAGTTATCAAGCACTGCTGCGAAACCCACTCGCCGAGCCTTATCTCTTGGGGATTTCGAATGGAGCTGCCGTGGGAACGATGTTGGCTTTAGTTTTTTTTGGACGACTTGAATGGAGTCGGCCGTTAATGGCTTTTGCCGGAGCACTGTTGGCGACGTTTGCCGTTTATAGATTGGCGCGAGGCAAGGTGGGAGCTTCGCCTGAGCGATTGATACTTGCCGGAGTAATCGTAACAACACTTCTTTCCTCGGTGATCGTTTTCGTCACAACCCTGATGGACGCGACCCGAATTCGATCTTTTACTTTCTGGTTGTTAGGTGATCTCTCCGGCGCAAGTCGCGGCCTGTTACCACTTGCCCTGGCTATCACAATTACGGGTGCAATCGCGCTGACATTCAACGCTCGTTCGTTGAACTTACTAATGCTTGGCGAACGCGACGCATTTGACCTTGGTGTCGAGGTAGGACGAATCAGAATAATTGTCTTCGTAGTGGCCAGCCTCCTGGTCGGTAGTTCAGTTGCGGCGAGTGGATCAGTCGGTTACGTCGGTCTTGTCGTTCCACATCTCGCACGGCTTTCCCTGGGCAGCGATAACCGCATCAGTATTCCAAGTGCGGCACTCGGTGGCGCGCTGTTCGTAATTGTCGCGGACACCATTGCGCGGACCGTGATTGCGCCGCGTGAATTACCAGTCGGTGCAATTACGGCGCTCATCGGCGCACCGCTATTTATCTATCTTTTGAAGAGGTCGTAACGTGCTCGAGGCTCGGGATCTCACAATTCAATATGGCGACAGAAAAGCAGTCGATACCGCCTCACTGCTACTTCGCCCGGGAATTGTCACTGCGCTCATTGGTCCCAACGGAGCTGGTAAGTCAACGCTACTACGCTCGCTGAACGGCCAGATACGACCTGCCGCCGGCAAGATTCTGCTGAACGATGAACCGTTGGAGAAATTCACTCGACGAAGTATTGCAAAACAGATCGCAGTCGTGGCCCAGGAGGCTGAGTTACGGTTCCCGGTGAGCGTGCTCGAGTTTGTGCTTGGCGGGCGCTTCGTTTGGGCTTCAAGCTCCGGTTGGGGTTGGGAAAGCGAGCGAGATATTGAAGTTGCCGAAACTGTATTGAAAGAAACAGATCTCAGTGAACTAAGCGGACGACTGATGAGCGAGTTGTCCGGAGGTGAGCGACAGCGAGCTGTGTTGGCGAGAGCGCTTGCGACGGAAGCAGAGTTCTTGTTGCTGGATGAACCGACGGCAAACCTGGACATGTCTCATCAGGCGACGCTGCTTTCGCTAGTTAAGCAGCGCTGTGACGAACGTCGCGCAGCCGCACTTGTAGTGACGCACGACATCAATCTTGCCTCCCAGTTTGCTGATGTCGTTGTTTTGATGAAAGCGGGACAAGCAGTCAAAACTGGCAACAGCGCTGAAGTTCTAACGCCTGAATTACTTCTTGAAGTGTTTCAAGTGAATGTGTTGGTTGACGCGCACCCAGTGTCGGGTGTGCCAAGAGTCACGCCGGTCCACGAGACGTTCCGGCATTTTTGAAAACCCAAAGAGCGGTTGGTTCAGGGAAGGCGGTGAGATACCGCCACTGCCCGCGCAACTGTAAGCAGTCACAACGTTCCTCAGTTCTTAGCCACTGGAAAACTCTGGGAAGGCGAGGAGCGACGGCGATCCCGACAAATCGAGATCAGAACTGCAAGTCAGGAAACCTATCCAACGGCTCTATTTCAGCTCGCAACTGCGACGGGCAGGAGAAGCTACATGAAACGACTAAATCTACGATTTTTGATATTGGCAAGTTTACTCACGCTTGCTAGTTCCTTAAACATAAACGCACAACGCACCGGCGTCATCGACGGTACAGTGACGGATGAACAACAGGCAAAGGTCGCTGGCGCTCAAGTGACATTGCGTTCCGACTCGGGTATTCAGCTCACGACAGCAACAAATCAATCGGGTGGCTTTGAGTTTAAAGGCCTCAGCTCTGGCGCTTACTTTCTTGAGGTCAAGGCCAGTGGTTTCTCGATCTATGGACATGATGAAATCCGACTTGAGCGTGCAGAAAGCAAACACATTGACGTCTCTTTGAAGATTGCCGCCATCAATGAATCGGTGGTCGTCAGCGCCAACGGAACAGTGCAATCGATTGAAAACGCGGCAAAGGTTGTGTCAGTTATCGACAACCAGGAGATTGAAGGCCGTCACGAGTTGGGTTTGGCAGAGGCATTGCGCGGCACTCCCGGAGTTCGAGTCCAGCAACAGGGATCGCCAGGCGCATTGACGACTCTGCGACTTCGCGGTCAGAGAAACTTCGACACTGCTATTTTGCTGGATGGGATGCGAGTGCGTGACGCCGGGGACATTAACGGATCAGCGGTTTCACTGATTTCTGATCTGGTTCCCGTGTCGCTCGACCGCGTGGAGATACTGCGTGGCTCCGGCTCATCAATCTATGGCAGCCATGCGATCGGTGGAGTCGTGAACATGATTCCGGACGTGGGCGCGAAGGGATTGCATTTTGGTGCTGGCTTCGAAGGCGGAACCCTGGCGACGTACCGCGAGCGACTAAGTGCAAGTGGAGGTGGGGATCGCTACGGATTTACTGCCGGAGTGGATCGATTGGATGTGCGTAATGGGATTGATGGCGACGACGCATATGGCAACTCTTCGTTTGCTGGCAGGCTCCAGTTCAATCCAACTCAAACTATCAGCATCGCCGGAACGTTCTTTGGGAATGTTGCAAACGCGCGTGTTAACGATAGTCCGTTTGCTTTGCCGGCTGCTTTTACAGGCGGTAAATATCCAACAGCCGTAGCGGGTGTGAATTTCCAACCGGATTTCAATAACCCGGATCAAGGACGCCGCAATCGATTACTTGTCGGTGGCGGTCGGTTTACTCAGGAGGTCAATGATCTCGTTTCCTACACTGTTGCTTATCAACGTGTGACGACGAATCGGAGAAACTACAACGGACCAGCTGTCGATCCACACTTCACCGCGTTCGTTCCTTTTGGTGATTTTGAATTCAACAACGTCAACAATGGAACAATCGACAATATAGATGGGCGCGTGAATTTTCACTTCGCTCAGTCGAATCTAGCGACAGTTGGCGTGGAGTTTGAACGCGAGAGTTTCTTCCAGAGTTCAAATCCATCATTCAGCACCTTCAATAACACGACAGATCGTCAACGAACCTTTGCGGTGTTTGGTCAAGATCAGTTGTCCTTCCTAAATGATCGCCTGCGGTTTTCCATCGGAGCACGTGGCCAGTGGTATCGAATTCGAAGTGCCGACAGGCCGGGTTCGCTAGCAGCTCGAGAGGCGGAAAGTTCAATAACCGGTGATGGTTCAGTCGCGTATTTCATCAGAAGCAGCAATACGAAGTTGCGTGCCCATGTCGGCAATGGATTTCGGGCACCCTCGTTGTTTGAAAGATTTGGCGAAGGGAACTTTGGTAGCGCTGGAACAGTTCGCTTCGGTGATCCCACATTGAAGGCTGAACAATCGATTAGCGTTGATGGTGGGTTTGATCAGCGTTTAGGAAGTGATCGAGTTGCCTTTGGCGCTACGTATTTCTACACGCGACTTCAGCGAACGGTAGCGTTCACTGGTTTCGCGGTTGATCCACTCGGTTTGGGACGTTTCAGCGGTTATGCCAATCGACCTGGCGGATTGTCGCGCGGTGTTGAGATGTCGCTGGACACAACGCCATTAAGGGGAATGTCCCTGCGCGCGACTTACACGTTTACTAATAGCGATCGTCTGGTTCCTTCACAGGGACTTCAACCTGAATATGTAATTCCCAAGCACCTCATTGGGTTTACCTGGAGCCAGAGATATCGGGCATTATTATTGAGTGCCGATGTGAATCACACTGGGTCCTATCTGGCTCCAGTGTTTGAGAATAACTTTCCGTTTCGAATGGCGGAGTTGACGTTCGATGGTTACACGAAGGCAGACTTCTTTGCCAGCTATGAATACAGAATGTCTGAACAGGTAACGATGACGCTGTTTGGTGGAGTTGAAAATTCCTTCAACCAGAAGTACTACGAGAATGGTTTTCTGGCACCCGGAGCGTTGGGCCGAGGAGGGGTTAAGTTCAAGTTCTAAAGATGAAGTCAGTACCATAACGCGGTAGCGTATGGCTCACTTATCCCTAGCAGATGAGCCATGCACTGCCGCGTTGAGGTACTAACCTCATTACGATAATCGCGTCTCTGACAAAGAATCAGGTTGCAAGGTTGGAGAATTCGTGGGCGCATGTGCGTCAACTTATCGAACTCGACCTTGCAACCTGAAAGCGATTTCTAAGTACGCTTTGTGAACATCCCGGCGCCAATAAAGATCACACCCAGCAAAGTATGAATAATGTGATCAACTTGCCCTAAATGCAGCGGACCGATTGTCCACATACGTTCACCGGGAGCGCCCAAGGCCAATCCACAAGCTCCAAGACCCAAATAGAGAACGCCAAAAACCAAGGCGAAAGCCCTGGCTCCCGTCAACGATCCAGCAAAACCAAAATAGAGAGCGATGACGCCCGAAACGATGTGAACCACGTTATGTGGCGGCGACAGGTGTGCTCCCAACAATCCCTGATTTGCAAAACCCGCAACTCCCACTAATAAGAAAACGACTCCCAAAATCTTGCAAACGGTCTTTGCCATGATTAGTGTCTATCTCCTCTGTGAAAGGTTTGAAAGAACTGTGCGGTCCCCAACCAACTAAATTGGAAGCCCGCGAAATGTTCCAACCTCGAGGCTCGATTAACGCGGCGCATGTATATCAGAGAGCCTTTGCCGTTGCAAAGAAATCCGGGAATAAAACTACCTCGTTGGTCGTTTGGATTGGGCTTTCTGGCGAGTGTTATACTCCCGCCAGTTCAACTTAACGTAGGCAGGCAACTTGCCTCATCTTAGGCGAGCACTCCAACCGACCACTGACCACTTATGACTTGGGAAACAATCATTGGACTTGAGATTCATGCTCAGCTGAGTACCGAATCAAAAATATTCTGTGGCTGCGCGACTCGCTTTGGAGACGAACCAAACGACAACACGTGTCCGGTTTGTCTCGGACTGCCGGGTGCCTTACCCGTGTTGAATCGCCGAGCCATCGAACTGGGTGCTCGGGCCGCGCTTGCTTTGGGTTTGAAGATAAATCGGACATCGATCTTCGCTCGAAAGAATTACTTCTATCCGGATCTGCCAAAGGGCTACCAGATTTCGCAATACGATCAGCCGTTCTCTGCAAATGGTGAACTGGAGATCATGACCGCTGAACGCGATGACGCTGGACACCCGATGGAGTGGCGCCCAAAGAAAATCCAGATCACACGACTCCATCTGGAAGAAGATGCCGGCAAGAATGTGCACGAAGGTTTGCCAGACGTCGATAAATACTCCTACATCGATCTTAACCGCGCTGGTGTTCCATTAGCCGAAATAGTAACCGAACCAGATTTTCGTTCTTCATGGGAAGCCTATGATTACGTGAATCACGTGCGACGATCGTTGCAGTGGGTTGGTGCTTCCGAGGCTGACATGGAAAAAGGAAATCTACGCTGTGAGGCAAATGTTTCCGTTAGACGTGTTGGTGATGAAACGTTCGGTACCAAAGTCGAATTGAAGAATCTGAACTCTGTGCGGTTCATGCAGAGAGCGATTGAGTTTGAAGTGGCCCGACATATCAAGACACTCGAGTCTGGCGGCAAGCTGACGCAGGAGACTCGACTCTGGGATGACAAAGCTTTGGAAACGCGGGTGATGCGTTCAAAGGAAGACGCCCACGATTATCGTTACTTTCCCGAACCGGATCTGGCGCCGCTTATTGTTACAGAGGAGTTTATCGAACGAGTGCGGGGCGAGATGCCGGAGTTACCGGAAGCGCGACGCAACCGATTCATGGAGCAGTACAGTCTGTCGTTCGCCGATGCTTCACAGCTAGTTTCAGATCGCTCGCTCGCAGACTATTACGAAGCTACCGCTGAAGCTTCAGGTAATCCGCGCGCGGCGGCGAATTGGATTCGTTCTGAACTTCTGCGTGAACTCGAAGCCGGTAACTTGTCTGCTGCCGAATCACCTGTCGTAGCAAATGAACTTGGCGTACTCATCAGGCTATTCGATGAGGAAAAGATAAGCGGCAAACAGGGAAAAGATGTCCTCGTTGAGATGTTCAAGACAGGGAAGGGCGCCGAAGCAGTAGTACAGGAGAAGGGGCTTGTTCAGCTTAGCGATACCGGCGAAATCGATAGCTTGATTGATGAAGTCATCGCCGCGAATCCGGATCAACTGGCGAACTATCGTTCTGGCAAAGAAACACTGTTTGGGTTCTTTGTGGGCCAGGTAATCAAGGCTTCGAAAGGCAAGGCGAATCCCAAGATCGTAAACGAACGACTACGTGCCAAGCTGATGGCGTAATTGAGATCAATGAACTTAAGCGGGAAGACGGCGATCGTCACGGGTGGCACGAAGGGAATCGGCAAGGCTATCGCGGAGTCATTGGCCCGGGCTGAGGCCAACGTTGTCGTAAGCGCGCGAACGTCTGGAGATGTTCAATTAGCCATTGCTCAACTCACACGAATAGCCCCCGGTCGCGTTGCTGGTTTTCCTTGTGACGTTCGTAGTCATGAACAGGTCCGATCGTTATTTCAGAACACCATCGACACTTTTCAAAACGTTGATATCCTCATCAACAATGCCGGCATTGGAATCTTTGCTTCTGTCGAGGACATGTCTCCCGGAGACTTCCGCGCTGTAATTGAAACCAATCTAGTCAGTGTCTATTACTGTTGTCATGAAGCAATACCGCTAATGAAGAGGCGCGGTGGCGGCTACATCTTCAACATTTCTTCGCTCGCTGGCGCCAACGCCCACCCTCGCATGGCTGCCTACAACGCTTCGAAGTTTGGTCTTAACGGATTTAGTGAAGCACTCATGCAGGAAGTCAGACACGACGGCATCAAGGTCAGCTACATCATGCCAGGTTCTGTGAACACCGAGTTTGGTGGCGATGAACCAAGTGATGCCAAAAGTTGGCAACTACAGCCGGAAGACGTCGCGCATGTAGTGATGGACTTGCTCAACTACCCGGAGCGAGCACTTCCGAGTAGGGTTGAAATTAGACCAACCAAACCACCCAAGAAATGATGATGAAATGTCCGATAAGCTTTAGCTTGTCGTGATAATCAAGCGGGTTTCTCAGTGCTCAAAACGACAAGCTAAAGCATATCGGACATTCAATGAGAGCAGTCGTTCAACGCGTCACACGTGCAAGCGTCACTGTCGATTCTGAAATAGTCGGCGAGATCGGTAGCGGCCTCGTCGTTCTCTTAGGTATTGCAGCCGATGATACACAGGCTGACGCCGACTATCTGGGGCAGAAAATCGTGGCTCTCAGAATCTTTGATGACACTGACGGCAAAATGAATGTTTCACTGACAGACTCTGCCGGGGCGTTGCTGGTGGTTTCGCAGTTTACTCTTTACGGTGATGTTCGACGCGGTTTGCGTCCGTCATGGAGTGACGCAGCTCCGCCCGAAATCGCTGAGCCGCTTTATGAATACTTTGTGAAGAAGTGCAGGGAATTGGTTGAGAAGGTCGAAACAGGGAGCTTCCGCAAGATGATGCTCGTTGAACTTGTCAACG
>Ga0105248_10007681_pt1 | contig 11849 bp, 19 predicted proteins | sample KBSS34metaG_FD_81524 | JGI IMG/M metagenome (GOLD analysis project Ga0105248, IMG submission 81524) | Switchgrass rhizosphere microbial communities from Kellogg Biological Station, Michigan, USA - KBS S3-4 metaG | ecosystem: Host-associated > Plants > Roots > Rhizosphere > Soil | place...
CGAACGGGTCGACCCCGCCCGAGATGACGGCGATCAGCGCCGCGTCGTGCGGGTCTATGGCGGCCAGGCCGGCGAGTGCTGGCTGGTCGGTGGTGATGGTCAACAGAAGCCCCCCTGCTCAGAGCCCGTGCGGTGCGGGCGCCACAACCATTGTCCTAGACTGTCCTTGATCCGTCAAGGGCGACTAGTCGTTTAGGACGGCATGTGCCATGCTGGACCCCACACGGTCGACAGCAGCCACAGGCCAGGGGGTGGGATGGGACTACAACGCCGCACCCCCATGCCTCGCGGCGGACCGCTGCGGCAGATCTCCGCGAAGAAAGCCGCCCAGTCGGACGGCCCGCTGTGGTCGACGCTCACCCACGTCCCGTTCACCACAGCCGCTAGAACGGCAGGCACACAGCTCGCCCGCGAACGTCCACGACGTCCCACAGCCGACCCGGTACCGCGCGAGGTTCGCACCGCCGTCCACGCCCGTTCAGGTGGCCGCTGCGAAATCTGCGGCATCCCGCTACAGGCCGGCTGGCGGTCAATCCAGCACCGGAAACGCCGCTCCCAAGGCGGACCCCACGACGTCACGAACTTGCTAGACGTCTGCGGACCCAACGCCTCGGCAGGCTGCCACTTCCGTGCCGATGCCGGGATGGGTCGGCACTCCATGGGTTGGCAGGTCGCCCGCGAGTTCGACCCGGCTGTGGTGCCGGTTCTGCTGGCCGATCGCAGGTGGGTGCTGCTGACCGCGGACGGCGGATACGAGGCGGCGCCAATGCCGCCGTGAACAGCAAGAAGCCCGGCCACCGGGGGGTGTGGCCGGGCTTCCGCGTTAGTCCTGAGCTGGAACTCAGGTGTCCCACTGGACGCTCAATGGAAAGGCTACCATGCCTGACCCAAATTTTGGCGACGAAGCGCCAGACTTTTATGGCGAACCCACGATGAGGGCCGAGTGCCTTCGGCCCGAGCACTGCCGGGAAACGCGGTCAGACCTCGCCGACCAGGCCAGCCAAGTCATGGCTGCCTTCTGTATCGCGGAATCCCTCACGACGCGAATCGGCCTTGCGATCGCCGTTCTCGCTGGCGAGACCAGCGAGCCAGCTCGGCAGGCCGTGGCGATTCTCTACGGCGACGAGGCGAGCGAGGCCGCGTGAGCATCGAGGCAGTTGAGTGGGCTCTCCAGCAGGCGCCTTGTGTCAGCACGCCCGCACGTCTGGTGCTGGTCTACCTCGCCGAGCGGGCCGACGAACGCGGGCGTGGGACCTACCCGTCGGCGGACACGATCGGCGAGCACTTGCAGATGGGCGAGCGGACGGTGAGGCGCTGGCTGGCGTACCTCGAAGACGCCGGGATCACCGTTCGCGGCGATCAAGGATTGGTGGAGGACTACCCGGCCGACAAGCGACCCGTGGTGTGGGATCTAGATCTCCGGAAGAAGCGCCAGAAGCGCCAGAAGCGGGGTGCCGGTTCTGGCCAGAGCGGGGTGCCGAAAGTGGCCAAGCGGGGTGCCGAAAGTGGCCACAACGAGGTGCCAGAAGTGGCCGTTGATCACCCAAGCGGGGTGCCAGTTTTGGCGAAGCGGGGTGCCGGTTCTGGCCAGAGCGGGGTGCCGAAAGTGGCACCCAAACCATCCATAGCTCCTACGGAGCTAAACCACCCAGTACCTCCTACGGAGGTAAACCGTCCGGGCGCCGCTGACGCGAACGCCCCCGCCCCCGACGATCTGGGCTTCTCGAAGAAGGACGCGGGAGGGAGTGGTCAGGGTTCTCAGGCCAAGGTCATCCATCTCCCCACGTCCGCTCGGACTCGGGGCATCCGCCTCCCAGCCGACTGGACGCCCGATGAGCGCCACCGCGAGTGGACACGCAAGCAGGGTCTGACCACCGACGAGATCCGCTTCACGCTCACGATCTTCCGGAACTACTGGATTGCCAAGACCGGCAAGGACGCCACCAAGACCGAGCCGACGGGTTGGAACCGCACCTGGCAGAACTGGGTGCTCAAGGAAATCCGCGAAGGCAAGGTCGGTCCGAACGCCAGGGGCCGCACCCAGCCCGCCCAGAAGGCCGTCGGGCAGCGTTGGGACGCCGGGACGGTGTACCGGTGACCGACGACCTGACCCGCCGTGTCCTCGACCGCTTCACAGGCGTACGGGCGTCGGGGCAGGGCTGGGCTGCCCGTTGCCCCACCGACGCCCACGCCCACGGTGACCGCGATCCGTCCCTGTCGATCTCCAAGAATCCCGACGGCAATGTCCTGATCAACTGCCATCGGGGGTGCGCACCCGAAACGGTCGTCGCCGCGGTTGGGCTGACGATGGCCGACTTGTTCCCGCCCCGCGAGACGAAGGGTCTCGGAACACCGGTAGCGACCTACGTCTACGAGGACGAGGCCGGCAATCCGGCGATCCGGGTACTTCGCTACCTGCCGAAGACCTTCCGTCAGCAGCATTGGAACGGCCATCAGTGGGTCTGGGGGCTCGGTGGGGTCACGCCACCGATCTACAAGCTTCCCCAAGTCCTCGCAGCTGTCGCCGCGGGACGCCCGGTGGTGATCTGCGAAGGCGAGAAGGACGTCCACGCCGCCGAGAAGATCGGCTACGTCGCCACGACCAACGCCCAGGGCGCCGGCAAGTGGCGTCGGGACTACTCGTCGATCTTCACGGGCGCGGTGGTTCATGTCGTGGCCGACAACGACGACCCAGGCAAGATCCACGCACATGCGGTGGCCGAACAGGTGGCTCAGCATGCCGCCTCGGTGAGCCTGTGGGTGGCGCCGAACCACAAAGACCTCCATGATCACGTCAGCGCTGGCCTCGGTGTTCGGGACCTGATTCCGTTGGTCACCGAAGAGCCCCCCGGCGAGATGCCGACGGAACGGCAGCTCATGGGGGCCGCACTGATGGCCCTCGCCGGGCAGATCGCCGCGGTGGCAAACGACCCGAAGAAGAACAGCACCCAGGCTGTCACCTTCGTCCGGGAACTGGTCGGCGGCCTGGATGTGCCGGACGGGGAGATCTCAGACCTGTTCGAGCTGCACGAGTTCGTGAACAGCCCAGAGGCCGAGTACGACTGGCTGATTCCCAACCTGATGGAGCGGATGGACCGCGTGATCGTCGTCGCCCCAGAAGGAGCTGGGAAGACGCAGATGGCCCGCCAGGTCGCGATCATGGCCGCGCAAGGGGTCCACCCGTTCACCTTCGAGAAGATCCCGCCCATCAGGACGTTGATCGTCGACCTGGAGAACCCGCCCCGCAACATCCGCCGCAAAACCAAGTCCATCGTTCAAGCGGTCGAGTTCGACAGTGCCTACGAGGCCGGACGTTGCTGGCTGTGGACTCAGCCGGGCGGCATCGACCTACGGACCGCGACCGGGCTCAAAAGCCTTCACCAGGTCTGCGAGATGACCGAACCGGATCTGATCTGCCTCGGGCCGCTGTACAAGGCGTACTTGGAGGATGGCGGCAAGGCGGAGACCGTCAATGGGGAGACCGCCCGAATTTTGGATGGGATTCGCTCGCGGTTCGACGTCGGCCTGTGGTTGGAGACCCATGCGCCGATGGAGTCCGGCAATCACGGCCGGAACCTCCGGCCGATGAACTCGGGCGTGTGGATGCGCTGGCCCGAGTTCGGTATCAAGCTAATGCCTCACCCGGACTCGGCGAAGCTGGTCACCCTCGGCCGGTTCCGCGGGGACCGCGATGAGCGGTCCGGTTGGCCGGTGGCTATGCAGTGGGGTTCCCGCTGGCCGTGGCAACCGCTGTGGTCCGAACTAGAGGTCAACGCTGCCGCCGAGGCTTTCAGGGCCGACCCGAACAACGAACCGCCGCAGGATTATGACATCTATCCTCCGTCAGACCCCGCCTGGGATGAGGTTGGTTAGATATGATTTCAGGCATGGGGACCACGCTTTTCGGTTCCGAAGGCTGGGGTGAGTCTTCGAGTCTCCTTCCGCTGCGCCCCTACCAGCAGGAGACTGTGGAGGCGGTGCGTGGATCGTGGGCGCGGGGCGTGTTGCGGCCGGCGGTAATCCTGCCCACAGGTGGGGGTAAGACGGTCTGCTTCTCGCACCTGACAGTCGGCGAGCCAGGACGAACGCTGATTCTCGCTCACCGCCAGGAGTTGGTGGAACAGGCCGCAAGCAAGATTCTCGACGTCGCCCCTCACATGCACGTCGGTATCGAGATGGCGGAACGCCGAGCCCACGATGCCCATGCGGTTGTCGCCTCAGTGCAGACATTGGCTTCCGAGCGACGCCGGACGGCGTGGGAGCGGGACGCCTTCGCCCAGGTGATCGTGGACGAAGCGCACCACGCGACCGCGGACACCTACCGCACGATCCTCGACCACTTCGGTTGCTTCGCCGCGACTCGTGCTGTCGGCTTCACGGCCACGCTCGCTCGGGGCGACGGCGCGGGCCTTGGCGAAGTGTGGCAGGAAGTCGCGTATGAACGGTCCATCAAGGAGATGATCCGCGGGGGCTGGCTCGTTGAGCCCCGCGGCAAGGTCGTTCCACTGGAAGGGTTGGACTTCTCGAAGGTCGCCACTTCCCACGGTGACTACACGGCGTCGACGCTCGGCGAACAGCTCACCGCCGCCGGATTCGCGAAGCATGTTGCGGCTGCCTATGCCGCCCATGCGTCGGACCGTCAGGGGATCGTGTTCACGCCGACGGTGGCGACAGCGCATGAGGCTGCGGCTGCGCTGAACGCGGCAGGTATCCACGCCGAGTCGGTGTGGGGTGAGATGGATAGCGAGTCGCGGAAGCAGGTTATCGCGTCGTTCAAGGCGGGCGACGTGCAGGTGCTTGTGAACTGCATGTGCCTCACCGAGGGCTTCGACGCGCCGCAGGCGTCGTGCTGTGTGATTGCCAGGCCGACGAAGTCTGAGCCGCTGTACATCCAGATGGTGGGCCGTGTGCTGCGTCCCGCCAAGTGGGCGGGGAAGACCGACGCGCTTGTCATCGACATCGTGGGAACAGCGAAGAACCTCAAGATCCGCACTTTGAAGGATCTGTCGCTGCGGCCCGCGCGCGAGTTCGGCAACGCAGCCGAACGTACCGACGGCGGCGGGGAGCCCGAAGAGGTCGAGACGCTGACCCATGGCGCGGTCGAAGAGGTGTCCCTGTTCGAGGAATCGACCCGACTCTGGCTGCGGACGAAGGGCGGCCACTGGTTCATCCCGGCCGGCGGCGGCTTCGTGTTCCTGCGGCCGTGGCCGAACGGGGCGGGTTACTCGGTGGGCTGGTTCGGCCGGTATGACGACCAGCCGAAGCTGATCCAGAAGGTCAACGATCTGGGCTATGCGATGGCCCGCGGCGAGTCGGCGGCGGAGGAAGCGGATCGGATGTCGGGTCAGTTCCGGTCGTCGATGCGGGATGCGCGGTGGCGGGGCGAGTTGGCGCCGTCGAACAGGCAGTTGGAGACGGCGGCGAAGATGCGGATCAGGGTTCCGCGTGGGGCGACAGCCGGTCAGGTTTCGGATCTGATCACGGTAAAGCTCGCCTCGTCGCGAGTTGACGGCTATTTCAGAACACGCGCAGCGTAGGGCTGCGTTGGCCAGGTGAGTGGACGAGAAGGGTAGTGGACGATGGCCGGAGAAACGAGCATCACCGTGGTCGGCACGCTGACCGCCGATCCGGAGGTCAAATTCCTGCCGAACGGAAACGCCGTGTGTAACTTCACCATCGCGTCGAACGCGCGGACGTTCGACCGGCAGGCGAACCAGTGGAAGGACGAGCCTCCGCTGTTCCTCCGGTGCAGCGTGTGGCGGGACCTTGCGGAGCACTGCGCCGAGTCGCTTCAGAAGGGCACGCGGGTCATCGCCCAGGGGAATCTAAAGATGCGGCCGTATGAGACGCGGGAAGGCGAGAAGCGGACTTCGACTGAGTTGGATGTGCAGGCGATCGGTCCTGAGCTTCGGTTCGCGACGGCGAAGGTGCAGAAGGCGGACCGTGGCGGCCCGGGTCAGGGCTCTGGTTATGGCCAGCAGGCTCCCCAGCAGGGCTACGGCCAGCAGCAGGCGCCGCAGGGCTATGGCGGTCAGGGCCAGGCACCCGCGGACGATCCGTGGTCGCAGCCGGCACCAGCCGGCGCGGGGTCGTACTCGAATGAGCCACCTTTCTAGATCGGGGGGACGACGATGGCTGACACACCCGATGTTCTCGCCGCTGTGCGCCGTCTGGCTGCCCGCTATGACGCCCACGTGGCCGAAGGCAAGGCGATCCGCGTTGACCTCGCCGATCTGGTGAAGCTGGTTGAGGCGTCGATCCCAAAGACCCCGGATGGTGTTCCCATCCCGGACATCATGTTGGAGGCTGCGCGGAAGGCTGTCGCCCAGATGCTCGGCGCCGGGCTTACCCCGTCGAAGACGGCTGTGATCCAGCAGCTTCGCCTGTGGCGTTTCAGTATCGGCAAGGAGATGGAGCGGCCGATCTGGGAGTACGTGGCCCCGATGGTCGAGGCCCAGCCGGAGCCGGCCGCCGAGCCCGAGCCGTGGGGTGAGGTGGCGTCGCTTCCGGGCTCGCCGGTGCTGCTCGACGGCGACGAATGGCAGAGGGCCGGCTGATGGGTAGCCGTTCCCCGCACTACATCGTGTACCGCTGCACCTTCCCCGGATGTTCTGAGACCTTCCGGTGGCCTGCGGCGCTCGGTGGGGATAACGCGAAGATGCTGGCCGATCGGGATACCTGGCTGTGCCAAGACCACAGACGTGCCCGCGTGTCTCCGGATCTTCCTGCGCATACGACGACGCTGGTTGTCTCGGAACTCCTGCCTGGCTTTGTGGGCAAGGTCGGCCCGATGCGGTTCGTTCTGCCCAACAGCGAGGATGTCGGTCATGTCCGTGTCTCTGGTGAGGGTTGGTATGCGGTGGCCGCCGACTTCCCTCCGGGTACCCGCCTTGAGATGACGGTTCGGGTGGTTCTTCCCGATGCTGGGGGCGACGTCTGATGGCCGCCAAGACCGCTCCGGACTACTTCGCGATCCCGGACCCGCTCGACGAGTCGAAGATGTCCTACTGGTACCGACCGAAGAACAGCGCCACGGTGAAGCCGTGGCCGCCGCGCCGCTCGAAGTGGGGCGTGCTCTGGTCGAAGGATGTTCCGTCCGGTCTGCGGAAGGGCACGCCGGAGCGTCGGGCGTTTGTCAACGCCCACTACGCCCGGGTGGCCGCGGCGGCTCGGACCGCGAATGAAGTGATTGTCGCCGATCCGAACCGCGCGGCAGGGCGATTCGCCGCGCTGGCGATCCGCTGTGCGTGCTGCGGTCGTTGTCTTACGGACGATCGCAGCAAGACGTACGGCGTGGGACCTGAATGTCGTAGTGATCTGCCGACTGGGCTGGTGGACGCTCTTGCCGAGATGGTCCGGGCCGTCTATGGCGAAGCGCTGCCCGTGCCGGAGGTGATGTGCGAATGACCGCGAACTCGGCGATCAGTTGGACGGACCACACGTTTTCGCCCTGGTGGGGCTGTGCCCGCATTTCCCCGGGGTGCAGGATGTGTTACGCGGACAGTGTGGCGTCCCGCTGGGGCAACGAGCGGCTGTGGCGCCGGCATGGGGAGCGGCGTCCGATGTCGGATGCGACGTGGCGGAACCCGGTCCGCTGGAACCGGGAGGCGGATGCCGCGGGTCGCCCGGCGCTGGTCTTCTGTGCCTCGATGGCCGATGTCTTCGAGGATCGCCGCGACCTGGACGCCTCCCGTGATCGCCTATGGAGCCTGATCGACGAGACGCCGTGGCTGGTCTGGCAGCTTCTGACCAAGCGGCCCGAGAACGCGGCCGCCATGGTCCCGTGGGTGGACGTCTGGCCGTCGAATGTGTGGATCGGCGCGAGTGTCGAGGATCAGCGTCGCGCCGACGAGCGGATTCCCGTCCTGCGGATGCTGCCGGCGGCGGTGCGGTTCCTGTCGGTGGAGCCGTTGCTGGAGCCGGTTCGGCTGGATCTTGACGGCATCGACTGGGCCATAACGGGCGGCGAGTCCGGCGCGCGGGCCCGGCTGTGTGAGGTGGATTGGATGCGGTCGGTGCGGGACCAGTGTGCCGAGGCCGACGTGCTGCTGTGGGTGAAGCAGCTCGGCACCCGCTGGGCCCGGTCATCAGGCCACCGAGGTAAGGGCGTGAGCGCCGGCCAGAAGCCGTCACTGTGGCCTGCTGATCTGCGCATCCAGCAGTTGCCAGACCTCCGGGTTGAGGCGGTGGTCTGATGCCCTTCGAGACGGTCACCTACTTGCTGCCAGTCTGCGACAACTGCGGCCAGACCCCCTCGGACTTCGACTTGGACGACGGACAGTTCACCTCCCGGGCGGCTGCGGTGGAACATCTGGGACGGTTCGGCTGGGAGTTTCCCGACCCGGCTGGCCCGAACCTGCCAAGCCTGGTCACGTGTCCGGCCTGCCGACTGGACGCCCCGCTGGTCACTTTGCCGCCGGAGGCGTCGGCGTTCTTCGCCGGCTACCGCGAGGGGCTTTCCGATGCCTGACCTTCTATCTGCGTCGGTCCGCCGCGCCCACACCGTGTTCGAGGTGGGCCGGCGGGTTGGTCTGCTGGCATGTGCAGCCGTCCGCCTGGCGTGGCGGACCGAGCTGGGCTCGACAGTCACTGGCCTGACCTTGACCACGTCGACCCGCCATGCGGAGACGATCCTCTACGGCCTTGACCTGACATCCCGACCGGTGGCGGTCATGGCGGAGATCGCAACCGAGGCAGGCTGGGAGCTGGTCGGCCTGGACCCGCCGGACAATCTGAACGGAGTCCAGGATGGCTGAGACGTCGCGGATCGAGTGGGCGCACCGCTGGGCCGATGCCGACTTTCAGGAGCTGACAGGCAACGGTGGGATCGCGGCTGCGCCGGTCAACGCCAACGGTACCTGCAAGTACGAGCACGGCGCCGAGGTTGAGCACGTTTGGCGCCGCGTTTCCGGCTGGGAGACCGGCGAACCACCTGACCTCGCCGCGGAGACGGCCGCAGGCACGCCGGAGAACTTGCGGGCGCTCTACCGGCTGCTCAAGGACTGGGAACGAGCCCTCAACGACGAGATCCCAGGGACCAACGATTGGCTGGCTGATGCGCTGGCGCAGGCCGCCTACCGGCTGAGGAAGGTACGGGCATGGGACTGATCGAGACGACTGAGGTGAAGCCGGGGAACGTGAACTACGGCCCGGGTGATCTGGCCTACCACGGCGAGATTGTGCGTGCAGTCGTTGGGTCGAAGCTGCACGGCCTCGCAGTGGGCGGCCAAGACGATACAGATGAGATGGGCGTCTACATCCCCGGTGCCGCACATGTACTCGGCCTTTCGGAGGCGGACACTTTCACGTGGCGGACTCAACCGGAGGGCGTGCGCTCCGGACCGGGCGACATTGACCGGACGATCTACACGCTGCGCCGGTTCCTGTCGCTGGCGACGCAGGGGAACCCGACGATCCTCGCCCTGTTCTTCGCTCCCGATGAGTCGCTGGTTGTCCGAACGGGTGAAGGAGACCTGCTCCGGGCGCTCGCACCACTCGTAGTGTCCCGTGCCGCTGGGGTGAAATTTCTCGGCTACCTGACGCAGCAGCGAATCAGGATGGACGGCGGCGGCAAGCAGAACCGGTTGCCGAAGCGCCCCGAGCTGATCGCCGCCCATGGGTGGGACGTGAAATATGGCTCGCATGCCCTGCGACTGGGCTTGCAAGGGGTCGAGCTGCTGACGACGGGGCGTCTCGCCCTACCGATGGCCGAGCCAGACCGGTCCACGGTTCTGGCCGTGCGCCGCGGCGAGGTATCCCAGAAGGAAGCCCGGCGGCTAATCGACGAGGCTCGGGCACGGCTGGTCGAGTTGTTGGATGGCCCGATGTCGCTACCGGTGCGGGACCGCCCGGACAGGCAGGCGGTCGACCGGTACCTCGTGGAGGCGCACCAACGCGCATGGGCGAAGGGTGAGGCGACTGATGGCTGATGAACGACGCATGGTCTCGCTGTACGACCTGCATGTCTGGTCGGGTCGTCTGCTTGACGCCGGGGCCAGCCCAGATGCGGTGATCGTGTTCGACTCGGACGGCCGTCAAATCGACACGGTGCCGTTGCAAGGGAACAGTGACGGCTCCCCGCGGAACAAGGCTGGGTTTGCGGATCTCGGTGGTGGTGAGTGCCTGTTCTCGGCCGAGCGACTCGGCATCGACGGGGAGGTGGCAGCGCTGTGCATAACGCTGACCGTGTGAGCGACGACGAGTACTGCGATTACGTCCTCGGCCAGGTGCGGATGCTCGCCCGCCGGGCCGACAACGAGGGATGGGGGCTGTCGCTGGACCCGCGCGGAGCCCGCGCGATCCTTGCCCGGTTCGGCGACACCGGGCCGACCCCAGGGTCGGGCGCGCCGGACGACATGGAGGAGTTGAGGCGTCGTGCCGAGTCGTGATCCTCGCCGTCGGGTGTTGGCCCGGATCGAAACAGAACCGATCCCGGCTGACCTGTGGGACGCCTTGTCGGACGCGCTGATGGAGACAGCCGCGGGCATGGGTGTGATGTGCGGCGGCCACGTCGTCGACTGCGTCGACGATGGTTGGGAACCGGCGCCCGGTGCCGAACCTGAGTCGTGGCGGCCGGCGCCTGCCTCGCCTGGCGGTGGCAGTGATGCCTGACGACGAGCCGTCGACTATCGAACTGCTGACCCGCTTGGTTGACAACCTGGCTCCGGGGGCGATGCGGGTGATGACGCCCGAGTCGGCGGTTGATGAGGCGGTCAGGCAGATTGCCGCGCTGCGTGGCGAACTGGCCGGCGTGCGGGAGAACGCGAAGACGCAGGCCGACCACTGGCAACAGCAGGTCGCCCGGCTGCGCGCCGACGTGGACCGGGAGCGTGGCGTATTCGCCTGGGCCCAGGGCCGGGCGGAACGGGCCGACGAATGGCTGTGGCGCATCCTGGCTGTGTTGTTCCCCGACGGGCCGCCAAGCCCGGTCGACGATCAGACGATCGACAGGGCCGAGCACGAGATCGAAGGGCTACACAACGCTGCGGGCTGGTCGACGAGGGTCCGCCGCGGCACTCATTGCGCCGACGTTGCCCATCGGCCGAACTCGCGGGGTGTGTGGGTGTGCAAGCTTGGCCGCACCCATGAGGGCCCGCACCGGGCGGGCCGTTGGACGTGGTCTGGCGGCGAGGCGCCCGAGATCCGGGACGGCGACTGACTGGCGCAGTCGCCGTCCCGGGTGCCTGAACTCAAGCGGCCAGCCGGGTAATGTCGCTGACTCGGCAGGTGTAGCCGGGTTGGGCGTCCTTGGTGCCAATGGCGTCCTGCTCGGTTTTCTGGCCTGGTGCGAGTGCGTTGACGCTGACGAGGCCGGTGTCGAGCTGGGTTTTCCCGTCGGCGCTGTCGAACGCGATGGTGATGATGTAGTTCGACGGCTTCGAGCTGTTGTTGGTGACGGTGACCTTTGCGGCTACCCAGCCGGTGTCGGGCTGCGCGGCACATGCGGTGATCGCGACGTCCTCGGAGTGCGCCGGCGCCTTGCTCGTGGCCGCTGCGGTTGCCCCGCCCGTTGAGGTGGAGGCGCTGGCCCCGGTGCTGGTCTTGCAACCTGCGAGTGCGACGGCGGCGAGTCCGAGTGCGGCGAACATGAGCGGCCGTCTGTGGTCGGTGTGTGGCATGTGTTCCCCCTTGTGATGTTGAGCTGGGGGAAAGTAGCGCACGTTTGCTCACAAGACAATCACGGGGGGGGGCCGATCGAACACGGGTTCGATCTAGAGGGTGGGTCTCGGATGCTCGCGCCATCCCGGCCTGTTCGTGTCCAGCCAGGGTTCGACGTCGCGGCGCCGCCACACCCGTACCCGCCCGTCCGCGGACACCCACCAGGGTGCGGGGAAGTCCCGGTACCGGGA
>Ga0105248_10007684_pt1 | contig 11846 bp, 10 predicted proteins | sample KBSS34metaG_FD_81524 | JGI IMG/M metagenome (GOLD analysis project Ga0105248, IMG submission 81524) | Switchgrass rhizosphere microbial communities from Kellogg Biological Station, Michigan, USA - KBS S3-4 metaG | ecosystem: Host-associated > Plants > Roots > Rhizosphere > Soil | place...
CGGGCATCGCCCAGATCGACGGCCTGCTCGACCAGGTGCGGGCGACCGGGCTGACCGCCGGGGTCACCGTGACGGGTGATCCGGCCGCCCTGCCGCCGGGTGCGGAGCTGACCGTGTACCGCATCGTGCAGGAAGCCCTGACCAACACCCTCAAGCACGCCGCCGATCCGACCCGGGTCAGCGTGGCCATCGCCCACCGGCCCGAATCGGTCACGGTCGAGGTCCGCGATGACGGAGCCCGCGGGCCGGTCCGCCCACCGCCGGAGACCACCGGACACGGACTGACCGGCATGCGGGAACGGGCGTCGGTCTACGGCGGCATCGTGACCGCCGGTCCCGACTCGTCCGGCGGCTGGCGGATCCACGCGAACCTGCCCATGCCGAGCCTCCGCGGGCGGGCCGAGTGAGCATCCGCCTGCTCCTGGTCGACGACCAGCCGCTCATCCGGACCGGGTTCCGGATGATCCTCGAGGAGACCGACGACATCGACATCGTCGGCGAGGCGCCGGACGGGGCCGAGGCGGTCCGGTTGGCCGCGGAACTGAATCCGGACGTGATCCTGATGGACGTTCGCATGCCGGGGCTCGACGGCATCGAGGCGACCCGGCGGATCGTGGCCCGCGACCCGGCGGCCCGGGTTCTCATTCTCACCACGTTCGACCTCGACGAGTACGCGTTCTCCGCCTTGCGGGCCGGCGCCAGCGGCTTCGTACTGAAGGACGTACCCGTCGACGAACTGACCCGGGCCATCCGGTCAGTGTCCAATGGGGACGCTGTCGTGTCCCCGCGGGTCACCCGCCGGCTCCTCGACGTCTACGCCGCCCGGCTACCGGCCGGGCCGGGCGAGGGCACCGGTCCTGGCCGGAGCGCCCTCGACCAGCTCACCCCGCGCGAACAGGAGGTGCTCCTGGCGGTGGCGACCGGCCTGTCCAACACCGAGATCGCCGAGAAGCTGGTCGTCTCCGAGGCCACCGTGAAGACCCACGTCGGCAGCATCCTGGCCAAGCTGGAGCTCCGCAACCGGGTCCAGGCGGTCATCTTCGCCTACGACGTGGGCCTGGTGCGGTAGCTCTCCGCCCGCCCGGGTGCGCCCGGCCGGCGCGGGCGGGAGCCGCCCGCCCGTCTCGGCGGTACCCCCGGTCCAGCGCGGGAGCTATGGGTCCGCGGTCACCGCAGGACGGCGATGCCTTGCAGTTCGATGGCGCCCACTCCGGGGCTCTCCAGCGAGACGCGGACCACGTGGGTACCGCCGCCCAGCGGCAGCTCGGCCACGATCCGGGTCGAGCTGGCTCCCGCGTACGCGGTCGGCACGACCTGGCGGCGTTGACCGTCCACATAGAACGCCAGGCTGCCCAGGTTGCGGTCGGTCCGGGCGGCGATGGCGATGTCCCGACCGACCACCGTGATCGTGGCGGTCGCGGCCGGATCCACGGTCGAGGCGGCCGTGCCCAGCCAGGACGTCGCGGGACTGGTGAACGTCCAGGATCCCGCGTAGGACAGCGCGGTCGGGGCGAAGGTGTCCACTGTGAACGGTACCCCGTTGCTCCATTCGCCGACGTTGGCGTGGGCGTCGGTCGCGCGGGCCCGGAACTGGTACTGGTGGGCGGATACGCCGGTGGTCCGAGCCCGGGCCGCGACCGCGCTCGCGAGGTCGACCGGCTGGAACTCGGCGCCGTCGCGGGAGACCTGCAGTTCGTGGATCGCGGTCAGGCCGTCGGCACCCAGGGTCGTCCACAACGCGAGTAGCGGTACCGCCACCGGCTCGGCCGGGGCCAGCCGTACTCCGATCGGAATGCTCATCACCGGCGCCGTCACGATCGGGGCGCGCGTGTCGGCCGCCCCGAAGGAGACCCCGATCGCGGTGTCCGGCCCGGCCGTCGCGTCGCAGTTCGACGGCCCGCCCGAACAGGCACCGGTCCAGCCATTGAACCGCCACCCCGGATCGTCGGCGGTGGCGGTCAACGCCAGGTGGGCCCCGGGCGGCACGGACAGCGCGCAGGTGGTCCGGCAGGCCATCCCGTACGGGCTGATGGCCACCGTCCCCTTTCCGGTCACCGCGACCGTGACCGCCACCGGGGCCTGGTCGGACAGCTCGAACAGCGAGCCGCCGATCGCGAGGTTCCACCGTCCATTCACGACGGTCGCGAAGTTGGCCACCACTCCACGCCGGTGGGACACCCAGCCACCGAGCCCGGCGGCCAGGGCCAGCGCCGGCCGGTCCGGGCTACCCAGGTACAGCGCGTCGGCCACCGAGTAGAGGGTCTGGCCGGTGGCGGCCATGGCCACGACCCGGGCCACGCCGGTGGGTTGGGTGCCACCCAGATCCGATACCACGCGTTCGGCCCCGGTCGGACCGCGCAGCCAGACCTGGGCGGCCGGAGTGGCCGGACGCAGGAACGCCGTCCAGCCGCCCGCTGTCTCGTAGTTGCCGCCCTGGTCGAGGTCGGTGAACAACGGGTCGCTGAGCCGGGTGTCCACGTTGGTCGCCTGGTCGTGCAGCCAGGTCGTGTGGCCGGAGTTTCCCACCACCGCCAGCGCGCTGTAGACGGTGCTGGCCCCGTCGGCCAGCGGGAAGACATCGGAGAGGACCGGGTCGCGAGCCACCGTTGTGGTGGCTCCGTCGTGATAGAGCATGACCTTGTACTTGCCGTTGACGCCGTCGGTCGTCCAGTACAGGACGTCACCGGTACCGAGCACCTGGTCATTCTGGTCGACCGCGCCGGTGGCGACCCGGACCGTCGTGTGGGTCCGCAGATCGCGCCGGTAGATCGAACCCAGGTGTCCCCAGATCAGGAAAGGGCCGCCCACGGCGGGATAGCCGTACGCGTTGGTGGCACCGAGGTCGACCAGCCCCGGACCAGCCGACCACTCGTACACGTGGCGGCTGGCCGGAACCCCACCGGTCGCGGTCAGTACGACGCCGACCGGCGTGAGCCAGCCGAACTCGGGCTGGGTGCCGGCCACTCCCGGCAGCCTCGTCCGCCCGCCCGTCGCCCGGTTCTTGAGCACCAGCGCCGGCGGGCTGGACCGGTCCAGGTACAGGACGCTGTCCGCGGAAACGTCCACAATGGACCCATCGACCTGATCGAGCTGCAGCAGGCCGGAGTTCAGGTTGGTCCCGGCGACCGCGGCCCGCGGCGTCGGTGGGAGCACGGCGCTGGTCCGGCCAGCCGCCGGCGAAGCGATCGAGCTGGCAACCAGGATGAGAACCATGGCCAGGACACGCACAGCAGCCTCCCGTTCGTTTGGGAGGGGTGCCCGGTGGCTGGTGATCCGGTGCATCCGGATCGCGTATATACCCGAGGGGTTCTGGGTGATGGATGAGGTTCGACTGTTCAACGCCTCAGCCCGGCACCGCGGTGTCAGGGCACCCGATCGTGGTGGGCGCCCGTCTCCCGCGGCCCGGTGCTGGGCTACCGGCTGGGTCCGCGCTCAGAATGCGAATCGGCGCTCAGAACGCGACCTGCAGGGCGGTCAGGCCGTGACCGAGCGGCGGGTGGACCAGCCACTGCGCTCCGTTCTCGGCGAGGCGGATATCGGGGAACCGGTCGAACAGGATACGGAAACACTCATCGGCTTCCATCCGGGCCAGCGCCGCGCCCAGGCAGTAGAACGTGCCCATCCCGAATGCGGTGTGCCGGGTACCGGTCCGGGTGATGTCGAAGCGCTCCGGGTTCGGGGAGACGTCCGGGTCGGAATTGCCCGCGACGCTGGCGAGATAGAAGTGGGTACCGGCCTCGAAACTGTGCCCGGCGACCTCGACCGATTCGGTGCTGCGCCGGATGATGACCGACGCGGGCCCGTCGTAGCGCAGCATCTCCTCGACGGCCGAGGGGGTGAGCTCCGGGTTGGCCTTCAACGCGGCCAACTGCTCGGGGTTCTCCAGCAGCAGGACCAGCCCGTTGCCGATCAGGCCGGCGGTGGTCTCGTGGCCGGCGAACAACAGCAGCACGCAGTTGGCGACGATCTCGTCCTCGGTGACCACGCCCTCCCGCTCGGCGGCGACGAACATGCTGAGCACGTCGTCGCGCGGCTCCTCGCGGCGCTCGGCGACCAACCCCCGCACGTAGTCCTGCATCTCCAGGACGCTGCGCTGGCATTGCCGCAACGCGACGATGTCCGCGACCTGGAAGACCGCCCGGATGTCCCTCGACCACGCCTGTAGCAACTCGCGATGGTCGGTCGGCATCCCGAGCATTTCGGCGATCACGTTGGCCGGCAACGGATAGGCCAGATCGGTGAAGACGTCCATCCGGTGCTGCGGCGCGACCGCGTCGAGCAGTTCGTTCGTGATCTGGCGCACCCGCGGGCGAAGACCGTTGACGGTGGCCGGGGTGAAGTAGCGCTTGAGGAGTTGTTGGAAACGAACGTGATCGCTCGGGTTGGTGTGACCCATCCACAGGTCGATCGAGGTCCGCATCGGCCGGAGCTCCGCCTGCTCGGCCGGAGTCAGCCGGTCGAAGCCCTGGGCCAGGTTCGCGGTGGCCAGGCGGCGGTCCTTCAACGCGGCCATGATATCGGCCTGCCGCGTGACCAGGTAGCCGTTGAGCCGGGGTATCCAGCTGATCGGGCTCTCCGCTCGGATCTGGCGGAGCAGTGGCCTCGGGTCGTGGAGCACCTCGGGGGCGAACAGATCGTAGGACCGGATGGTGGTCGTCGTATCGCTCATGCAGCGATTCTGCCCGAAGAACGGTCGATGCATCTATGTCAATCTTGTTCGGCTCGACGGGCCGGGTCCCGGCGCCGGTCCGGTTCGGCCGGAGCCGCCGCGTTGACCTCCCGACCCACCGGCGCGAGCGTGGCCGGGTCGGGGCGTCCGGTCCGGCCGGTACCATCCCCCCATGCCTGCTGCCGTTCCCACCATCCTGGCCACCTCGGGCGGCCTGAAGTCCGGTGAACGCACCATCGTCGCCTTCGACGCGCTGGTCCACCACGCCGTCGAACTGTCCGGTGCGCACGGTCGCCGGCCGCGGGTGATGTACGTGGGTACCGCCATCGGTGACGCCGAACACTTCGCGGCCCGCGCCGCGGAGGCGGCCCGGGTCGCCGGCTTCGACCTGACCCCGCTGTACCTGTTCTCCATGCCGAACCTGGACGACATCGAAGGGTCCGTGCTCGAGCAGGACGTGGTCTGGGTGATGGGCGGTTCGGTGGCCAACCTGCTGGCCGTGTGGCGCGTGCACGGGCTCGACGAGATCCTTCGCCGCGCCTGGCAGGCCGGGGTGGTCCTGTCCGGGGTCAGCGCCGGCTCGCTGTGCTGGTACGTCGGCGGTACCCCCGACTCGTTAGGACCCGAGCTGCGACCGGTCACCAACGGGCTCGCCTTCCTGCCGTACGGCAACGGCGTGCACTACGACAGTGAGGCCCGGCGCCGGCCCCTGATCCACCGGCTGGTGGCCGACGGCACCCTGCCGGCCGCCCACTGCACCGACGACGGGGTCGGCCTGGTCTACCGCGGTACCGAACTGGTCGAGGCGGTCAGCGAACTCGACGGTAAGGGTGCCTACCTCGTCACCCGCGACGGCGACGCCGCGGTCGAGACGCGCATCGAGCCGCGCCGCCTGCCATCCGTCTGAAGCTCCACAATAGACGATCGCCTAGCGCCGGCCGCGAAAGGTGCGGCGCAGGTCGTCGACCCACTCCCGGGGTACCTCCCATGGAATGAAGTGCCCGCCGCGCTCGTGCGCGGTGATGTTGACGTGGTTGTACCAGGGAGCCCGGTCGCTGTCGAGGAAATGCTGGACCCGTTCGGCGCCGGTGGTGACGCCGGGCGGGTTCTCGTAGCCGACGAAGGTGATCCCGGTCGGCGCCTCGACGACCGGCCACCGGTCGTGCGAGGGCTGCCACGGATAGCGGTTGTTGTTCGCGTAGGTGCGGATCGAGCTGCCGATGCCCTCGCCGGCCCAGAAGATGGTGGCGTGGGTCAGCAGGTCGTCCTTGCTGAAGACGCTCTCCAGGTCGCCGTGGTTGTCCGACCAGGTGTCCCAGCGCCGCAGGATCCAGGCCAGCATCCCGACCGGGGAGTCGGTCAGTCCATAGGAGAGGGTGGCCGGGTCGAGCAGGTGCGCGGCCAGGTGGACCGCGAACCGCTTCTCCAGGGCCACCACCCGCTGGTGCACCTCGGGGGGTAGCCCGTCCGGGATCGGCCGGCCCCCGGACAGGTCCCAGGCCCGATCCCCGTCGAACAGGGTCAGTTTCAGGGCCGATCCGATGTGGATGCCGATGAGTTCGTCGGCGTATTTGTGGCCGAGCTGTCCGGTGATCAGCGCCCCGACGTCACAGCCGGCGGCCGCGTACCGCCGATGTCCGAGCACGCCGGTCATCAGCTCATGCCAGACGTCGGCGATCTTCCAGAAGTTCATGTCCGGCCGGCCGGTCAAGGGCGTCGAGAATCCGAAGCCGGGCAACGAGGGCACGATGACGTCGAACGCCTCGGCCGGATCGCCCCCGGCCGCGCCGGGGTCGGCCAGCGCGTCGATCACCTTCGACCAGTGCCAGAACGTCCACGGCCAGCCGTGCGACAGGATGAGCGGCGTCGGATCGGGGCCGGCACCGGGCCTGTGCAGGAAATGCACCGGAACGCCGCTCACGTCGACCCGGTAGTGCTGGTACGCGTTCATCGCGGCCTCGGCCGCCCGCCAGTCGTACCGGTGCAGCCAATAGTCGACGAGTTCGCGGAGGTAGCCCAGCGGCACGCCGTAGGACCCGTCCTCGTTGCCGGTCTCGCGCGGCCACCGGGTGGCCCGCAGCCGGTTCGCGAGGTCCTCCAGGACGTCGTCGCCGACGTGGATCGGTTGCGGTGATAGAGGGATCACCCGCTCATCATCGCAACAATGCCCGCAGCCCGGCCTTGAAGGTCTCCGGTTCCGGGCTGCCGGTGAGGATGCGCTGCAGGGCGTAGCCCGGCATCAGGGAGAAGAGCACCACCCCGATCTCGTACGGGTCGGAACCGGCCGGCAGGTCGCCGTGCTCGACCGCCCGCCGGGCCAACAGGACCAGAACATCGCGGATGCGACGGTAGACTCTGTCCACAAAGGACGCCAGGGTCGGATCGGTGGTCGCCTCGCTCCAGACCTGCAGGGCAAGCCGCAGCACCCCGTCGGGGCCGGTGTTGGCGGTGATGAGATCGACCGCCCGTTCCATCGACTCCGCGATGGGCGGGGGCGCCGGCTCGGCCGCCAGCGCGTCGAAGACCCCCACGATCTGATCGATCACCTGCTCGGCGATGGCGGCGATCAGATCCGTCTTGCCCGGGAAGTACCGGTACACCGCCCCGATCGACAGGTCGGCCTCGCGGATGACGTCGTGCATCGACGTCTGGTGGAAACCGTTGCGCAGGAAGCAGCGGCGGGCGGCGTCCAGGATCTGCTCCCGGCGGGCGGTGAGGTGTTCGGCGGAGACCTTCGGCACTCGGCCATTGTAAAACGAACGGATCCTCGCTTAAAGTCAAAGCGAACGAGCATTCGTTTTCTAGACCTTGGAGGAGTTCGTGAAGCGCACACCGTCAGACCCGCCGACTCCGCGGAGGCAAGCACGTCGTCCGGCCCTCGCTCGCGTGCTGGGCATCGCCGTCGGGGTCACCGTGCTGCTCGGCCTGCTGGTCGCCTGGTTCGCCTGGCCGGCGAAGGCGCTGGAGCCGCGTGACCTGCCGATCGTCGTGGCCGGGCCGGCTCCGGCCGCCACCGCACTGGCCCAACGGTTGCAGACCGCCCGGCCGGGCGCCTTCGCCGTGACCACGGTCGCCGACGCGGCCGCGGCCGACCAGATCCTGCGTGACCGGGGCGCCTACGCCGCCTTCGTACTCGGTTCGACCGGGGTGAGCCTGCACACCGCGTCCGGGGCCAGCCCGACCGTGGCCGCCCTGCTCGGGCAGGCCGCCCAGCAACTGGGCGGGGGCGCCGCGGTGACCGTGGTCGACGTGGTCCCGGGCGCCGCCGCCGACCCGCGCGGCGCGGGGTTCGCCTCGGGCTACCTGCCGCTGGTCCTGGTCAGCCTGATCGCCGGCGTGCTGCTGGCGGTCGCCGTCCCGGGCCGGTCAGGCCGCCTGGCCGGCCTCGGTACGTTCGCCGTACTGGCCGGGCTGGTTGGCGCCGCCATCCTGCACGGCCTGGGCCTGCTCGGCGGCGGTTACCTGGCCGCGGCCGCAAGTCTGGCCCTGCTCAGCCTGGCCGTCAGCGGTACCGTGGCCGGCCTGGCCGCCCTCCTCGGCGCACCCGGGATCGGACTGGGGGTGCTGGTCGTCTTCCTGTTCGGCAACCCGATCTCGGCCGTGGCCGCCGCCCCCGAACTGCTGCCGCAGCCGTGGGGCGCGATCGGCCAGTGGCTCCCGGCCGGCGCCGGCGCCACCCTGCTCCGCTGCGCCGCCTTCTTCGGCGGAGCCGGCCTCGCCGCTCCACTGTGGACACTGCTGGCCTGGAGCACCCTGGGCGTGGTGCTGGTCGTCGTCGGGCGCACGTCGGTCGCGGCCACCTCCCTCGCCGCGCGGGCCCGCTCCCACCAGCCACCCACCCCCGTCCCCGCCTGACCGCGTCACCCCCGGGATCTTGGAAGCAAACGGCGTTCTGGCAACCGACGGCGTCCAAGATCCAGGGGGTTAGCCGCGGGTGGTGCGTTCGGGGCGGACCGGGGCGCCGAAGAAGGTGGCAAGGGGCTCGACCAGGCGGGGCCGGGCCCGGTTGATGGCGTCGTGGCCGCTGCGCGGGATCACCAGGCTGCGGGCCCGCGGGAGGGCCTGGACCAACGCCTCGTTGCTTTGCGGGTAGTACGGCGGCCCGTCGGCTCCGCAGGCCAGCAGCACCTCGGCGGTGACCGCGGACCATTGCTCGGCCGGACCGTCGTGGCGCCGGATCTCCTGCGACTCGTCCAGCGTCATCGCCAGCAGGTCGCCCATGGTCCGGCCGATCGGGGTCCGCAGGAAGAGCCGGCAGAACGCGATCTGCACGCTCAGCGGGAGCCTGGCCGCGGCCAACTGGGTGTTGATGCCGCCACTGGTGAGGGCCATCGCCCGGGGGATGTCGCCGGCCGCGGCGGCCGCCCGCGCGGGGCCGAGCCAGGCACTGGGGAAGCTGCCGTCGATCGAGATCGCCGCGTCGTAGAGGGCGAGCCGGCCGATCGGCAGTCGCAGCGCGGCCCGCAGCGCGATGAACCCGCCGGCGCTGTGGCCGATCACGTTGCCGGTGCCGGTGTGTTCAAGCACGGCGCCGAGGTCGTCGATGTCCTCGTCGAACGTGAACGGCTCCGACCGGGGTGGAGCGTCGGCCCGGCCGCGCCGGTTGTACAGGTGCACCGTGAACCGGTCGGCGAGCGCCTGGGCCAGTCGCCGGTACACCGCGATGGTGACCCCACCGCCGTGGACCACGACGATGCCGGGCCCGCTCCCGGTGCTGTGCAGGGCGATCTGCGCGCCGTCGGGTGCCGTGATCCGCTCCATGCCGTTCCGCCCTCTCGTCGTACCGTTCGTCCGTTAACTGCGAACGCCGTTTGCAGTTTACAGTGGTTCGGTGAGTGATGCGAGCCCCAGCCGCCGGCCGATCTGGGACACCCCCGCGCGAGGCAGCCGCGGTCCGGCCCCGGGCCGCAGCCGCGACGACATCGTGGCGGCCGCCATCGCCCTGGCCGACGCGGAGGGGCTCGGCGCCGTGTCCATGCGGGCCGTGGCCGCCGCCCTCGACACCAGCGCCGGCTCGCTGTACCGGTACCTGCCCTCCCGCGACGACCTGCTGGACCTGATGACGGACCAGGTCGCCGGTGAGCTGTACCCCTTCCCGGACGGCGACGGCGCCTGGCTGGACGCGATGCTGCTGCTCGGCCGCCACCAACTGGCCCTGTACCGGCGGCACCGCTGGCTGCTCGACGTCAGCCACCGCCCGTCCGGCCTCGGGCCGCGCACGTTGGCCTGGTTCGACCACTGCCTGCGCGTCCTGCAACCGGTCGAGAGCGCCACGACCGCCAAGTTCGAGGCGATCGCGATGATGACCGGCGTGGCCACACTCTTCGCCCGGGCCGAGGCGTCCACGTCGGCCACCGGTTTCACCGGCATCGACTTCGCCGCGTACCCGCATCTGGCCGCGGCCCTGACCCGGCCGCCGGTACCCCCACCGACCCAGGACCTGTTCGAACGCGCGCTGCGCAGCCTGCTCCCCGGCCTGCTCGCCCCCGACCCCCGCTAGTGCCGGCCAACGGCCGGCCGAAGACCACTGTGGACAGAACCGTCCGGTCGGCCCGCTATCCGCCTTCCGGGAGCCCGCGAACACTTTTCGGGGTACCGACGGAGTAAGGGTGAGCCCCAGCGGGGCGCAACGGGGGCGCACAGACGGAGGGAGACCCTATGGGTGTGGTGACCCGAGCGGTGACCGCCGCCCGAGCCGACACCGATGCGGAGATCATCGCTCGGATGCGGACCGATCCGGCCGCGTTCGCCGCGGTGTTCGACCGCTACTACCCGGCGATCCACGGTTATGCCAGCCGGCGACTGGGCCGGGACCTGGCCGACGACGTGGCCTCGGAGACGTTCCTGGTCGCGTTCGACCGGTGGCGCCGGTACGACCTCGCGCACAGTAGCGCCCGGCCGTGGCTGTTCGGCATCGCGTCGAACCTGATCGCGGACCATCATCGGTCGGAGGCGCGGCGGTACGAGGCGCTGGCCCGGGCCGGGAGTGCCGGCCCCGATCGCGGGGACCAGCCGGCCGAGGACATCGTGGGCGGCCTGGACGCCCGAGCGGTCCGCGGCCGGCTCGCCGTGGCGTTGCGCGACATTGCCCCGGCGGATCGGGAGGTCCTGCTGCTCGTCGCCTGGGCCGAGCTGTCCTGTGAGGAAACGGCCCGGGCATTGGAGATTCCGGCCGGAACCGTCCGATCGCGACTACACCGGGCCCGACACCGGCTTCAGGCCGCCCTCGGCGGTACCGATCCGACCAAGCTCAGAGAGGACTGTCCATAATGGACGACATTGCCGCGCTCCGCGATGGCTGGAGCGACGTCGAGCCACCCACGCCGGACGTCCGGGACCGGGCCCGCACGGCCCTGCTGACCCGGATCGCCCGGACCGAACACACCGCGCAGCCAACGGTTTCCGTCGCCGGGCCGCGACCCGACGCTTCCGTCGCCGGGCCGCGGCCAACGGTTGCCGGGGCCGCGAAAAGGCCGGGCCGCGCCCGGGCCTGGGCCTGGCGGGCCGGCATCGCCACCGCGGCGGCCGCGGCCCTCGTCGGCGGCCTGGTGGTGGCCACCAGACCGGCCCATCATCCGGCCGGCCCCCCGTCGATGGCGGTCGACTCCGGCGCCGACGCCATCGAACTGGCCGCCGTGTACGCCGCGGCCCAGCCGTTCACCCGGCCCCGGCCCGACCAGTGGGCCTACATCGAGCTGGCGATTGACACCCCGGGCCGCGGGGGAGCCCGGTCGAGCACCCTTCGCACCTCGTGGTACCGCATCGACGGCACCGAGATCGCCATCCCGGACGATCGGGGCCACCTCACCATCACCCGCCACCCGGAGGACGAGGGCCGGGTCGGCCCGAAGCCGGCGCTCAACCCGCACGACTATCCGACGCTGGCGGCGATGCCGACCGACCCGCGGGCCCTGCTCACCTTCCTGCGGGCCGGACTGGAACCGGTGGCCGACCCGACGGCCGATCGCAGCGGAGCGATCTTCGGCCTGATCGGCTACATCCTGCGGGAGAACGTCCTGCCCCCCACGGTGACCGCGGCCCTGCTCCGCGCGGCCGCCCTGATCCCGGGCGTGAGCCAACTACCGGGAACGACCACTGTGGACGGTCGACCGGCCATCGCGGTCGGGCTGGTCGACGGCGGCACCCGCGAGGACATCCTGCTCGATCCGGGTACGAA
>Ga0105248_10007686_pt1 | contig 11842 bp, 13 predicted proteins | sample KBSS34metaG_FD_81524 | JGI IMG/M metagenome (GOLD analysis project Ga0105248, IMG submission 81524) | Switchgrass rhizosphere microbial communities from Kellogg Biological Station, Michigan, USA - KBS S3-4 metaG | ecosystem: Host-associated > Plants > Roots > Rhizosphere > Soil | place...
CAAGACGGTGCTCTACCGGGCTGAGCTAAGCGGCCTTCGTGAATGTGGCTCCCCGACTTGGTCTCGAACCGTTTCTCGTGCGCGCCGTCGCGTGGGCAGCAGCTGATCTCGGTTGGCGCCGCCCCTTGCATGCCATAGCGTTCTTCGACTTCGTCCGGACGCACCAACCGTCATTTCCCCGATAGCTCAGCGGGTAGTAGCGCCTGGCTGTTAACCAGGAGGTCCTTGGTTCGAGACCAAGTCGGGGAGCCACATTCACGAAGGCCGCTTAGCTCAGCCCGGTAGAGCACCGTCTTGATAAGGCGGGGGTCGTTGGATCGAAGCCAACAGCGGCTACCAAGACACACGGCGTGTAGGAAAGCCCGGCAATCCGTCGCGTTCGGGACGCGAAGAGCGGCAGTTCAAATCTGCCCACGCCGACCAATCTCATCTCGGTGTAGCGCAGCCGGCAGCGCGCGCGCTTTGGGAGCGCGAGGTCGCAGGTTCGAGGCCTGCCACCGAGACCAATCTCGCGGGGTGTAGCTCAGTCAGGCAGAGCGCCGGCTCGGGGAGCCGTAGGCCGCAGGATCGAAGCCTGCCACCGCGACCTGTTCAATGGTGTGCGTAGCTCAGTGGCAGAGCCCCGGGTTGTGATCCCGGCCGTCGTCGGTTCGATTCCGACCGCACACCCCAGCACATGCATCGCGAACTCGAGAGGCTGAGTGCCGGGCTCTTACCCCGGAGGTCAGGGTTCGAGCCCCTGGCGATGCACCAACAACAAAGGTCCTGTAGCTCAGTCGGTAGAGCACCGCCCTCATAAGGTGAAGCGCGCTGGATCGTTCCCAGCCAGGACCACCGGCATCGAAGCAAGGCTGCCCGAGCGGTAAGGGGCCGGCTTGCTAAGCCGAGGCCGGTGCGAGAGCGCCGCGCAGGTTCAAGTCCTGCGCCTTCCGCCACGCAGTCTCAAGGCGGGTGAAGCTCGATGGTCGAGCAGCCGGCTTTTACCCGGCAGGCCAGGGTTCGATTCCCTGCGCCCGCGCATCACAAACAGATCAAGTGGGGCGTAGCTCAGCGGGAGAGCAGCGGGCTTTGAACTCGCCGGTCACACGTTCGAATCGTGTCGCCCTTGCCACTTCTCCAGTCCCCCAGCTCAGAGGCAGAGCAGCGCCCTTACAAGGGCGACGGTCGAGAGGTTCTCTGCGTCAAAGGCTGAGCCCCTTCCGAGCTGGTGGGGTCTTCAGCCTCACCCTCGGAAAGGAGGTATCCAAGATGCACCACGACGTGCTGCAGCTCGACATCAATGGAACGCCGCAGGCCTGGATCACTCCCCAGGAGGCCGCGCTGCACTACGCCACCGACGCGGTGGCGTGGTTCGACGGAGACGGCCCACTCGCGACGTTGCGCGGGGGCTGGAACGTGGCCACGGGCCGCCAGTCGCTGATCGAGGTCCACCCGATCATCGCTCTGCGCGGTGCGGCGAAGATCAACCTCTTCGATATCACACCTGCGTTCGCGAGCGACAAGCTGATGCGTCGCGACCGGTTCACCTGCGCGTACTGCGGCGAACTGTTTCGCGATCGCGAGCTCACGGTGGACCACATCGTCCCGCAAAGCCGTGGCGGCCGCGACGGCTGGATGGAGTGCGTGGCGAGCTGCTCGGCGTGCAACTTCCGAAAGGCCGATCGCACGCCGGAGGAGGCGGGCATGCCGCTGCTGTATCTGCCGTACGTGCCCAGCCGGTTCGAGGCGTTCCTCCTGGGGGGGCGACGCATCAGGGCTGACGTGCACGAGTGGCTGGCTGCGCGACTGCCCAAGGGCTCTCGCTTGAGCTGATCCAGACCCAAGGGGCGCTCCGCAAGGGGCGCCCCTTTGTCCTTTCTGCAATGAAAAGGGCGCCGTATGACTGGCCCTTTGCCTTCAGTTTGCAACCGCCCCGGCGCGGCCGAACACCAGCAGCAGGTTGTTGGCCGGCATCGACACGGTTTCCCGCAGAGCGAGGCCGGCTGCCACGGCCTCCTGGGCCACCGCATCGAGGCGGCGCACGCCCCACTGAGGATTGCGCAGACGCAAGTCGGCATCGAAGGCGACGTTGCTCGGCGCCGTCAACACATCGCTGACGATGTAGGGCCCGTACGTCATCAGCAGCCCTTGCGAAGAGAGATGGCGCGCCGCGCCACGCATCAGGGCCGCACAGCAGGCCCAGGGCGAGATGTGCAGCATGTTGGCGCAGAAGATCGCGTCCACCTCGGGGAAGGTGAGGGGCCAGGGCGAGGCGGCCACGTCGAGATCGAGGGGCGCGAGGATGTTGGGTAGCCCGCACATAGCCGTCCACGCGGCGATCGAGGCTCGCGCGCCGGGATCGGGATCGGTGGGCTGCCAGGTCCATGAGCGCAGACCTGCGGCGAAGTGCACCACGTGCTGGCCAGTACCGCTGGCGATCTCCAGCGCGCGGCCGCGCACGGGCAGCACCCGCTGCAGCACCTCGAGGATGGGCTGACGGTTTCGCTCGGCCGCGAGGCTGTGCAGGCGCTCGTCCGCAGGCATGGCTCGGCTCACTCCTCGCGCGGACACATCATCGCGTCCGCGCGGTTCACCCCCAGGCCGCGATGGCGCTGGCGCTTGATGACCATCACGCCTTCGGCACAAGGACTACTCGCCATTCGTTACCTCGCTTGGCAGGAGAGCCGCGAGCATGCTCATAGAAGCGGACCGTCAGGGGGTACTGCGCGCATACGCCGGAACGCGAGGCCAAGCTCGCTACCTGGCAGCCTTCTCAGCCCGCACCGATGCGAGCTTCTGCTTGAGCCAGATCCCGCTCTCCAAGGGAGCCTCGCTACCGCATTTGACCTGGTACGCCTTCCCCGATGAACTGCTCCTCGACGCCGCGAGATCGATGAACTGCTCCGTGCTCTGAACTGTGCCGTGACTTTCGATGTACTCGAGCTTTCGCAGCAAGTGCGTCTTGGCCTGCGCGCCGCTGTACCAGGATCCATTGCGGTTGAACTGGCATCCCGCTGTCTCCAGCTTGCTCAAGAGCGCCTCGATCTCGGCGCGCACCGGAGCTGCGGCGGGCGCCGCGTATGCAATGGCAGCCCACACCGTCAGCGCGGCCGCGCAGTAGCGTACGAAGGTTCGGGTTTGTGAAAGCATGATGGACCTTGGGTTCAGCTGACCTGAAGCGAGCACTCGTCGTGTTCGCTTCCGCTCAGGATAGTTGCTCCGTTCGAGGAAGCCCCAAAATCCGCGTAAACCTGGGCCCCGACGCAACGCGTTGGACAAGCTTCGCTACCCACTGCATCCCATTTCGCACATCAATACGGCCCCATCTCTCATGCATCACCGAACCGAGAAGCGCGCAACGAGTCCGAAGCGCGTCCAGCGCGCGCACGAACAGAGACCACTTGATGCGATCGAACCGGTCGCTGCGGCAAGCGCAGCCAGGCTCGCGCTTGAAGCGGCCTTCTCGCCGGGGCAGCCGTCTTCGCCCCATGAGCCGCTGGAGGGACCCGAGGTCGTCATCAAGCGCAAGCGCGGCCTGTCGTCGCACGCCGCGGTTGGCCAGCCGTCCACTGAGGAGTGGATGGAGGCACAAAGTGCCGGGGCGCTTCACACGGATCGTGCGCCACGCGTGTTTCGTGTCACCTCGCGCCCGACGCATCAAGTGCAGCCAGAGGCGGCACAAGGTGCAGTCGAGTCTTGGCCCGATCCGGTCCGCGAAAAGGATCTTCCAACGGAGGAGGCCGCGTCGCTTCCCGCAGCAGCTGCAAGGCGTTCGCGGCGTCGCGCGGCGCCCGTGGTGATCACGCGTTTCGCTCGCGAGATCCAAGCGCCGCAGAGCATTGAAGTTGAACGTCCGCCACTCGCCAGCGGAGCATCTGGCCGTGCGAAGGCCTTCGTTCTTCAGCTGCCCGAGCTCGCCAAGTCGAAGCGTGGTGTCGGGACCTACGTGGCGCTGCGAGCGGAGATTGACCGGCTCCGCGCACTCTTGGCAAAGGCGCGCGAGCGAGAAGTTGCGCGCGAGCTCAAGTGGATCAGGGCGGCTATCGATGAATACGATCTGAATCCTGCAGATCTGGGTTTCTGATTCCTCGCTGGGTGGACGGCAGGCCTTTGAGCGTCCCTCGGCTCGGGTGTCGGCCGGACCTTCAGCCCCGTCCTTCGCCGCCGGGCGGTGCCGCGCATCGATCGCTCGACTTCTACGGCGTGTTAGCTTGTGCGCATGCTTGCCTGGTTGTTGCGTCGCGCACGAGCGCTGCGTACCTGGTTGCTCGTGCGGCTGCGCATATGGCGGGGCCGGTGGCGGCGCGGCCGCATCGCGGTGCCGGGACTGCTCCATCTTTGGAGCCTTGGTCATCGCACATGGCGCTACGGCTTGTATGTGCCGGGCGGGCTGAATGACGAGGTCAGTGCGCCACTGATCGTCCTGCTGCACGGGTGCAAGCAGCGCGCGCTGAGCTTTGCCTATGCGTCGGGCTGGACAGACTTTGCCGATGCGGCCCGCGTGCGGCTGTTGTGCCCGGATCAGCGCCGCTTGGCCAACTTTCACCGCTGCTGGAACTGGTTCGACCCCCTCGCACAGAGCGGACGGGGCGAGTTGGAAGTCATTACCGCGATGATTGACGACGTGGCGGGGCGCGTGCGCATCGATGAGCGCGCGGTGGCGGTGATCGGCCTTTCCGCCGGCGGTGCGCTGGCGGCCCTCCTGGCGTTTCACAAGCCCCTGCGCTTCCGCGCGGCAGTGGCGGTCGCAGCCCCTCCGCTGCTCGGTCACTTCAACATGCAGAGCCCGCTTGGCGTCATGCAGAGCGGCCTGGCGTTGGATCCGGAGCTGGCCCTGGGCGCGCGGCGCGAGGCGTGCGCACCGCTGGCCATCATCCACGGCTCCGCGGACGACGTGGTGCATCCGCGCTGCGCCAAGCAATTGCAGGCGCAGGCGGTCGAAGCCTTTCGCCGCGCTGGTCGGAACGCCGCTCCCGGTGCGACGGTGGCGGCGGCAGCCAATACGGTGGTCACCGACTTCGCTGCCGACGGTCGATTACTGGTGCGACGAATCGACGTGCTCGGAGGAGGTCACGCGTGGACCGGTCGACCGGGCGGCTATCGGTACTGCGAACCCTCTGGTGTCCCGTTGACCGCCTTGTGCGCCCAGTTCTTGCGCGACGTCGGGATGCTCGAGCGCTGAGAGGCATGAGCGGGCACGGCTCGGCCAATGACGTGAAGGAGCAGGTTCTGCCCCGTCTGTTTGTGGCGATCCGCGACTCGGTCATGTGTCGTACCGATGCGCCGAATCAGCTCAGCGTGCGGAAGAAGTCGCGGACGTCGGTGACGATGGCCTGCGGTTCTTCCCAGGCCGCGATGTGTCCGCCGCTGGCGTGGTGGCGCTTCTGCCTGAGGTTGTAGTAGCGCTGCGCCCAACGGCGCGGGGCGCTGAAGACTTCCTGCGGCAACACGGAGATGCCGACCGGAGCCTCCACCACGGGCATGCGGTCGTGCACCGGCGTCCAGGGATCGTGCGCAGCCTCGTAGTAGTAGCGCGCGGAGGTGCCGTAGGACTGCGTGACCCAGTAAATCATCACCGTGGTCAGCAAGTCGTCCTTGGTGAAGCGAGTCTCGACATCGCCATTGCAATCGCTCCAGGCGCGTTGCTTTTCGAGAATCCACGACAGCAAGCCCACCGGTGAATCGTTGAGCGCGGCCGCGATGGTCTGCGGCTTGGTGCTCTGCAGCGTTGAGTAGCCCGACTCGGCGGCGAAGAAGTTCTGCAGGCGTGCGGCGATGGGCGCCTCGTCGGCGTCGTAGTCCTCGGGCGCCGGCGTGCCGCCCGTGAACAGATCCAGCGGCGCCATCATCGGGAAGTGCACGCCCATCGTTCGCTCGGGGTAGCGGTGTCCCAGGTCGGCCGCGATCAATGCGCCCCAGTCCGCGCCGTGCGCGGCGAAACGCGGGTAACCGAGCCGTTCCATGAGCTCCACCCAAATCCCGGAGGTGCGCCAGAAATTGACGCCGGTCTCGCGCAGCGGCGTCGAGAACCCATGGCCCGGCAAGGACGGCACCACCACGTCGAATGCGTCCGCGGGATCCCCGCCATGCGCGCCGGGGTCGCTGAGCGGGCCAATGACCTTCCGATACTCCCAGAACGTCCACGGCCAGCCGTGCGAGAGGATCAGCGGCTTGGGATCGGGCCCTTTGCCACGTACATGAATGAAGTGGATCGGCACCCCATCGATTTCGGTGCGGAATTGCGAGTACGCATTGATGGCGCGCTCCTGCCGGCGCCAGTCGTAGCCGTCGATCCAGTAGGCCACCAGCTCCTTGAGGTAGGCGGTGTTGGTGCCGTACTGCCAGCCGTCGTTGGCGAAGTCGTCGGCCCAGCGCGTGAGCTTCAAGCGCGTGCGCAGATCGTCGAGCACTTCAGCGGACACATCGACCCGAAAGGGTTCCATCTCGTCTTGCTCCCGTGATTCGCGTCGGGGAGCCGGTTGCTCCAGCCTCCCCAAGGTTCATTCGTTGTGGCCCGTCAAGGCGGGCCGCGCAAGCTCCGCGGACAAAAGGCCCGCGGAGCTTCTCGCGCTAGTTACACGCGCAGCGACCTGAAGCCCGCGCGCACCTCTTCCGAAAGGATCCTGGGCTGCTCCCAGGCCGCAAAGTGGCCACCCTGTTCGACCTTGTTGTAGTGGACGAGCTTGGGATAGGCCCGCTGCGCCCAGCTTCGCGGGAGCGGATAGAGCTCATCGGGGAAGACACTCACGGCCACCGGAACAGTGACGCCCTTGACGCCGAAGAACGACTTCTTTCTCTCCCAGTAAAGGCGGCCCGAAGAAACCGCAGTGCCCGTCAGCCAGGTGAGCGTGATGTTGTCGAGGATGTCGTCTCGTGTGAGGCCGGCGGTCTGCCCTGCGAAGACGCGAGAGATCAGCCGGTAGCTGCGCTGGTCGTGATCGAGGAAATAGGCCGCCAGGCCGACCGGGGAGTCCATCAGGGCGTACATGGTCTGCGGGCGCAACCCAAGCTGGAAGCCGTAGCCGATCCCCTTCTGATAGACGAATTGCAGGCGCTCGTAGGCGAGCTTCTCGTCGGGCGAGAGACCGGCGGGCGCCGGCGCACCCGAGAACGCCGCCGCGTCGATGTCATCAGGAATCGCATTGGGCATGTTGGTATGAATGCCGAGCAATTCAGGAGCCGCCTGTGCGCCCATCTCCTCGGTGACGATCGCGCCCCAATCACCGCCTTGCGCCACGAACTGCTTGTACCCAAGGCGCTTCATGAGCACGACCCAGGCGCGCGCGATGTGCTCGGGGTCCCAGCCGGTGGTGGTCGGCTTGCCCGAGAAGCCATAGCCGGGCATCGACGGAATCACCACATGGAACGCATCCGCTGCACTTCCACCATGCGCAGTGGGGTTGGTCAGGGGTTCGATGATCTTCAGCTGCTCGATGACCGACCCGGGCCATCCGTGCGTGACGATGAGCGGCAAGGCGTTCTCGTGCTTCGAGCGGACGTGGAGGAAGTGAATGTCCAGTCCATCGATCTGCGTGATGAACTGCGGATAGGAATTGAGCTTCGCCTCGACCTTGCGCCAGTCGTATTCGTTCGACCAATAGCGCGCGAGCGCCTGAGTCGTGGCGAGCTGCACGCCTTGCGAATCGTCCGCGACCGTTTCCCGTTCGGGCCACTTGGTCGCGTTGATGCGCCGGCGCAATTCGGCGAGATCCGATTCCGGGAAATTCACATGGAACGGGCGGATGGCAACTCCGTCGCTGCCCATCTGTTGCTTCACTTGATTCATCGCTTGAGACCTTTCTGAAAAGCCGAGTAGACCGAGGGTGCTGACAGCGGTTGCGGCTGCAGCCCCGTAAAAGAGACGACGACGACCGAGATCGGGCGTCTGTGGCATGACGAACTCCTTGGCAACGGGGGGTTGCATTCGGGTGTGACTGCAAACGTTCACAAGACCCGCAGGCAAGCATCGGCGGCGCAGTGGTTGGTTTGCATTGCGCAGTGGTCGATGGATTTCGACCACTTGGTATCGACCGGTCTTCAACCAGCGGTCCGAAAGCCCGCGCACAGGGTTGTGCGCGCTGAACGTTTGTTCAGCGCTGGCCGGGCAGCACGAATCTGGAGCGCGAGCCTGCGCTGAACCAAGGTTCAGTTCGCTCAACCAGGCGCACAGCCGAGCTGCTCCCAGGTTGAAGAGCCCTGCGTTGCCGGTGCTGCGCGTCGCAACCAAAAGCTCGAATCGATCGACCACGGCGCAATGCAAACCAACCGCTGCGCCGCCGATGCTTACTCCCGGGTTGTGAACGTTTTGCAGTCACACCCGAATGCGGTCACCGGCTGCCAAGGAGTTCGTCATGCAACGCACACCCGATTTCATCCGCGGTCTCTCTTCTGGAACGAGCGACGCGCTGAGTGCCTCGAACACGCTTCGACTCCACCACCAGCTCCGCTTCGCGTCGCTGTTCGACCCGGGTCGCGCGCTTTCCTTTCCATGCAATGACTGTGGCGAGGTCCACCTCGACGGACTGAGCGAGCGCGCTCGCAACAACTACTTCCTCGCCCGCACCACGGTGGGTCGCGATTACGGTCCTCCCATCGTCATCGTGCTCGAGACCGGCTCGATTCACTGACCGCCTGGCTTGCCAGGCCGCTTCAACCAATCCCGGCGCGCGTTTCCGGCCCTATAGCGCTGCCTTCCACAACAGGGCCAACCACTGAGGATTCCGCAATGACCATCACCAAGATCCAGAACGTGCTGCTCACGGGCAAGACCCATACGAGCGCCAGCCTCCACGAGGGCGTCGCTCGCGGGGACGACATCCTGGACATCCAGCTCTCGACGCCCGGCACGCCCGGCAACGAGATCGCGTTCGATGCGATTCAGAATCACCCGGCCGCGGAGCAGCTGTTCGCCGGGGCCTGGTCGGCTTGCTACAGCGGCGCACTGGCTTACGTGGCCAAGTCCAAGAAGGTGGCGCTCCCCGGCGACACGTCCGTCGACATCGAAGTCGACCTTGGCACGACTCGCGGTGCGTACTTCATCCAGGCGCGAATCGAGGTTCGCATGCCGGGCGTCGCACTCGACGTGGCGCAGGCCCTCGCGCATGCGGCGCACGACGTGTGCCCGTACTCGAAGGCGGTGCACGGCAACATCGATGTCGTCACGAAGGTCGTTGCCGCGGACGCCGTCGCAGCCTGATGCACCGCGCGGCTCTCCTTGAGCCGCGAACGGGCCGTCTGACTTGAACCCACACCAAGGAGTCGTCGTGATCAAGCGCATCGTCTTCACCCTTCTCGTGTCTGCCGCCGGTTTCGCGGCGATCGTGTCGCTCGAAGACCCCGACATGCGCTTCGACGCGATCGCCTATGGTCGAGCCGAGGGCGCGTCGGTCTGTCGGGTGAGCGGCTAGGCGAACAAGCCCGAGACGAGGCTGTGGCCATTGCCTGCCGCCCCGGATGTGTGGAGGATCCGCGGTGACAACGAGCGCGCGTGGAGAGCTTCGCGGTGGAACTTCAATCGTTGACGAAGGCGGTGCCGGACTCGGATGCTTGCGTTGTGGTCATCGACGACGACTCGGAATTTCGCCAATCGCTGGAACGACTGCTGCGGTCGGCCGGTCTGCGCGCCCGGGCGTTTGCGTCGATAGCTGAGTTCGCGAGCTCCGAGTTGCCCGATAGCCCGACGTGCCTGGTTCTCGACGTGCGAATGCCGGGCAAGAGCGGCCTGGAGTTTCAGCGCGACCTCGCCGCCTCAGGCGTGGTGCTGCCGATCGTCTTCATCACCGGTCATGGAGACATTCCGATGACGGTGCAGGCGATGAAGGCGGGCGCCATCGAGTTTCTGACCAAGCCGTTCCGCGACCAGGATCTTCTGGATGCCGTGAACGTGGGCCTCGATCGAGACCGTGCACGCCGCGAGAACGAGCGTTCCCTGATCGCATTGCGGGCCCGCTTCGACGAGCTGACGCCGCGAGAGCGCGCGATCCTGGTTCAGGTCGTCCAGGGCCGACTGAACAAGCAGATTGCCGGCGACATGGGCATTACCGAGACCACGGTGAAAGTGCATCGCAGCAACATGATGCGCAAGATCGAGGCCGCATCGCTGCCGGAACTCTGCCGAATGGCGGACAGGCTCAACTTGCTGCCCAAGAAGCCCGAGCGTTCATAGCCTCCCTGCGACGTGGGGTTGCCGCTTCGCCGGCCCGGTGGCTCACGCCTAAACCAAGGCTTAGAGACCCCGGTGCGATGCGGCAGTATTTTTGGCTGCGCGGCGGCGCTCGGTCGGGCCGATCGTTACGCCTGTGAGAGACGCACCGGAGGCTGTCTTGCCCGAGCCATCCCTGATTTCCATCGTCGATGACGACGAGTCCTTTCGCGACTCCATGCGACGACTGCTCAAGTCGCACGGATATGCGGTCGCAGTGTTTCCGTCCGCCGCCGAATTCCTCGCGTCAGCCCACCTGAGCGCGACCGCCTGCCTCGTCGCCGACATTCACATGCCCGCCATGACAGGCGCCGAGCTGTACAGCCATCTGCTCGAAACAGGACACACGATCCCTACGATTCTCGTCACCGCTTGCCCGGAAGCTGAGGTACAGGAACGCATGCTGCGCATGGGGGTCGGGCACTTCCTTCCCAAGCCTCTGGACGAGAGCGTGCTGATCGACTGTCTTCGTGCCGCTTTCGCCCGCGGTCGTGAAGCTCCTGGGTGATGCGCCATGACCGTGCAGAGCTCTGGTTCGCCAGGCGATTCCTCCGAGCTGCTATGGCGGGACGCCGAGCGTGCCTTCTGCAGACTTCGCGGCAATGACAGCGCGGGCGATCGACACGCCTTCGTGATTTCCGGGGCTGGGCATTCGGCGCATGAGAGCATCAATCGCCTCGCGCACGAATACGAGCTCAAGGACCACCTCGATGCGGCGTGGGCATTGCGCCCGACGGAACTCGTGCGCGAGCCCGAACGCACGATGCTGTTCGTCGAATTCGCGGGAGGCGAGCCGCTCGATCGCCTGCTTCGCCAACCGATGGAGATCGAGCGGTTCTTGCGACTTGCTGTGGCGATGTCGGCCGCGCTCGGCCGGCTTCACGGATGTGGGCTCATCCACAAGAACCTCAAGCCGGCCCACGTGATCGTGGACTCGCAGTTGGAGCGGGTATGGCTCACCGGCTTCGGCATTTCGTCTCGTCTCCCGCGCGAGCGGCAGTCGCCGGAGGCTCCCGAGTTCATGGCGGGGACGCCCGCCTACATGGCGCCTGAACAGACCGGGCGAGTGAACCGCTCCATTGATTGCCGCAGCGATCTCTACTCGCTCGGAGTCACTTTCTACGAAATGCTGACCGGCCGGCTGCCGTTCACGGCATCCGAGCCCATGGAGTGGGTGCACTGTCACGTTGCACGGGAGCCCACGCGTCCCAGCGAGCGACTGACGGACATTCCGGTCGCCGTTTCCGACATCACCATGAAGTTGCTCGCCAAGACCGCCGAAGAGAGATACCAGTCGGCGGCAGGGGTCGAGCGTGACTTGCAGCGCTGCCTCCGCGAATGGAGCACGCAGGGGCGCATCCAGGATTTCGCACTGGGCGAACATGACGCGCCGGATCGCCTCATGATCCCGGAGAAGCTTTACGGGCGCGGATCGGAGGTCAATACCCTGCTCGCCGCCTTCGGGCGAATCGTCGCAGGGGGCAGGCCCGAACTGGTGCTCGTCTGCGGGTACTCGGGCATCGGCAAGTCCTCGGTAGTCAACGAGCTGCAAAGGCCGCTCGTTGCGCCCCGAGGCTTGTTTGCGGCGGGCAAGTTCGATCAGTACAAGCGCGACATTCCATATGCCACGCTGGCCCAGGCCTTCCGGGGGCTGATCCGCCC
>Ga0105248_10007687_pt1 | contig 11841 bp, 10 predicted proteins | sample KBSS34metaG_FD_81524 | JGI IMG/M metagenome (GOLD analysis project Ga0105248, IMG submission 81524) | Switchgrass rhizosphere microbial communities from Kellogg Biological Station, Michigan, USA - KBS S3-4 metaG | ecosystem: Host-associated > Plants > Roots > Rhizosphere > Soil | place...
AACGCCATCGTGAATTTGACGGTTTCGGGCTTCACGGTTCTTCCCTGGACCTACGACGATTCCGTGGCTCCCCCGCGCATCGACCGCGTGGTCAGCAGCGCCGATCTTGGGCAGGGTGTCGCTCCGGGCGGCCTGGTCACGATCGTTGGCGCGAACCTGAGTCCGGTGAATGCCGCTTCTCGTGAGATTCCGTTGCCCACGGCGCTTGCCGATAGCTGCCTCACGGTGAACGGCCTCCCGGTCCCGATCGTGTTCGTCTCACCGAAGCAGATCAATGCCCAGCTGCCGTTTGAAGCCGTCGGCAACGTGACGCTCATCGTCCGGACGCCGGGCGGCGTCAGCGACAACTTCAACCTGGTGATTCTCCCGACCGCTCCTCGTGTGTTCCTCAGCGGAAACGCGGGCGACGTGGACAATCTGCCAACGCTGGTACGAAACACCAATAACCTGCTCGTCACGGACACTAATCCGGTGCACCGCGGCGACATTATGACGATCTATCTGACGGGTATGGGAACCGTGAATCCCGCGGCTCCTGCCGGCCAGCCTGCTCCGATGGATCCGCTCGCCACCGCGATCGTACAGCCCGAAGTGACTCTCGGGGGCGTTCATCTGCCTCTCTACTTCGCGGGTCTCAGCCCGGGGCAAGTGGGCGTGTACCAAATCGACGTTGCCGTACCGGCGAATACGCCGACCGGCTTATCGATTCCGTTAACCATCAACCAGGGCGGGCAGTCCACGACGTTAAGCGTCCGTGTCGTGAACTAACCGCAAACAAAGCAGCGAAGAAGGAACAGAAAGGAAGACTATGAAACACAGTGCAATCCTTGCGCTCGGAGTGTGCCTCGCCGCCGTCCCCGCTGCCTTTGGGCAGAAATGGGAAGTCGGAGGCGCGGTGGGCGGCGGGTTCTACACCTCGCAGAGCGTTTCGGGCCCCGCAGGAACCGCGGACGCCAAATTCAACACCGGCCTCGCCGGCAGCGCATGGATCGGAAACACGACCTCCAATCATTGGGGCGGGGAAGTCCGCTATGATTTCCAGTTCGGCGCGATGAAACTGTCCGGTAATGGTGCGGAAGCCACCTTTGGTGCGCAAACACACCAGATTCACTATGACTTCTTGTGGCATGCGGGATCGCGCGAAGCTCGGGTTCGTCCGTTCGTTGCGGTCGGCGCGGGAATCAAGGTCTATCGCGGCACCGGGGAAGAGACGTTGACGCAGCCCCTCAGCAGAGTGGCCCTTCTTACTAAGACGCAGGACGTGCGTCCTCTGGTCAGCCTCGGAGCCGGCGTGAAGTTTCGTGTCAGCGAGAGAGTCGACTTCCGGGTTCAGCTTCACGACTACCTGACGCCGTTCCCGAAAGAAGTAATCACTCCGGCACAGGGCGCGAGCGTAAGCGGATGGATCCACGACTTCGTGCCTTCCTTCGGCCTCAGCTTCATTTTTTAACCAGTACCGGACGGGCTTCGCGTTCCGCCCGGACCGTCTGCATGTCTAACTAACAAAGCCGTTCGCGGCGCTACGAAACCCGTAGCGCCGCGTATCTGTCGTTAGGCCTGTGGGAGATATCATTTTGGACATGCGTTTCGGGGCCGCTTTCATCCTCCTCTTTTGCGGCGGGGCATTGCCGGCGTCTCCCCAAGCCGTTACGGCACCAGTTCAGGGTTACGTCGGAAGTAATGTCTGTAAAACCTGCCATCCAACCGTCGTAGCTGGCTACTTCAAGAATCCCCACTTCAAGCAAACGGTCGCAGCGAAAGACGACCAGAAGGCCGAGTCCGGCTGTGAAAATTGCCATGGACCCGGTAAGGACCATGTCGAAGGCCGCGGGCTGAAGTCGGCGATCAAAGCTTTTTCAGTGATGGAGCCTAAAACGGTTCTCGACGAATGCCTTCGATGCCATAGTCAGACTCTCTCTCGAGCGAACATCCGTCGCTCCGCGCATACCCAGAACAGCGTCGTGTGTACCAATTGCCACGGAATCCACAAACCCGTGTCGCCGAAAGGTCTGCTCGCGCAAAAGCAGACGGACCTCTGTTACAGCTGTCATACCTCCGTGAAAGCGCAGTTCTCGATGCCCTTCAAGCATCGAGTCAATGAGGGCTTCATGAGCTGTTCCGATTGCCACAATCCTCACGGAGCACCCGCGCCGACCTGGCGCATGGCATCTCGCCCCCGCATGGTGGATCAAGCCGGAAACGAAGAACCCTGCCTGAAATGCCACACCGACAAGCGCGGTCCCTTCGTGTTTGAACACGCCGCCGTACGCGTCGATGGCTGCGAAAGTTGTCATAGTCCGCATGGCTCGACGAACGCCCGTCTGCTCAGACGACCGGTTATCCTGACCGTCTGCCTGGAATGCCACAACGGCCTCGGGAACTTTGGCCGGCGCTCGACCGGCGTGCTCCCGACGACGAGCACACACAACCTTTCTGATCCGCGCTATCAGAACTGCACCACTTGCCATGTGCGTATCCATGGCTCGAACGCCGACGCGAGGTTCCTCCGATGACGCGGTTGGCCGCTTTCCTCTTCGCCGTTTCGGCATTCGCGCAATCGTCGGATTCGGTGGGCAAGCCTCGCGGCGAAGACGTGGGCAATTACAACGTGGTCCAGTCCTTCGAGCTGGGATATCGCTTCCGTAGCGTCGGCGGCGATTTGGGGAAATACCGTTCCGATGTGAACTACGGAAATGGCGTTCGTCTCCTTCGTAGTTCGCTGATGGTGCATTCGAAGGAAGGCGACGGAAGCTTCTTTGACGAACTACTGTTGACCACGCAGGGGTTGGGCAACGATCCCTACGAATCCGCCACCCTCCGCATTCAGAAGAACAAGCTGTACCAATACAGTCTGCTCTGGCGCGAAAACGCCTATTTCAACCCTGGTCTCACGATATCGAACGGGCTCCATTTACTCGATACGAATCGCCAGATGCAGGATCACGATCTGGTTCTGCTGCCGCAGAGCAGTTTCCGGTTCTTTTTAGGCTTTTCGCGGAACGTCGAGTCCGGACCCGGTCTGTCGACGATCCAGCTCTTCGACTCCCGCGGCGATCAGTTTCCCCTGTTCAGCGACATCCGCCGCCAGACCACGGAATATCGAATCGGCAACGAAATCCGCGTCATGGGTTTCCGCCTGAACTGGACGCGCGGCTGGGAAAACTTTAAGGAAGATTCGCCGACCTCTCTCACCCGGCCCAGCGTCGGAGAAAATCCGGCGGACGGCACCACGCTAGCTTCGCTGCAGCGCGTCGAGCCGTATCACGGCAACAGTCCGTATTGGAGGGTCGCTCTTTTCAAAGAAGGCGCGAAATGGTACGCGGCCAACGGCCGCCTCACCTACACTTCAGGTCAGCGTGCCTTCGTACAGAGCGAATCGGCGCTCGGAACCAATCGCTTCGGCTCCGAGGCGAACCGCCAGGTGCTCACGTTCGGCGACGCCCGGCGTCCGGTGGTCACCGGTAACCTGACGCTAAGCTTGTTTCCCACGTCGCGAATCACCGTGACGAATCAAACGTCGCTGTATCAGATCAAGATGGAAGGAAACTCTTTCTATCGCGAGTTCAACAACGGCGACGCGAGCTCCGCGGTTCTTCCGTTTCAATATTTGGGCATTCGCACCTTCGCGAACAGCACGGACGCCGACGTGAAGGTGACGGACTGGCTCGGTCTTCGTGCCGGCTATCATTTCTCGACCCGTCGGATTCGCTCCGTCGAAGCGTTAGGGTTCGAAGGCGATCCGCCCCTGACGGCAGACCAGGCTCCCGTGTCGGAGCAGGAGAATCACCTGCATGCCGGAGCGTTCGGCCTTCGGATCAAGCCCATCAAGCCGCTCACGATTCTGTTTGAATCGGAAATCGGCCGCGCCGACAAGCCGTTTCTGCCCTTGAGCGAGAAGAACTACCACGTGCTCGGCGGGCGCGTCGAATATCGCAAGAAGGCGGTTCGCCTATCCGCCTACACCCGCGCGAATTACAACACGAATTCCGTCAGCCTGTTCGCGTATTCGGCAAGGTCCCGGCAGTATGGCGCCGACGCATCCTGGGCCGCGCTCCGCTGGTTCAGCTTCGACGCATCGTACGCGAAGCTTCACCTCGATACACAGGGCGGCATCGTGTTTTTCTTCAACGCCGCGAGGCAGAGCGGAACATCGGTTTACGTCAGCAACCTGCATACGGGCCACTTCGGAGCGCGTGTTGCGTTGCGCTCCCGGGCGGAGGTGTACGTAGGGCTTGCTCACATACAGGATGTCGGGGACGGACGCGCTACCGCGACGGGTGTTCCGAACCCCGCGACGCCCGCTCTCTTCCTGACTGCGCAGACGTTTCCCCTGCGGTTCCAATCCCCGCAGGCGCGCCTGTCGATCCGATTACACGAGAAGGTCCGCTGGAACGCCGGATATCAGTATTATGGATATCACGAGCAGTTCTCGAGTCTGCAGAACTACCGGGCGCACACCGGTTACTCGGGAATCCTCTGGTCCTTCTGAGCCATGGATTTTAACTCCACTCCGGTCAACGTCTCCGAGATGCTGGTGATGGCACTCGGCATCATCGCGCTGTACTGGCTGTTCCGGCAAAAGACCGACAGCAACATGCCCCTGCTGTTCTATATCGCCATGATCATTTTCATGACCATGACGGACCGCGATTTTCACCCCTACCTGTTTTACCCGGGCCTCGGACTCGCTTTGCTTTTGCGCTTCGAGTTCATGAATACGTCGTTCTCGAAATTCATCATCACGCTCGAAGTGATCGCGCTGATTCTGATTCTCTGGCAGAGCGTGGCGCATATCTTCGGCGCCGGGCTTGCGCTGTTTTAGAAGGCGCTACTTCGCCATCTTCTTCATTTCGTTTTCAACCTGCTTGAAGCCGGCAGGCACGTCGAAGCGGGACCCCTCGACTTCAGCCGACGAGAACTTCGATAGCTGCGTCGTCGTCTCCATCATCGGTCCGGCGGGAGGCGCTTCAGACGCCGTCTGCTGCGGCACTTCTTCCTTCTTCTTCCGGCCTAATCCACCCAGGCCTCCGAATCGGCCGAGCGCCGCTCCGGCTACCGAATCCGTGGCCGCCGCGCCGACCTGGCCGCGAGTCGGCATCGGAACGCCCCCGAAGCCGCCGACCGCTTTTCCGTCTAAGGTCTGCGTCATCTTGGCGATCTGCAGCACAGGAACGCCCTCAAGCTTGGCCGTCTCCTTCCCCAGTTCGGAAAAGGCCTGCGCCATTCCCGGAGCGAAGTTGAACGACCCGGAACCAAACATGCGGCCGAATTTCTCGCCCATGTTCCGATAGAAGGCGCGGACCTGCCCGTAGCCCTCGACTTCGGGCGCCAGCCACATGTCGGATTCGACAATGCTCCCGGAGACATGCGCGTTCCCCGCCTGATCGGTCATCGGCGCTTCTCCCGTGAGCGTGAGAATCCGCTGGAACGCCTTCACGCCGCTGATCTCCTTCGACGCGCCGGTCTCATTGACGGCCGCTTTGAACGTCATCTCCGGCGCATTCTGGCCCTTCTGGCCTTGCGCCGCACTCAGCCGCTGCGCCATCGAGTCCATCGCCTGCTTCATCTCGGCGAACGTGATCACGCTATAGGTCTTCTTCTCGAAGTTGATCTCGGTGAAGGTTTCTTTGTCGACATCGATCACCGTCGCCCGGTCCTTGCCGATGTGCACCATCCGGTTGCCCTTCACCATCACTGTTTGCGTCGTCGGTTCCTTGAGTCGTCCGCCGATCATCGGCGTCTTCAAAATGGACCCGCCGGTGACTTGCGTCATTTGCTCGTACGAGAAATCGGCTCGCACCGCCGGCGCTGTCAACGCGAACGCCGCTGCCAAGGCTGTGGCGGTGCGCATGCTACGGAAGTTCAAGGTTGTCGCTACACTCATCAGTACTCCTGTTCTGCTCTATCAATCGAGTCTTCGGCCCAATGACTTTACGCGTGAAAATCATCCCACGAAGCTCACGCAACGAGATCGTTGGCGAACTGCCGGATGGCACCCTGCGCATCAAAATCGCTGCAGTGCCTGAGAAGGGCAAAGCCAACGCTGCCGTTTGCGCGTTTCTCGCCGATCATTTCGGTGTCGCGAAATCCGCGGTCGAAATCGTGAGCGGACACACGGCGGCGCTCAAAACGATTCGCATCGACGGAATCTAGACGCCGCTTACCAGGACACGGTTTTGCCCGGCTCCAACTGCCAGACGGCGGTGTCGACCTTGCCCTCGATCAGCCGCGCCAGTTCCTCAGGAGTTCCCGTTAACGCAGGAAATGTTCCCCAATGCACCGGAATCACTTTTTTGGCTTTGATCATCTGGCACGCGAAGGCCGCTTCTTTCGGTGCCATGGTGTAGAGGTCGCCGATCGGAAGGAAAGCAAGTTCCGGCTGATACAACTCCGAGTACAACGCCATGTCCGAGAAAACCGTGGTGTCGCCCGCGCAGTAAGCAACGCGCCCATCGGGGAACGTCAGCATGAACCCCGCCGCTTCGCCGCCATAAATGAACTTGCCGTCTTCGAGAATGCCGGAACTGTGCAGCGCGTGGGTCATGGTGGCTTTCAAAGGCCCGAGCATCACCGATCCGCCTTTATTGAATCCGACGACGTGGCCGACGCCTTTTCCGCCAAGCCAGGTGGCCAGCTCATAGATGGCCGCTACCGGCGCAGAAAATTGCGACGCCAGCCGGATCACGTCCCCGACGTGATCGAAGTGAGCGTGCGTCAGCAGGATGCCATCGATCCGTGAGAACACATGTCCCTGTGGAAAGGTCGGATTGCCTTCGATCCACGGATCGACGACGTAGACTTCTCCCGTCGCCAGTTGAAATTGATACGTCCCGTGTCCGAGCCAAGTGATGTTGACCATAGAATTTCGCGAACCGCGATCCCCTCTTCGGCGTTTATTTTGGCACGACCGGAGCGGGCTCCGGCGTAGCTGGCGCGCGGGCCGGGCGCGCGGTGCCATCGCCATACTTGGCAAAGCCGGGGATAGTCACAGGCATTTTGCCGGTGATCGCGATCTCTCCTGCCAGGGCTTTCGCCGCCGCGGTCTCCGAAGTGGTCGTCGTACTGAAACCCGCGATATAGGCCGCGACCTTCGGAAACGCCTGCAGCATGTACGGGCTTCCGAGTGAAACCAAAATCACCGGCGCCGGTCCGTCAACCAGCTTGTTGACGAACGCGGTCAGGTTGGCCGGCAGGCCCACTTCACTACGTGTATCCGAGGCGGTCACGTACGTGACGACAACCACCGCCGAGCATTCGGTCGTAGATTCCGCCGCCGCGTTCAACTCCGCATCCAGCCACTGGCCGTCCACGGCCGTAGCGCGCACGCCGAGAACGCGACGCCGGAGCTCGATCAGCATCTGCAAGCCGTAGGGCGAATTGCGCCGCTCCGTGATCGCGAACGCGCAGGAACGCGCCGGAGCAGACAATGGCACAAGGTTCCTGTCGTCGCGGACGAGCGTGATCGCCTTGTCGGCGACGGCCTGCGCCTGATCGTTTGCTTCCTGTGAGTCCAGCGTATCCGAGACGCTTTCTACATCGACCAGCTTCTGCTTCTGCAAGCCGACGTGCGCTTTAGCCGCAAGAATCTTTCGAGTGCTCTCCTCAATACGTTGCGCGGTGAGCCGTTTACTGCGAATCGCCGCGAGCACCGCGTCGATGCAGACCTCGGGGCGCGGCGGCATCAACAGGATGTCCGCCCCTGCTTCGAGCGCGCGCACACAGGCCTCGCCGTTCGAAATCTTTTCGCTGACGCCTTTCATGTCGAGCGCGTCGGTGACGATCAGTCCGTTGAATTCGAGGTCTTTGCGCAGCAGGCCGGTCAGAATCTTCGGCGACAGAGTCGCAGGAATGTCTTCTGATTCGAGCGCCGGAACGGCCATATGCGCCGTCATGACCGCGTCGACGCCGCCTTCGATCGCAGCGCGGAACGGCTTCAGTTCAAGCGCGTTCATGCGTTCGCGCGAAGCTTCGAGGCGCGCCATCGCCAGATGACTGTTGGTCGCCGTGTCGCCGTGACCCGGAAAATGCTTGGTCGTGACCAGGACTCGCGCATTGGGATCAGAATGCGCTCCCTCGATGTACGCCTTGACGTGCGCGGAAACGTCATCCGGGTTCTCGCCGTACGAGCGAATGTTGATCACCGGGTTCAGCGGATTGTTGTTCACGTCCGCTACCGGCGCGAAAACCCACTGCACGCCCAGTGCTCGCGCTTCACGCGCGGTTTCGGCACCCTCAAATCGCGTCGCCGCCAAGTCCCGAGCCGCGCCGTACGCCATGTTAAACGGGAACTTCGGCGTATTCGACACGCGCATCGACGCGCCCCGCTCGAAGTCCGCGGAGATCAACAGCGGCACCTTCGACAGCCGCTGCATGCGATTGAAGAACGCCGCCATGGCGAACGGCTCTGCGTTCCGGACGTTCCCATTGACGACGCGATTCACCGCGATCAGGCCGCCGATCTTCAGATCGCGAACCCATCGCTCGAACTTGCGGAAATCGGCGGAGCGCCTGCCCGGAGCCTCGCCGTAGGTCGTGCCGACCACCAGTTGCGCCACCTTCTCACGCATCGTCATCGGCTTCATCCATTTATTCGCTTGCTGGATGTCGGACGAGGCAGCTACGGGCTTCGGCGCTGCGGACTTTGCTTTGGATTTCTTTTTGGGAGCCGCGCCCTGCGCCATGAGGACGAAAGCGAGGAACAGCCCCAGCCACTTGGATTGCATCTCTAGCAATAGTATCTTGCGCTTCGATCGCAGAGACGCCCGCCATGCGTTTCCGGCCGGTTATTCGTTTCTGAGCGCGGTCATCGGATCGACGCGCGTGGCGCGCCACGCCGGAAGGAACGCGGCCGTCAACGCTACGGCCGTCATCAATGCGGCGGTCGCGCCGAAGATGCGCAGGTCGAACGGCGATACCTCAAAAAGAAGCGACTTCAAGTAACGAGTGAGGGCGGCCGCGGCAATCATTCCCACAGCCACTCCGACGAGCGTCATGCGCGCGCCCTGGCCGAGCACCAGCGAGAGAATGTCGCGGCGTTGTGCGCCCAGAGCCATGCGGACGCCCATTTCGCGGGTCCGCTGCGTGACCGCATACGAGATGACGCCGTACAGTCCGATTGCCGCCAGCGCCAACGCGATTGCAGCGAACAGAGTCAGTAGCGTGGTGGCGAAGCGTTTGTCAGACCGCCCCAGCGCGACACTCTTCTCCACATCAACGATGCGGCGCACCGGAAGGTCGGAGTCCATTTGTTGGATTACTTCTCGCACCGCGGCGATCACCGCCGCTCGAGTGTCGGTCGCTTTGATGACGAGCGATCCGAAACTCCGCGGAACCTGCGCGGTCGGGCGATAGGTTTCGATTCTCGACACCTGATCAACGCCGTAGTTCTTCACGTGACCGACAACGCCTACGATTTCGGTCCACTCGCTGCCGCCGGCCTGAATGCGCCTGCCGATGGGATCCTGATTCGGAAAATACGTCGCGGCCATCGTCTCGTCGATGATGCAGACCGGCGGAGAGCCCGCGCGATCCGAGTCGTTAAAGGTGCGGCCGCGCTTGAGCGGGACGCTCAGCAGTCGAAAATAGTCCGGCGACACGATTGCGAAGTCAGTCGGGATCGGATTCCTGGCATCTGCGGGACGGCCTTCGAATACGATCTCCTGCTGCCAGCCTCCGAACATGCCGTTGGCGACGGCGACGGACTCTACGCCGTGAATCGCTCTCGTGCGATCGAGCAGTTCCTGGAAAAAGGCCGCCTGTTTCTCGGGTCCGCGATATCTTTGCGGCGGAAGTCCCAAGTCCACCGAAAGAACTTGTTCCGGTCGGAACCCGGGCGAAGCCGCGATCAGGCGTTCGAAGCTCTCGATGAGCAGGCCTGCGCCCGTGAGAAGGACCAGCGAAAGAGCCACCTCGGCCACCACGAGCGCTCGGCGTCCGCTCTGCCGGGCGCCGCTCTCGCCGGTTCTCGATCCACTCTCGCGAATCGAATCGCCTAGGCTGCGGCGCGCCACTTGGAATGCCGGCACCAAGCCGAACGCGAACCCCGTGAGCACAGAGACCCCGATTGCAAAGCCCAGCGCGCGCGCATCGAGAACGACATCCTGCAAACGCGGCGTGTTCGGCGGCAGCAACGTCACCAGACCATGCATGCCCGCCCACGCGAATCCGACGCCGAGCGCGCCAGCGAGCGTCGCGAGCAGCAGGCTCTCACTGAGCAGTTGCTGGATGAGGTCGGATTGCGAAGCTCCCAACGCGGTACGGACCGCCATCTCCTGCCGCCGGCCGGCGGCCCGCGCCAACAGCAGGTTCGCGACGTTCGCGCAGGCAATCACCAGCACGAACGCGACCGCTCCGAGCAGGATCAGCAGCGTCGACTGCACGTCCTCCATCAACCGGTCCTTCATGCGGGCGATTCCGAATCCGGAAGTGGCGTTCGACGCCGGATACTCCGTCGACAATTCACGCGTGATGCGCGCCATATCGCTGCGCGCCGAATCCAGCGTCACTCCCGGACGCAGCAGGCCGATGCCGGACAACCCGGGATGGCTCCCGCGGCCCTCTGCCTTCAGTCGCCCGAGCGGCAGGAAATATTCACCGCGATCGTGATACAGCGGATATCGGAAACCGGGCGCCATCACGCCGACGACAGTGTAGGCCGTGCCATCGAGAACGATGGGCTTGCCGAGGGCTGCGGGATCCGCGTGGAACCAGCGCTCGAAAAACGTCCAAGTGACGATCGCGACCGGAGGTCCTCCGACCCTGTCCTCCTCCGAGCTGAAGACGCGGCCTAATTTTGGTTGAACGCCGAGCGCATCGAACAGGTTTCGAGTGACGTTCGAGCCTTCCACGAATTCCGCCTGTGCGCCGCCTGTGAGCGTCGTTCGTGAGCCGTTCCGCGCGGCGAGCTGACTGAAGACGCGATTGCGATCCCGCCAATCCTGGTAGTTTTCGACCGATAGCGAAATTTCACGCAGTTCGCCGGCGGTCTTCGTTTCCCACAAGAGCGTCAGCCGATCGCTATTGGGGTAGGGAAGCGCGCGCAGCAGCAACCCGTCGACGACACTGAAAATGGCGGTATTTGCGCCGATTCCCAGCGCGAGCGTCAGCATAGCAATGGCGGCGAAGCCGGGCGACTTGCGAAGGGTGCGAATGGCGTAGCGCATTAAACCGGATACCGCGGATGCATTCCAAAGTTTCCTGGTTCGGTTATTCTGTCAGGAAATGCCCTACGAAATCGAGGTTCGGAACGTTTCCAGTCAGCCGATCGCCGTGGTTCGGGGACGAACCACCCCAGCGACGATCGCGAACTCGATTCGCACACTCTATGGCAAGGTCTATCCGGTTCCTGCTTACGCTGGAAAGCCGGGCCTCAACATCGTCTACTATCCCAATAATTCCTGCACGAAGGACGACTTTCCGCTCGAGGCGGGCGTGCAGGTGGATGCTCCATTCTCGGCAGATGGCGATTTGGTGTGCTCCGCAACTCCGGCTGGAACGGTTGCGACCACTGCCTATTTTGGTGACTATTCGGCGATGGCTCCGGCGCACGGCGCGATTCACGCTTGGGCCAAAGAGAATGGCCGCAAGCTGGCGGGTCCGAGTTGGGAAGTCTACGGACACTGGAACGATCGTCCCGAGCACCGGCGAACCGACATTTTCTATTTGCTTGCCGGCTGTCCGGCTTAGTTAGCTACTTGTACAGCGCGTTAAACAGGAACTTGTAAGCGCCATAGGATTGTCCGCGCCATTGCGGTCGAAATCCGAGAAGGACGATGTGGCCCTTGCCGTACTCGACGTCGAGCGCGGCGATCTTGCCCTGTATTTTCTCCGGTCCCAGTAAAT
>Ga0105248_10007691_pt1 | contig 11839 bp, 9 predicted proteins | sample KBSS34metaG_FD_81524 | JGI IMG/M metagenome (GOLD analysis project Ga0105248, IMG submission 81524) | Switchgrass rhizosphere microbial communities from Kellogg Biological Station, Michigan, USA - KBS S3-4 metaG | ecosystem: Host-associated > Plants > Roots > Rhizosphere > Soil | place...
AAAAAGGCGGGCAAACGTGCCCGCCTATAGCCTCAAATAATCGACTTTGACTAAGGATTTATTTGGCCGATGTCCCTCTTCTTCACATAGATGTCACCACGCTGAGTCATACCGGTTTTCTCAACAAGTGCCAACAGAACGGAGTGGATTATTTCTTCGTCCAATTTGAAAGTAGTAATGCCGTTCTGTCTTGAATCGGGATCGCTGTATTGCACCGTCAGGTAATGACCTTTTGTCTTTATGAATTTTGCAGGATACGTGTAAATGGTAGGAACCTGGCCCGCAACCTTCGCCGCCCCGGGTTGACTCTTCTTTGAATCTGCATATGCGGAAGTGACTGCGTCATAGGGGATATGAATCTGTTTCGGTGTCTTTTTATCTTTAAAAAGTAACTGGCTGTTGGCATCGTCGAACGTCAGCGTGCCGTCCATCGCTTTCGTATACCCAAAAACTCCGCCTTCGTACTTCGCTTTCACATTGGTAGGCGCCGGTGCAGTGGTTGTCTTTGGCGTCGGCTCACTTTCTATCGTGCGTGGACGCTGTGCATAGGCACCTGTGAGTAACGCTCCCAAAAGGAACATACTTCCAATCAATCTCATTTCTAATTCTCCTTGATGGTGCTAACGAAGACGGGAGGCGAGTCGACTATACAGACGCTGGTTGAGCGAGTCGAGTTGTCTCCATGCGAAATGCATTATCGTTCAAATTCCTTTCGCCCAAATAGGCACCTTGTAAAGAATCCACCACAGCAAAAGTTGGATTATCGAAACCCCTACACCAACTAAAACGCTGAGATAACAGACGTTTCGCGATGGTTTATCAACTCGATAGCGAAAGACGCCAAAACCGCCAACCAATAGGGCTCCCGGACAAAACAGAATGCCCAGGTACGGAACCAGTGAATACGTCGCGAATGCGCGAGCCGTCGAGGCTACGTTACGGGCCTGGGAAGAAGGCATCAGGTCTCAGGGTTTAGCAAATGGCTTCACGCGCTCGATCGACTCTTTGAAATCAGTGTCCCCGGGCGCAATCGCGGAGCCCCGTTGATACGCACCCAGGGCCTTCGTGTAGTTCTTTGTCACTTCGTAAGCATAACCAAGCTCACGATAGACGTTGGGGTCGTCCGGTGATTTCTTCGCCGCGGTTTCCAGGGCGGCAATTGCTTTGGGAAAGTTTGTTGCGCGAGAGTGGGCCACACCAAGCAAATAAAACGTAACGCCTGTTGCATCAGCGCCAGAAGACGCTCGTTCGAGTGCGGCTGCCGCTCGCGGATATTGCTTAGCTCCTATCAATGCTTGACCGAAGAGTGTCACTGCTTCAACGTCTGTCTTTACCTTTATCAATCCTTCGCCAGCACGAACTGCGTTCAAATAATCGGCGTCAGCTTTGGCCTGATCTTGACTGGTTGCAGCTCGACGCAAATATAACGATGTCAACAACGTCCACGCACCGACCATACGTGAATCGTTCAGCGTTGCGCGATTTAGTGATGCGATAGCGCCATCAATATCATTCTTAGCGAGCGAGATCTGTGCGAGATAAAACAACGATAACGAATCTTTTGGATTGAGCTTGACGACAGCGTTGAAGCTCTTTTCAGCATCGGCGGTCTTTCCAGTTTTGTATTCGGCTATACCTCGATAGTAGATCATCAGGGCGTCTGGTGGAGCGCCGGCCCGATCAGTTGCTGCAACGAGAAGCGGCAGCGCGTCTTTATAGTTCTCGGAAAGAAAATAAGCCTGACCGAGAGCGCTCTCAGTGTTGGGATCTGGTTGCTTTCCCTGACGTTGCAGGGTGACCGCCTTCTCGAGATGCTTTGCCGCATCCGCGTATTGCTTCAGGTTGAGCTCAGCAAACCCTGCGATCTTCCACGCTTCAGGATCGTTGGGGTGTTGTTCGGTGAGGTCCTTCGCTTCTTTTGCCGCTGCCGCAAACTGCTTCTGCTCTAGTAGTAGGTACGCGTGCTTTGTGTCAGCGGGTGCGGTGGTGTTCCCGGTGTTCGCGGCGTTGTTCTCATTGTTCGCGACGGTGTTCGCAACGGGCTGTACGGGTTGCACGGTCAACAGCGGATCATTCGGATTGGTCTTCCGGGTAGCAGTTGTCGGCACGGGTTCCGGTTTCAACAAAGGGTCAGAAGCCGGCGTTTGTGAACTGCTGGTTGTTTTTTGCGTTTGTTTTCCGGTCCTTCGCGGTCTCGTTGTTTGCGCCGAGACAGCGATTGCTGTCAGAAGAAAGAGTGCGCTGATGCTGGGGAACAGTCGGATTAAAGTAGATCTACTCATGATGGAAGACGATTGTATTCGGGAGAGGGTTTGGTTTGAAAGTTCAGACTAACGGTTTTCACCGGACACCCTTCGGATGCCTGTAAAACCCCCCAGGTTTGCCTTCGTTCAGGAACAAACTCTCTGCACCTCCTCTGGTCTCGGCGGTAAGGATTAGCTCACATTTCAACCGCCGAGGCGCAGAGAGTTTGAACTTAGTGACTGCCCGCTATTAGAAATTCAGTTTCAAACCAAACTGAAACTGCCGGGGATCAAACGCTGCGGTTGGGCGGCTGTAGTAGCGTCCATTGCCGGCCCGTTCCTTGAAAAGATTTACGTCGTCGATAAACGGTGACGCAGCGGCCTCGTTGAATCGATTGAACAGATTGAAGCCCTCAGCAATGATCTCGAGTCTGAACTTCTCTCCAAGTGGTACTAACCTGGCTACTCGCAGATCTATCGAAGAGAATCTATGAGTGACTCCAAAGTCTCGTGCCAAACTGCCACTGGTGAATTGTCCGTTCGTGATCAGAGGAGCGCAACCAACTGTGCCAGGAACGCAGAGTGTGCCATCACTCAGAACGCTCGGACGGTCCGTTTGGTTTGACTGATCATTATTCGTGTCCTGGTTGCTGAGAATGTTGAACGGTCTTCCAGCCGAGAATTCGATGATCGGCGCAACAGTGAAATTAGAAAGGAAGCGATGAAATCCATCTCCCTGATTCCAGGAAGCCGGTGAGGCAACGACCGCGCTAAATACGAACCTGTGCCGCTGATCGAATAGCGAATCAGCACGTTCCGCCGCAAAGTTTCGATTGTCCTGCGGTAACAGTAGCGTTTGCAGATCAGACGAATCATCGATGGAATGTGACCATGTATAGGAAGCCAGGAACTGATAGTGATTAGAGAACCGTTTCTTCAGATCAACATTCAATGCGTTGTAAAGAGAATTGCCATCTGACGTTTGAGCGTTGACTGAACCAAAAGGCGAAATAGTTCCGGGCGAGCGCAGTGAACCTCCAAGCTGAGAGTTGAGCACTGCTGGCGTTACGAGCCCGCCGGAGAGTGCCTGGGCCAGGAAGTAGTTTGGAGCGCTGGGACGGAAGAAGTTCGCCACACCAGCATTGACAATGCGACTCCCGAGGTTCGTCAACGGCGCAGTGATCATACCGGGAATGATGATCGCGAAGGTTTGACCAGCGTTTGGATAGGCAGGCGTTCCTGTTGGCGTTGCTAACGTGAAACACTGAAGCGGAACACCGCCAGGACACGGCGCACCCGCCGTGGGAATCGAGAAGGCAACGGCTTCGGTTGTGCTAACAGGATTGCGTCCCGCCAATCGGAAGAAATTCTGAATCTGCTGATCCGTTCGCGGAGCATTAATGTCGAGTGGGTGCGGCAAGTGATGAGCTCCGACGAAGATATAACTACCGGAGATCGTCATGTCCTTAGTCAGTTCATGCTCAACCGTCAAGTTACCCTGGTTCGCGTACGCGTAAACAAAGTCTTTCTGCACGGGCAATGTGAATGGCAGGACTGGTCCGAAACCAGGGAAGGTTTGGTCATTAAATCGTTGCCGACCGAACTGGTATTGAGCGCCAACTGCCACACCCGGTGTCACCACACCTGCTGGACAGATAGCTGAAACTGGACCACCAGGGGGACAGACAGTTCCTTGAAACACTTGAACGGCATTCAACAACGCCGTTTGCGTGGGACTGCCGGGTGTGAGAATGCCTTGTTGTTGTTGCACGGCATCGCCGATGTCTGAGTTGAACGCGATCGCCAACAGTGGGTGGTCGTAGAAGAGTCCAAACGCTCCGCGAATCACATTCTTTCCGTTGTTTTTGGGATCCCACGCAACAGCCAAGCGTGGCGCCCAGTTGTTTTTGTCGCGAGGGAAGCCTTGTTGGACGCCCAGTGCATCTTGCGCTGCCAGTACTTGCGCTGCGGTTAAACTGATACCGGAAAGTGGATCGTGGAGCGGCAAAGTCCCAATCTGTTCCGTAATTTCATAGTCATATCGGACGCCATAGTTCAACGTCAGATTCGGACGAATCTTCCAGGAGTCTTGTCCGAAAAACGCTATTGGCTTGTTGCCGATACGACTGACCGGATCTCCGAATCCTTGAATGTAGTTCGCCGGGAAGCCGAGGCCGTACTGTTGGACTGGAGTGAAGTCGGGCGCACCTGCAAACGCGGGATTGAGCGTCGCCGCCGACAGGCCGCCAAAGTTGAACAAGCCGGCGAAGTTCAATTGAAAGATTGCTTCCGGAATTCTCACGAAGGCGATGTCGCCGCCAAACTTGAAGTTGTGATTTCCGGAAACCAGGTTGACATTATCGGTGAACTCATAACGCGTTTCCGTCCGCACTACTGGAGAGAACAACTCACGTCCAATGAATGCTGTGCCCGAGATATTGAAGGCGACCGCATCGCCGTTTTGCGATTTGAAAACTGCTCGACGCTCACCAAAGTTGAAGCGAGCCTCGTTAATAGCTCGGGTTGAGATTGTGGAAGTCAGGGTAGTAACCGCCGAGAAGTCGCGTAGTTTCTGAATGCCCGTTCGCGAAAAGTCGTTTTGACCCAACGACTGATTCTGGGATTCGACCTGGATGCCAGTAATTTCGCTTGGATTGTAACCAAATCTAAAACTGAACTGATGTCGCGGAGTGATCAGGTGATCAAGCCTGAACGAATTGAAAGTGGTGCGATCGGTAATCGGAAAGACCGTTTGCAAATTGTTCAACGGTCGAAAAGCTATGAGCTGACCGGCCGCATTCGTGGTGCCAGTAGGAACTGGAGCTCCAGACAAGATAAACCGTGGCCCAATCGCTCCCGGTAGGATAGGACTGATTGCGGGGCAGCCGCTGCCATCATTGGGCGACAGTAGCGGGTTAGTGCCGGTTAGTCCGGTGACACCGCCACTTGATGCAAAGAACGCGTATGCGCGCGCGCCACAAATTGCGGTTGGATTGCCAGTAGCGAGTGCACCATTGACAAAACCAACTTGTGCCGGAGTCAGGTTTGTAAACGTTCTGGCAATTGGATTCAGGCCAGGTATAACCGGAATCGTGACAGAGGAGGTGATGCCTCGCGAAACGTCGCTCGTAAAGAACCCTGATTCGTTTCTTCGCCTCTGTTCAAATGCAAAGAAGAAGAAAGTTCGATCGTGATCGAACGGGCCGCCAAGCGTGAAACCGTACTGTGTTCGGGTAAATGGAGGATCAGCAATGGGTGCGAATGCGTTACGTGCCTGGAAACTTCGATGGCGAAGGAAGCCAAACATGTTTCCGTGTAGATCGTTGGTTCCCGACTTGGTTACGACATTCACGACGCCACCTGAAGATCGTCCAAACTCAGCTGCAAACGAATTCGTGACGACTTGAAACTCCTGCACTGCTTCCTGGCTAACAGTTGAGCGCGAGGCATTCACTGAGTTGTCAGTATTGTCGGCGCCGTCGACTTGCACCAGATTTGATCGACCACGTTGGCCGCCGAAGTTCAGTCCCGTCGTAGGTGCTGGCCCAATGGGGCGGCCGTTGTCGCGCCCAACTGTCGACGTGGTAAGCGCGAACGAGAGATAGTTACGTTCGTTGATTGGAAGATTATTAATGCGTTGCTGATCGATGGTTGTGGCAACCGCAGTCTTCGAGGTCTCCACGATCTCGGAGGTTGCATCGGAGATAGTCACACTTTCACTGATTTGACCTGGCTCCAGGGCAACGTCAACTTTCGCTGTTTGACCAACCGTTAAGTTTACTTTCGTCAGAACTGCCTTTTTGAAATTGGCAGCTTCAACCGTGATCTCGTAATCACCTGGCGGCAAGTTGACGATTCGATAAAAGCCTTCCTCGTTCGACACGCCGGTGCGCGAGATGTTTGTGCCGGGGTTACGCACGGTGATCGTTGCGTTGGGTACTACTGCGCCCGTTGAATCTTTGATAGTTCCTTGAAGGTCTGCAGCGGCAGCCTGTGTCTGTCCGAAGGCGACGTCCGAAAACGTGAGAACGACTAAAACCAAAACGGTTAGTTGAATCGATCTAGTTAGCAATGCCTTTAGGGATACAAACATCGTCGTATTCTCCTTAACCAGGTTACGAACGCTTACTAGTGCGCGTGACTTTAAGAATATTGATCTTTTCGCTTGACCAGCTGGACGAGAAGTCGTCGGGAGTTCTACTCCTCACATTTTGCTAACGACGCGCGGGAGTGCGTCGTTCTAGTGGGCCCGGGAGTTGGACCGATGATTAGAGAGACGCTTAACTACTCGGCCTTTTTACTCTAAAAGAGTCCTGCGTGGCAAGAAGTTATCTTGAGGATTCTGTTGCTATCATGTTTGGTAACACACTGCAACAAAGTCATTTAGATGGTGCGCGGTGATGTCGCACTTGAACGTGTAGCGCGGGCAAGACGGTGTCTAAATCGATCACTCGCGCCACAGAGCGTGATAGCAAGCTGGGCCAGTCGTGGTTTGAAAGCAACTCGTCGCAACAGATCACAAACACGAAGGCGTGAGTCGAATTTTTGCCCGTATTCTCGCGCATAGTCGTCACAGAGACTACGAGAACCGTACTCCTCCAATAGTTTGTTCCGATGACGAACTATTGAATGGGCGGCTAGTTCACCGCTCTCGAGGGCCATTAACATTCCGCTTCCGGTAAACGGATCAATAAAAGCAGCCGCGTCTCCGACAGCAATCAGTCCCAACGCGGGTACGGGTCGATGCCGGCCAAAACTGTCGAGCGAAACACTTAACCATTCGCTAGCCACACGAGTTCCCTTCAGCGTAAATGCCGCTCTTCGATTTAGCATTACCGTCTGACGCACAACAGTTTCCGGATCTGAATTAGCGCGAATCACTTCAGACGCGCGGACAATGAAACAGAGATTGCTCTGTCCGTTCTCAACGCCACTCAAACCTCCATAGCCGCCGGGATACGAATAGATCTCACACGCTGTATTTAAGCCCAGTGAACCTTTGAGGTGCGCCTTGAAGGCAACTAGCTTGGGTTTTGCTATTCGTTGACTAGCTAAGTAATGGACTTTTCGGATCACGGCTCGCGAACGTCCCGTTGCGTCGACAATGATCGGCGCTCTATAGACACCTTCAACATTGCTCGTTTTGAGACGCAGGCCACGGACACTGCCCTGTTCCTCTATTAAGCCAATAATCGTCGTCTCCTCGAGGACGCTCACGCCAAGCGTTCTTGCTCTGCAAAGGAGATTGTTGTCCATTTCTGAACGGCTCAGGCCTAACGCTGTTGATCCTCCGAACCACCAACTCGGAACCACTATTCGTTTGCCTTTACGGGAATAGAAGACTGTCTCAGTTATTTGAGCAGGCTGCGATAACTGCATGTCGGCAGCAACGCCGAGCCTCTCAAAGTGGGGAATACATTCAGGAGATATGAACTCGCCACATAACTTGGCACGTGGAAATTTCTTTTGCTCGACCAGCAATACGTTGATGTCATGCTGCGCAAGATGAATCGCAGTGCTTGAGCCGGCTGGACCGCCACCCACAATGATCACGTCGTAGTGTTGGTTTGCGCTCTTCATCTTAATTCAAGCTGCTCTACTCGCATTCTGGTGAAGCCCGGCGTACCTTGATGAGCCTTGCCCATCGGCGGTAAGAACGAGACGAAAAGGAAAGTGTCGCCTTACGAAAACGCCGTCCATCTGGGCCCTGCGTCCGAGTTCGATGAGTTCGTTTGGTTTAAAGCTTCGCAATATCGAAAGCGCGCCGTCTTCGCGAAGGAGACTGGTGCGGAGAAAAAGTTTTCCGATCGTAGTGTAGAAAAGATACGCGATGAAGTGTCTGTGAAGGTCGATTACAAAGACCCTGCGACGCGCAACTCTTGTCATCTCGCGAAAGATTTCGATCACTTGCTGCTCAACAAAGTGATGCGTAAAGAGCGAACAGATGACGTAATCGAACTGGCCATCTGCAAACGGTAGTTTTAGCGCGTCTGCTCGGATTGCGTTTATCGAGTTGTTTGATTCTTCAAGGATCGCCTCGGCGGATCGCTGGTTCAATTCCAGGCCAACAGCAAATAGTTCGCGCTTTTCTTTTCGTGCCCATTGCGAAGCAACTCGTAACAACTCGCCTGAACCTGCGCCAACATCAAGGACGGAGAAACTCTCGAGACCATGAGATGCAACATCTCGCAGCAGCGTTTCACGCAGTACGTGTGCGTCACCAAGCCACCTGTTCACTCGCTGGAGCTCAACGATGCAGCCTTCGTATTCCTCCGGTGTGTAGTCGCCTTTGTCGATGCGCTCGAGCTCGTAGCTTCGCTGCTTGAATTTATTCAGCATGGTGATCCCGAGTGAATTCCCGACCTCGCTTAAGAAATTCTTTCTATGACAAGGGCGCTGTTCTTTGAACCGAAGCCAATGCAGTTGCAAATAGCAACACGCACGTTTGCTTCACGAGCTTCATTGGGAACGTAATCGAGATTGCAATCAGGATCTGGTTCATCGAGATTGATCGTGGGGGGGATCTTGTTTGTGTGCATCGCGCACAACGCAGCCGCGACGCCTGCGGCGCCACTCGCTCCTTGCGGATGACCTATTTGGGATTTGGTACCAGACATCGGGATTCGAGCAGCGTAACCATCAAACGCCAACTTTAGCGCGCTCGTTTCGATTCGATCATTTAGCAGCGTGGACGTGCCGTGAAGGTTTACGTAATCGATATCTTTCGGCTCGTGGCCTGAGTCTTTTAAAGCAAGCTGGATCGCTCGTGCTGGCTCTTTGCCGTCCTCTGCGAGACGAACGCGATGATATGCATCGCAGGTTGCTCCGTAGCCAGAGATCTCCGCGTAAATTTGTGCCCCGCGATTTCTGGCATGATCAAGCTCTTCAAGTACATAAATCCAGGCGCCTTCCCCGAGTACAATTCCGGAGCGATTCCTGGAAAATGGACGCGACGCGCGATGAGGTTCATCGTTCCACTCGTTTGTCAAAACTGTCATCAAGTTGAAGGCTGCGAGAATACCGGGTGCAATAGGAGCATCAACGCCACCTGCAAGCATCATGTCCTGGCGGCCAACCGCGATGTGCTCGGCCGCGTATGCGAGTGCGTCTGTAGAACTTGTGCAACCAGTCGACACGATATGCGAGAGGCCGCGCAGACCAAATGCCATTGAGAGTTCACTCGAAAGTCCGCCGTGAGTTGATGCGGGAATCGTGTACACACTGGCCTTGTAGGCTGGACCAACGTACCAATATTCGTACTGCTGCTCAGTAAAGGCCAAACCACCGCCACCAGTGCCAAGCTCAACACCGATGGCACGTCGCTGGTCCAAGTCAAGATCGTTGGGAAATATGTTCGCGTCTTCGAGAGCCTCTCGTGCAGCTGCAAGAGCGAGTGGAACAGTGCGTGGAACGTGTTTACGATCTTTCGGATTAATCTGAGCTTCCCAGTCGAAGTCGGGAACCTCAGCCGCAATTCTCACAGGTGAGTCTGAAACGTCGAATGCCTTTATTCTGCGTACGCCACTTTCCCCTGCGATCAGAGCATTCCAGAAGTTTTCCCGTCCAATTCCCAGAGGTGTGACACACCCCATGCCGGTAATGACGACACGGCGTGGACGCCTAAGCGCTCTTAACATTCGGTCTGACCCTCTCAAATGAGGTTTTACTTCTGGGGAGGGAAAAGGATAGCACGCGGTCGGGTGCTGCTGACATAGGAAACGGCTGTTGCAACCCGAACAGAAGGTTAGGTCTAATTTCTATTTAGCGAGAAGATGCCTGCGGTCGAGACCTACACCTGTTGACCACATTCATTACAGAACTTCGTGCCGGCTGAGAGTTCAGCCTTACAGTTTGCGCACGTCAGTTTCTCTTGTTTCGTTCCGCACTCGTTGCAAAACTTTGCGCCTGCCTGCAAGGGAGAGCCACACTTCACGCAAGGAACAGTTTGCGCCGCGACTGCCAACGTTGCGCCACATTCGTTACAAAACTTCGCGCCTGGAACATTTGAAGCTCCGCACTTAGGGCAAGCTACTCCTGATGCGCCAGTTCCTTTCGACTGTTTCATCGCGTCAGTCATAGCGCCCGCCATCGCATTACCGATTGCAAAACCCGCCCCGAGCCCGGCTCCGGTTCCAGCTCCACCACCGGTGTTCTGCGCCGCGTCGCGCATTGCATCGGCAGCTTGAAACTGAGCGTATTTGCCTACGTCGCCGATCACGCCCATTGAGGTTCTCTTGTCCATTGCCGCTTCGACATCCTGAGGCAGCGATATGTTCTCAATGACAAACTTCGTGAGTTCCAGTCCAAGTGTTTTGAACTCTTCGTTTAGTTTTTCGCGCGTGAACTTCGCAAGCTCATCGTAGTTTGAAGCAAGATCGAGTGCCGCGATCTTTGACTCACCCAATCCATCACTGAACCCGCTGACCAATGTTCGCTTTAGTTGGCCCTCGATATCTTCCGTAACGAAACGCGCGTTCGTACCGGCAATCTCTTTGATGAAGGCCTTTGGATCCGCAACGCGAATGGTATAGATACCAAACGCTCTTAGCCGTACCATCCCAAAGTCAGTATCGCGCATCATGATCGGGTTGGGAGTGCCCCACTTGAGATCAGTGAACTGTTTCGTGTTGACGAAATAGACTTCCGCTTTGAATGGTGAATTGAACCCGTATTTCCATGCGCCGAGTTTTGAAAGGATTGGTGTGTTGCCGCCATCAACGGAGTAGCGCCCGGGGGGAAACAAGTCTGCTATTTGACCTTCAGATACAAAAACGGCCGCCTGCGATTCGCGCACGATTAGTTGCGCACCGTTCTTGATCTCCTGGTCCTTCACGGGAAACCGATACACGAGCGTGTTATTGGTTTCGTCCAACCATTCAATTACTTCGATGAACTGTGAACTGGGGCTGAGTCTGTCAAGTATTCCCATGTTGAAATTCTCATTCGTCCGAAGGATTAGTAACTCGAAAACAATTATACGCTGAGACGATTCAATTTGATGAGCGATTCCGGCGATACCGCCAATTGATGATCCCAAGCGCCACCAGGCCGCCCGTCATGTCAATGAAACTATCGAAGATTGATGCAGTTCGGCTCGGCACAAAGCTTTGGTGATACTCGTCGACCAGTGCATAAGCGACGACAAGGCCCAGTGAAATCCAAAACCATCTCCCGCGAATAGTCGGACCAGGAGAAGTGCGGAAGGCCCGCGCAGCCAAGATGCCCAACACCGCGTACTCGGTGAAATGCGCGAGCTTTCGTACTACAAGGTGGATCGTTTCAAGTTGGTGTGTCGTTGTGTTCGGAAATAACCAGAGTACAAGAGGACCAATGATACGAGACGTGTTAGCTGCTGAGAAACTGTCGGAGGATGCCAGCGAAATGAAGACGAGCCAAACTACCAAGGGGGCATAGCGGCTGACAACTTTCAGGGCCGACTGGCGTTCCATGCTGGAGCTCATCTGACCTTCAATAAAAATGTGAAGCGAACGGCCGCTTCCCATTGTGTTGGCTGCAATTTCAAATGGAGCGTTATAAAGCCGCGGCACCCGATACTACTTCAATGATCTCGTTTGTGATCGCGGCCTGCCTGACAC
>Ga0105248_10007694_pt1 | contig 11839 bp, 12 predicted proteins | sample KBSS34metaG_FD_81524 | JGI IMG/M metagenome (GOLD analysis project Ga0105248, IMG submission 81524) | Switchgrass rhizosphere microbial communities from Kellogg Biological Station, Michigan, USA - KBS S3-4 metaG | ecosystem: Host-associated > Plants > Roots > Rhizosphere > Soil | place...
GATCTCGTCGATCACTTTAATGATCTTCGAGATCTTGCCACTCGACGCCCCGATCTCCTGCATCGACGTCACCATGCCCCCCAACGTGTTGTTCGCTTCGACCACACGCTGGCTCACATCATTCATGAAGTGCGCCGCCTGCTGGGAATTCTCGGCGTTCTTGCGCGTCATCGACGCCATCTCCTCGCTTGACGCGGAGGTCTCTTCCAGGGAAGCGGCCTGCTCGGATGCGCCCTGTGCTAACGATTGGCTGGAGCCCGACACCTGTCCGGAAGCGCTCGAAACCTGCTCGGCACCCTCGCTCAATTCAGTAACGGCACGCGTCAACACTTTATTAATTCCACGGACAATCAAGAAGGCCAGGAGACCACCTGCAACGACGGAGAATGACAGGATCACCAGGGACCAGAAGCTTGCCGATTCACCACTCTGGATGGCTGCCCTGCCTTCTGCATCTGCAATGGTTTTTCGCTGCTCCAACATTGTTGTGAAGACTGCAGCTCGTGCGTCGCGTGTCGCGGCGGCTTCGCCATTCCAGATCGCCAGCGCCTCTGTCGTTTGGGTGGCGCGGCTCAACGGGAGTACAGTCGCCCATGAACGGTTGATGGCCTCCTGTAAAGGTTGTACCTTAGCGAACAGCTCGCGGCCTCGGGCGGTCTGGATAGTTTTCTCATAAGTCTGCATCTCTGCTTGGAACTTATGCTCAAGATCGGTGATCTTGGAATCGAGTTGGCCCTTTTGCTCAGGCGTGGTCGATAGCATGTGCTCCACCATCGCCAGTTTTTGCTCCTTTGCATACCCCTGAAGGAGGCCGATAGAATAGAGGCCCGGCAGCGGGCCCTGTACAATCGACAACACCTCTCCGTTGACGCGGCTAATACTCACATTCGCTACCGCCCCTAAGATGACCGTCAACGCCACCAAGGTCACACAAGCAAGTGAAATCTTCTTACCGATTGTCATTGTCTTCATATCTTTGCTCTATTGGAGTACTGCTTCCAGACCGTGGATCTCCTGATTGGTCAGGACTTCGTTGATGTCGAGCAGGATCTTTACCTTGCCCTTGATTTTGGCCATGCCCAGAATATAGGTCGTAGCCACGCTCGCCCCGAAGTCCGGCGTGTCTTCAATCTCACCGGCGGCCATCGTGATTACCTCGGAAACCTCGTCTACCACGATTCCCATTACGAGAAGAGTGGCTTCGCTCTTGACCTGGACCACAATGATGCAGGTGCGCTGCGTGTAGTCGATACTGGGTAGCCCGAACTTCAAGCGCAGGTCGATGACAGGGATCACCTTTCCACGCAGATTAATCACGCCTTTCAGATACGGCGGTGTCTGCGGAACTGCGGTGATATCCTGAATGCCCATGATTTCCCGGACCTTCAGCACGCCGACGCCGAATTCTTCTTTGCCGATCATGAAAGTCAGGTACTTGCCCGCGCGCTCGTCCAATATCAGCGCAGGGGCGCTCGCCGGCGATGGAGTGAGAGTAGATTGCATGTTTTTATCCTTTTTGAGTGATGAAGTACTTTCAATTTGGCGCCGGGCACCCGTCCACTCTTCGCTGCTTCTATGCCGGTATGCCGAGAAAGATTAGCTGCCAACCAGGGACCGGAGCTGCAATACAATCTCATGTAGCTCCTCAGCTTGCCCGAGCAGTTCTACGCTGGATTCAGCACTCTGTTGGGCGCTTGCGGCTGCACCCTGAGTGCCCCGATCCATATTCGATACGGCCTTCGCGATTTGCTCAATACCGCGAGCCTGCTCCTGGCTGCCCGAACTCACTTCATCTACGAGCAACTTCACTTTAGCGGCATCGGCCGTGATGGCGAGAATTCCGTGTGTGACCTGTTGCAGCTTCGTGCTGCCGTCTTGAGATTTCGCAATCGACTCCTCTATGAGTTGTGCCGTATCCTTGGCGGCCTGGGCCGAACGCTGGGCCAACTTTCTCACCTCGTCCGCCACTACTGCGAAGCCGGCTCCGGCTTCACCCGCGCGGGCAGCTTCCACGGCTGCATTCAGCGCGAGAATGTTGGTCTGAAACGCAATCTCATCGATCACTTTGATGATCTTGGAAATCTTTGCGCTGGAATCGTTGATGTCCAGCATCGATGTCATCATGTCTTCGATGGTCCGGTTGCTAGCTTTCACATGCCCGTCAACCGTACTCATCACTTTAGCGGCCGCTTGAGAATTCTCGGCATTCTTATGAGTCATCGCCGTGACCTCCTCCGCGGACGCGGCGGTCTCCTCAAGCGAAGCGGCTTGTTGGGAGCTGACGTTCGCCAGGGATTCACTGGCGGAGCTGACGGCTGCGGAGAGTGTACTAACCTTGCCGGAGTTATGGGCCAGCGAATCGGTAAGCCGAAACAGCTCGTCGCTGGTTTTGCGGATATAGAGCAATACGAAGAGCCCCAGGCACAGGGACACAACCACCAAGACTACGGAGCCGATCAAGGACTCCCTATTCGCAGCTTCCGCCTTCTTCGATAGTAAAGTGTCCTCGGCTCCCGACATGTCGTCGGCCAACCGACGGATCTCATCGGCGCCAGCAATGAATGCTGAGTCGGCAACCTTCTTTTCGGCCACATCAACTTGCTGGCTGGCTAGCATGCTCATTACTTGGTTGTGCAGCCCGAGCCATTCGTCCTGCTTTCGGCGAATGTTGTCCAGCGCAGATTTATCGTTTTCCGAGATCGATTCGCGGCGGGCACTGTTTACTGTTTCATTGAAGGCCTGCGACGAGGCTGCGAACTGTCTCTTGAATTCTTCAACTTTCCCCTTGTCGTCAAAAATGGAGTGTAGGACAATCGCGCGAGAGAGGCCGGCCATACTCGCCGAACTCTCGGCAAGTTTGCCCAGTTGCTGGATTCGAGCTGCCTTGAACGCGACCGACGTCAATCCTCGGATGAGGCTGATCGAGTATGCAGTGCCAACCAGCATGGAGAGCACGACAACACCTACCCCGGCCGTCAATTTCCACTTGAATGTGGCGCCCTGTAACATGATCATTTACCTGTCTTCACTTTGTATCCTGGCTTGCCCGCTGCGACGCCATCGACGGAAATCACTTTAACGGTGTCGTTGACATCCGATTGCTGAAGGAAGCCGATCGCGCCGGGAATACTCATCACCAGTTGCCGGACCGCAACCCCGGAACTCAGAGCTTTGGGGGCTCCGCCAGTATCGCCGTTGAAATTGGCGTGCATGAGATGCTGGTTGAAATCGTCCTCACTCATCCCACAGATGGAGCGGAGAACTCCGTCGCGCTCGGGCTGGCCAGGAGACCGCAAAACAACGCTTACTTTCTTGCCCGTGGCCCATGAGGCCTGCTCGCCGAGCACCATTTTTTGTAGTTGTGCTTTTGTGACCGTCTCAACAGGATTGCTCTTGTTCACGACCACGGCCAGGTCGTCGGCGCTCAACAGGGCCGGCAGAAAGGAACCGATGATGATGGTGAGTCGAATAGTGTTGTTCATATTTCCTCAAAACGCGAATGCCAACTGGGCCTGGAGATCGTTCGCTGACGAGAGCCCCCGCTGTCCAAAGAGGCCGTACTGAAGCTTGAGGACCACGTAGTTGGAAAGGTGACGGTAGATGCCGAGCGATGGTCCGCTCACTCGTCCGGCAAGTCCAAACACCGGGTCGCTGGCGGGAACATTCTGGTAGTCATAACGTACGAAGGGGCGAGTCTTGCCGAACGCATAGGAGAGCTGCGAATAACCTGTGACGCTCCGGAACACCTGATTGGTCCCCTGGATTGCATGTCGCACAAGCGACGCTTCGTTCAAGAATTCCAGCTTGGAGCCCACATAGACCACGTGGCCGGTGTAGATGTCCTGGTCGATCGCACGGAAATTCGCGGGATGCATTGTGTCGTGATAGACGGAAAACCCGGTCTGAAAGCCGCGTAGCCGTTCCGGCCTCGCATAAAGGGCTAGATTCACCGCTTTGCCATTGCCTTCGTCAACAAAGTTTTGGATGGGCGCTTCTGGGTCGGACGAGGATCGGCCGTTGGCCAGTTCCGCCACCCAATGCAGGCCAAGAACGCCTGAGGGAATCTTCCCGGTGGCGGTGATGCCGATGCTGTGGACGGGCAGAATGCCGCCGTTGTCTTCATCCGAGTACATGATGGGGCGGCTCGTGGCCGTCTGGAAGTAGCGGGCGCGATGAAACGCGTTGGGATAGTAACCTAGTGCTGTGTTGAATTTCCCGAAGCTAATATTAAAGTAGTCACTAGGTTTATAGCTGAAGAGCAGGCGGTCCATTTCAATACCGAAGTTGTTGGTAAAGTCGGACGTTACCAGCATTTCGCCGACGATGCTCCAATGCTCAGAGATCCGCGTGTTGGTAAAGAGGTCGAAATCGCCAATGTTGAAGGAGTGGGGGCTGCCGTTCAGTCCCCCGGGCGGCCGCTTCTCGAACCAGGATCGCCCGTAGCCAAAGTCGCTAAATCCATGAAACTCTACAGGGCCCAGAGTGTGGCTGGGTTCGGCAACATCCGCGCGGTCAGCCTGGCCCGATTCGGCTGTTTGAGTTGCTGCTGCGGCGGCGGTAGCACCAGCCGGTGGCACAGCGGCCGGTGGCGTAGCAACCGTTTCAGCAGGCAGGCCGTCCAGCTTGTCTTGCATCCGCTTTTGCGCGACCTCCATTTCCGTGATTCTCTTGAGCAACTGCTCAATTGTGGAATCCTTTGCCTGGGCCACACCGGCAGCGGTCCCGGAAACCACAACACTGGCGCGAGCAGCCTCGTCGGATGGTTGCGCCGACATTCCGGTGAGGAACAGAGGAAACAGGAGTAGCAGACGTGCCGCGTTGTTTCCCTTGATGCCTCGACGCAGGCTTACCTCCGCGCCTAATCGCGCGGAAAGTTGGCGGAGGTCATGAGTGCCTGTGATGAATGGACGAACGTCTTCTCTAATAGATTTTGTTTTCATTTGTTCTTTGCTCTTATTCGGAATGTAGACTTAGCAGCAACCTCTTACGCACCTGTGTCATGGCGGACGGACCCTAGGTTCGAAAACTCGTTCTCTGGGCCCGAACACCGCCCATCAACGCCGATACTCTAAACGAAGCTAACGGGAGTACTGTCTTCTGTACGCTGTGCCAGCCGTTTCCACGTCGGCCCAGAAGTGAATGAGGTCTCCTGGCGCCCCGTTTGAACACACCCGTGAGAAGCTCACTAGAGTACACCTGACAGTCGTCACCTAACTAACACACCATACTGGGGCAATCCCGATGCCAAAGCTCAACAATCAGCTAAACGCCTCACGCCGGGACGGAATAGTAAAGGCACAGCACCCGTGAGGTGGTTGTCTTCTGTCTTTGCTTCGAGCTAATATCCCGTCGAAGTTCCGTCGATGGCGAGTTTTCGCCAAGGCACCCGCATTTCTCCTTTCTATTTCTGCTTGAGGAGTGCCCAGGCATCGGCCGTTATTGAACGCCGCGCGGAACCGCACGGCCAATGGCCATCAGAGTGTGGCACTCCTGGCTAGAGTTTGATTGAGATTCTGACCCGCAGGCGTCCGTGTGGCGGTAAGGTTCACCTAAACTCCATCAGTCTGTCGTACGGACCGCGTGATTCTGTCGATATGATAAGTTCAACACAGGAATTCGCCACGCCTACTTCGCCGTTTATCGAATCTACTGACGCTGTTCGGATCCCGTTGGATTGTTTTCTGGGTCGCCAGCCAATCTATGACGCCAACCGCGAGATCCGTGCCTACGAACTGCTCTACCGGCGGAGCGGCGCTGATGTTGCGGCACACTTCTCGAGCGGCGATCATGCTAGTGCCGATGTACTGCTCTTCGAAACATTCCTTGAAGCCGGCCTGTCCAAGGTTTCGCCGGAACATCCGGTGTTCATCAACCACACCGCGGCGCTGCTGGCCCTGGGGCCCCTCTTGCCCTCGGATCGATGCGTCATCGAGGTTCTTGAAGACGTCGCCGTCAACTCCGAAACGATTGCCTGCCTGAAGCGCTTGAAAGGACTCGGCTACGAAATCGCCCTGGACGATTTTGTTTATTCCGACGCACTCCTGCCGTTCTTAAACCTAGCCCGTTATGTAAAGCTTGACGTGCGCGCTTTGCCGGCTGCCACCTTCCGCCAGCAGGTTATGCTCCTGAAAGACTTTCCGGTGAAGATTGTGGCCGAGAAGATCGAGGTCGCCGACGAATTCCAAGAGGCCGCAGCGCTCGGTTGCGATCTCTTCCAGGGCTATTATCTGCGGAAACCCGAAGTCCTGTGCGGCCGCCGTATTCCGGCCAACCGTTTGTCTGCGTTGTCCTTGTTGGTGGAATGCATGAAGCCGGACCAGTCGGCCGGTGTGATCGCCTCTATCCTTGCGCGCGATGCCTCGCTGGTCTACGGTTTACTCCGCCTCGCCAATTCCGCGCTCTATGGGTGCAAAGGGAGAATTGGGACAACAGTTCAGGCCGTTTCCATGCTCGGAATGGATTGCGTCTTCCGTTGGGCCTCACTGCTGGTGCTTTCCGGCTATGACGATTGCCCGATCGGTTACCTTGGCTTCGCTCTGCAACGCGCCCGGGCCTGTGAAATCGTCGCGAAGGCCCACGGCCACCCTTGTCAGTTGGCTTATATGATCGGCTTGCTATCCACGCTCGATTCTGTCCTGAACGCTCCCCTGGCCGACATCATCCACCCCTTGCCTCTGGATGAGCAACTCAAGCTGGCTGTCTTACAGCACGAAGGGAAATTGGGCGTTGTCTTGGAGGCAGTCCTCGGCTACGAAGGTGGTAATTTCGATGCCGGCACCCGTCACGGCTTCTCGATTCACCAGATACAGGCCGCTTTCTGGGAGGCGGCGCAATACAACTCCGAGGTGATGGCCACTCTCAGAGCGGTGGTACCGAAGTCGACGCGGTGACCGCGTCGAAACCGCCTTTCTGGCTTAACGGCTTGTGAGTATCGGAACGGGCGCCCACCCAGGCAGATCGGACGTTGTTTTCTCGTCGTGCGGCGACCTTTCGTCACCTTCCTACGGGCTTCCGGCCATGACTCCGCCCGACTTGTGGCCTTTTGATTGCAGTGTACGAAGTACACGACACCATGGCCCGTCAACTTACTCAGACAGAAATTGACGCCGTCTTTCAGAAGGACAAAGGACTACCAGATGAGCCAAGGGTCGCTCCTGTGCCTTTTGACTTTCGACGGCCGGACCGCATCGCGAAATCCCAAGTCCAAGCCATCCGCATGCTCCACGAGAGCTTTGTACGCAATCTGGCGTCCAGCCTTTCGGCGTACTTGAGGTCGTACCTCACGGTCAATCTGATCAGTGTGGAACAGCTAGCATATGGTGAGTTTCTGGAAGGGCTTACCGCACCAACTTATGTGGTATCGCTGAGCCTCAGGCCATATGACGGGAGCGCACTGATCGAGTTGAGTCCATCGCTCATTTTTCCGATTATCGAGATTATCCTGGGTGGAAAGGGGCGTGTGGGCACTAACCTGAAGCGCGAAGTCACTGAGATCGAGCAGAGCCTGCTGGAAACTCTGTTCCGCATTATCCTAAATGATTTGAAGGAGGCCTGGAAGGCCGTCACACCGATCGATTTCAAGCTCCAAGCCGCAGCCACCGAGCCTCAAATGCTGCAAATCCTGGCACCCAATGAGGCAGTGGTCAGCGTGAGCATCGAGATTCGAATCGGAGAGATCTCCGGTACCCTCAACCTCGCTATCCCGTCCATCAACATCAAGATGATCGGCAGCAAGTTCGATCAACAGTGGAGTCTGCGGAAGACCGAACCTACGGAAGCGGAACAGCAACGCGCTTTGACCTTGATTCGTAATTCCGCAGTGCAGCTAGAAGCACGCCTGCGCGGTCCGAAACTGCGCGTCAGGGATTTGCTCGATCTGAAAGCCGGGGACCTGCTGCAGTTAGACCACCGGCTCGATCAGTTGCTGGATTGCGATATCAACGGGACCACGAAGTTCCGGGGTCGTGTGGTGAACTCTAATCAGAAAAAGGGCTTCCTAATCGAGTCGCTGTCCGACGTGGGTTAGGACGAGTGGCGGCGTGCCAGCAGGCTTTGCAAGGTGGCGCAACAGAAGGAAATAGATGCCGGCTTCCTGGCTGGATGCAATGGAAGAACTGATTTGTGCAGCGATGGCATCCAGCAGTTCCAGGCGTTCATATTCGTGGCAATCCTCGTTGATATCTAACTCCGGTGTGAGGGGATTTGCTAGGCGTCGATTCAACTGGTCCGAATCGTTTGCGCGCCACGCTTCCAGAATATCGGCGGCATACGTTACGGATTTGGATATGGACACGAACGTAACGGTCTCCTTTAAGACTACTCATCGGTCAGATCGCAGGCACTTTTGAAATTAGTTTTGGAAACTTGTGAACAATGATACGTCTAACTCGACTCAACCATGCAGCACTGGTAGTAAATTGCGACCTTATTGAGCATATCGAAATGACTCCGGACACCGTCATCTCCATGACAAGCGGGCAGAGGATCACGGTCCTTGAGACCACAGACGAAGTTATCCGGCGTGTGATTGAATTTCGTCGCCTACTTCTTCAGGCTCCGGAAATCGTGATGGTCAAAGATCGAATCGAGAGCTAAGTCTCATTATGGAAAACGCTAAAGGCTTGAGGCCTGACTATGCGACCTTTGCGGGACTCTTGCTCGCCATAGGGGGCATTCTGGGCGGTTTGGTTCTGGAAAGAGGCCAAATACAGGACGTAGCGCAGATGACGGCACTCCTAATTGTCCTGGGGGGAACGATGGGCGCTGTCCTAGTTAGTACGCCGACGGCCACATTTATTCGCGCTTTCAAACACAGTTCCGTTATCTTTTTCGAACAGCCGCGGAATGAGGAGGCCTTGCTGGCCCGGATTCTCCACTTCGCAAAGCAGGCGCGGCAAGGCGGCATCCTTTCCATCGAAGCCCAGGCGCTCAAAGTGGACTATCCACTGCTTCGTAAGGGCCTGCTACTCGCCGTTGACGGCGTGGACACCATAGAGATCCGGCGTCAATTGGAGTTGGAAGTGCGGATCGGAGAGGATCGCGCCGAAGAAGATGCGCGGGTATTCGAAGCGGCTGGTGGCTACGCACCGACGATTGGGATCATTGGCGCCGTTTTGGGATTGATCCAGGTAATGAAGCATCTGGATGCGGTCTCCGAGATTGGCCGGGGTATTGCGGTAGCTTTTGTTGCGACAGTGTACGGGGTGGCATCGGCAAATCTGCTGCTCCTGCCGGCGGCCGCCAAAATGCGGTTTCGCGCACGCCAGGAGATGCAAACGCAGGAGCTCATTGTGGAGGGCGTTTTGGCGATCGCTGAAGGTCTGAACTCGCACCTGATCCGTATGAGGCTGGAAAACTTCATCGAAGAAAAAGCATTGGCACCGATCGCCATCCCCTTAGCCGCCAAAGTCCAGGCAACTGGCGCCAGGAGCGGCCGATGATGCACCGAAGACGCCTGTCGGGTCCGAGTCCGGATCGCTGGCTAATTTCCTACGCTGATTTCATCACGCTGCTATTCAGCTTCTTCATCGTTCTGTACGCGGTTGCCCAGAGCGACCGCTCGAAGCCCCGAGATGTTTCCGCATCGGTGAAGCGCGCTTTTGGAGAAACCGTGGCGGTCACTCCTCCACTGCCAGCGGCGCCCACAATGCCGCCTCTATCCAAGGAGGCTAACTCTATTGAGCCCGGAGAGCCCGACGCGCTGGCTCACGCCTATGCGAATCTCAGGCAGCAACTCCAGCAGGAGATTGCGGACGGCAACATGCAGGTCACCATGGATGCGCGAGGTATTATCATCAGTCTGCACGAGAAGTCGTTCTTTCCCTCCGGTGGAGACACGATCTATCCGGCGACCTACGATAGCATGGCCAAAGTAGCCGTCGTCATCTCCGACCTTCCCAACCCGTTGCGGCTCGAAGGACACACCGACTCAGTCCCAATTCACAACCGGCGGTTTCGTAGCAACTGGGACCTCTCGGCTGCCCGCAGCATCGCGGTCCTGCTGCTTCTTGAAACCCGTTACGGCATCACTCCGCAACGTTTCGCAATCGCGGGCTATGCTGACAATTTGCCAGTGGCCGGCAACGACTCGGACGAAGGACGGTCGCAGAACCGGCGCGTGGATATCGTAATCATGGGTACCGCCCGATCTGGCGACCTACCCATCGGCCACTAAGCGTGGCCCGGGACGAACTGTTGCAAGACTGAATAGCTGATGGCCGTGAACCTTCTCCTCGATCGGAATTAGATGCGCTTGGCGGCATGTCACGTCGTTCCATGTTCCGGTCGCCTGACGCCACAAAGGAGGTCCAATTGCTAGTGATTCTGAGACAGACGTTATGGAGGGGTTGGGGTTCTTCCGATATCAGGACTCAGACTGGCCACCAAGCCACATTACTCGGCAGCTTTGAATCAGCCACTTCCTGCCACGTCTACTAAAGGATAGGCCTACCCATTAGGACTCTCGCCTCGTTCGGGACCAACAAATGGACGTCACAAGAATAATCCAGCAACTCACGCTTGAAAAGGAATTGATTAACCATGCGATCACACAGTTACAGAGACTTGAGACTACCGAAGTAGACGCTCCGGCGAAAAAGCGACGAGGTCGGCCGTCGCTGAGCCCCGAAGAACGTCTTCGGGTGGCCGAACGCATGCGCAAATATTGGTCCGATCGCCGTCAGAATCGTCCTGTATGAACGATACGCCAAGAACAAAAGGCAGAGATCTGTGATGCCATTGAGGATCTGCAAGTGTTCACTCGCGGTTACACTCACTTCTACCTTCACCTTGGGCTCGGTTTTAAAAGGCCATGCCGATGGCTCAGCCTCCAGGTGGTTCGATCTGCAATACTCTTCAGACCTCACGTGCCTTTCGGTTAGGCAATCGCCTGAGGCCGATCCCGCCGTGGCGCACTCCTGTTCCATGACTTGGCGCGCTCCGCTTGTTGGAGAGTTCTTCCCAAGCGCGTTCGAGCTTTGCTTGACAGCGATCCCCTTCACCACAGTGTAAGGACCCGTATAGGGATTCTGCCCCGCCATGTGAAACGCCACGGAGATGAGCCGATCGTTGGCTTGCTTCGATAAATCTGAAATCCACAATCGGAGTCGGAGCGACTGCTGGTGGCCACACACAGCGCTCCAAATCTGGAATTGGTTCCGGCTTGCCGGCGGTGAATTCGATCAACGTGTCCCGCGGTTTTCGGTCTGCCAGGTCAACTATGGTCAAAGCCAGCATCGGCTGCTTCCGAAGGCGACACGGAAGAGAGCCCGGACAAATCCGCGTGGCAGGACGATATGCAAAAGCAAGATGACCTCAATCAGTGCGGCTAGTGGGAATTTCCAGCCAGAGGCACCTTGAAACGATATTACCGGCCCGGTCTGGGTACGGATGACGCCGGAGAACAGAGCAGATGCTATAGACTGTGTGAGCCTGAGCACGATCGCCCAATATCTTCCTCTCCAGTGGCGCAGGTGCTGGGAGACCTCAACACACATACTACCCTCCTGAGGCATACCCAACTTTCCATCCCTGAGGCGCCATCGATCCTCGCCTGAGTTGCTGCGACTTAAGCGGCACACCGTTGTTAATGAGAAGCGTGTCTATTCTTCCTTCAACAGCTTGTCAAGAACCGCTTCCATGATCCATGCATGGCGGCTCTGGCGGATCTCTCTAGGCTTGCGGTCGCGGACAGAGTCTATGCGGGCAAGAAGGCTCGGTAGCACGCGCATCTGAACATTCTGGGGCTTTTCGTTCTCTGTAACGATCGCCGCCGCTCTGCTCCCTTTTTGGATGATCGCTTCGATCCGTCGTTCGTCCGGTGTCGTTGACCTATCTTTGA
>Ga0105248_10007695_pt1 | contig 11838 bp, 8 predicted proteins | sample KBSS34metaG_FD_81524 | JGI IMG/M metagenome (GOLD analysis project Ga0105248, IMG submission 81524) | Switchgrass rhizosphere microbial communities from Kellogg Biological Station, Michigan, USA - KBS S3-4 metaG | ecosystem: Host-associated > Plants > Roots > Rhizosphere > Soil | place...
GGAACCGCCCGGCCCTTCGCCGGTGCCCGCGCCGGTGATGATCAGATTCTTGTAGATGGTCGGAGAAGACAGCAGCGAGTACGCCACGCTCGTCCCGGTCTGCATGACCTCGGGCGTCTTGAGGGTGATGGCGCCATTCTCACCAAACCACTCATTGAGCGCGCCGTCCTCGGCCTTGAGCGAGTAGAGCTTGCCCGTCGTCGACCCGAAGACGATCGAAGGCGGCAGAGCGAGATCGCTGCCGCCGCCGGGCCAATAGGCCACGCCGCGCTTCGACGGCAACTCGTTGTTGGGAAGCTGAAATCTCCATTTCTCCGCGCCGGTCGTCGCGTCCAACGCGATGACGGCGCCATACGGCGAGGCGAGATACATCGTGTTGCCGATCACAATGGGAATCGCTTGGTCTTCCCGCATCGGGCCGATAAAGCCTGCAGGCTTGAGATGAAAACTCCAGCGCCGCTGAAGGGTGCCGACATTTTTCGTCGTAATCTGGGTGAGCGGGCTGTAGCGGTTGGCGGATTGATCGTAGTTGACGCTTGGCCAGTCGGTTGTGCCGGGCGCCTGGTCCGCGCGGCTGACTGCGGTGGAGGTCGTTGCCACAGCAGCACAAGCTAGGCCCAAAGCGAGTCGCGCGGCTAATCCCGGCATGGTGCGTTTCCCAGGCAATGCCGCTCCCTGGCGGCGTTTGTGATGTCGGACGGCCCCGGTGCGAAGCTTACCTGAACAGTGGCTATACTCACGGTAAACTCTCCCGTCACCGTTCAATTCAAGAGGAGGTCCGATGATCCGCCGCACGTCTAGCGCCGCGGTCGCTGTTGCAGTGGCCGTCGTGCTCACGTCCTCGTGGTACGTCAGCGCGCAGTCGTCCCGCCAGCCCTCGCTGTCCGCGGCCTCTCGCGCGACTCCTGCCGCGGCAGCGCTGAACCCGGCGTCTAGCCCGGAAGCGCTGGGCTTCGACTCGCAGCGGCTCGCAAAGCTCGACGCCTACATGGCGAAGGCCGTTGCGGATGGGCGCGTGGCCGGCCTGTCGACGCTGCTTGCGCGCCACGGTCAGGTCGTGTCCGACAAGACCTATGGCGTCCGGAGCCTGGCAACCGGCGCCCCGATGACGCGCGACACCATCGTCCGCCTCTACTCCATGTCGAAGCCGATCACAGGCGTCGCGATGATGATGCTGTTCGAGGACGGGCGATGGCAGCTCGACGATCCGATCACGAAGTTCGTGCCCGAGTTCAAGGCGCTGAAGGTCATGACCGCGGCCGATGCCGACGGGCGCCGGTCCATCCAGGACATGAAGCGCCCGCCGACGATGCGCGAGCTCATGAGCCACACGGCAGGGTTCGGCTATGGCCTCGGCGACCAGCATCCGGTCGACAAGCTCTATCGCGAAAAGGGTGTGCTCAGCGCCAACGGCCTGGCGGACATGATCAAACGCACCGCGGAGATTCCGCTGATGTTCCAGCCTGGGACGAAGTGGTCATACTCCTCCGCCGTCGACATCCAGGGCTACATCGTCGAAAAGCTTTCGGGCCAGAAGTTCGGCGAGTTCCTCCAGCAGCGGATCTTCACGCCGCTGAAGATGACGGACACGGCGTTCTATGTCAGCCGCGACAAGGCGGCCCGCCTCGCGGCGGTGTATGCCGGCAACCCGAAGACCGGCAAGATTGAAGAAGTGAAGGAGTTGTTCGGCATGCCCATGCCGACCTACCTCGAGCCACCCTCGATGGAATCCGGCGGCGGCGGGCTGGTGGGCACGATCGGCGACTACGCCCGATTCGCACAGATGATTGCCAATAAGGGCGAACTGGATGGCGCGCGTCTGTTGTCGCCGGCCTCAGTGGAAATGATGGGTACCAACATGATCCCGAAGGACGTGCTGGTCGCGTCGAATGGCGTCGGCGCCGCTCGTTTCAACGAGGCGGTTGGCTTCGGGCTGGACTTCATGGTGGTGAATGATCCGCGCGCGGCTGGAACGCTCGAAGGAAAAGGATCAATGAGCTGGGGTGGTGCGGCAGGTACCTGGTTCTGGGTCGATCCAACCAACGATCTGATCTTCGTTGGCATGATCCAGCGTATGGGCGACACCGGCGGCGATCCGCTCGGGACGATGGCGCGCACGCTGACCTACCAGGCGCTCACGCACCCGGAACGCTGAAACGAACATCTGACTCGACTCGGAGACCACCGTGCTGGTCGCGCGGGCGGCTGTCTACATGAATCGATGGAGTTGCACCACGGGCTGCTATCGCGTGTTCCAGATCCGTGCAGCGCAGGGGCTTTCAGCCCCGCGACTGACGCGGCCCTGAAAGGGCCGCGCTACATCGAACGCAAACCGCTCTGACAACCGGAAGCGATCACCCGGCGTCAGCCGTGCGTGCGCCTGGGAGCGAACTCGGCGTGCCTCGCACCGTGCTCGCGACCGCAAGCAGATAGCAACCCGCGACCAGAATCAGCAGGAACTGATAGCCCGTCAGCAGGGAGAAATATTCACACACGCCGCCCACCATCGCACCGAACAGGTTCGCGCCGAAATCGCCAGCCGTTGACGAGGACTGTTTGTAGCTCGTGCTGAATAACAGCCCGGCGCACAGCACCGGACTGAACACCAGCGCCCCGTAGAACAGCGACTCCGCGGCCCGGCTGCCGAACGCCACGCGGCCAATCGGCAGCACGTAGTTCAACGCCAGCAGCGCGACGAGGGCGGCGACGATCGGCCAGCGGCGGCGGATATCGACGCGGGAGGCGACACATGCGCTGACGAGCGCCATCACCAGCACCGACACGATGGCCAGCGACGCCGACGACCATGTGGATCCCCATAACAGCGCGAACTGCACAATCGATTTCGTCTCGAGCAGCATGAAGCCGGCGCCCAGGAAGAAGAAGTGCGCGGCCGTTCGTCGTTCGACGTTCGGGGTGCGACGTGCGTGGTTCGAGGTGCGAGGGCCGGCGCTCGACGTGTTCCCGACGAACGACGAACCACGAACGACGAACGCCACCGCGACGAGCGACATCCCGAGGACGACGGCCAGCGCGGCCAGGTAGTGCCGCGGCAGTTCGGGCGCGCGCATGTAGAGAAATGGCCAGTTGTCGGTGGCCGGAATGACCGTCGGGTCCCGTTGCAGCGGCTGCGCCGGATTCGGATTCTGCGACTGGCCGTACGCGAGCACCAGCTTGGGGAGCGGCGGCGGCGCCGTCAGCTCGGCGAGCCGCGGTCCCGCGAGCATCACCGCCAGGTAGGCGCGCTCCTGGTGGACGTGCGCGAGCGGTTCCTGTCCGAACACGTCGCTGACCGTATTCGCGAGGCGATCGACCAGCCATTTTTCGCGGAAGTAGTTGTAGAGCGCCATGACCCCGCGCGGCTTCAGGTGATCGCGGACGGCGCGGAACGACTCCTCGGTGAACATGTAGCTCTCGAGCCTGACGCTCGCGAAGCTCGATTGCACGGTCAGCGAATCGATCAGCGCGAACACGATCAGGTCGTACTTCCGGTCCGTCGTCGCCAGATAGTGACGCGCGTCGTCGTTGATCGCGCGGACGCGCGGGTCGGAGTACGGATGGTCGGGATGATGCTCGGCGCCGAGGCGCAGGATCACCGGGTCGATCTCGACGGCATCGACGTGCTTGGCGCCATGTCGCAGCGCCGCCGCGACGTCAGTGCCGGTGCCGGCGCCGAGAATCAGCACATCGTCGAACGTGTCGCCGAACACCATGTACGGCCATTGATAGAAGTATTCCTTCTTGTCGATCGGCGCCATTGACTGGTGGAAGATGTTGTTGACCTCGACGACGGTGTCCGCGCCGTCCTGGAACAGGGTGATGCGGTAATACGGCGACCACAGGCTGCCGCCCTCCATGCGATAGACGATGAAGAGGGATGCGAGGAGCAGCACCACGTTCACGATCGAGATGGTCCGGCTAAAGCCGGACACTACGTACGGTCGGGAGCTGGTGTCGAGGCCGCTCGTACCGTCGCGGTCGTTCGTTCTACCGCGGTCGTTCGTTCTAATGCCGTCGTTCGCACTACCGCTATCGTTCGTACTACTGCTGGCGTTCGTACGACTGCTGTCGTGTGTAGTATCCGGCTTTAGCCGGACCGGGTAATCGACCAGAAACGGCAGCGCCGCGGCGAAGGCCACGCCGAACCACACCACAGGCGGCAACTCGAGCCACGACAGCAGCGCGAACGTGGCCACCCCAGCGATGCTCCCCAGCAGGTTGATGGTGTAGGCCTGAAGCGGCGGCCGTTCGGTCAGCGCGCGGCCCATGCGCTGCGCGATGGTGAGGAAGAGCAGCGCGACGATCACGAAGAGCAGCGGCAGCAGCATGGTGCTTTCGACGGACACCACCGGGGCCGCCGTCCCGCTCGTGAAGTAGATGTTCGTCGAGCTGGCCGGCACCGCCACCTCGAGCCGCAACCGATCGACGGCGACAATGACAATCAGCTGCGCGAGGGGAAACCAGGCGATCAGCGATCGGCGCCGGTTCGCGAGCAGGCAGCCGAGCCCGCCGCCGAGGAAGGTCGCCAGCAGAATGAAGTTGGAGAAGTACGCCAGAAGCCGGACATACGCCGGCATCCAGCGAATGAGCGCGATCTCGAGAAAGAGGACCAGGAACGACGACAGGAAGAGCGTCACAATTGGTGGCAGTCAACCGGAAGAGCGCGCGGAGCTCGCCGAGAATGATGTCTCTGCGTGCCTGGCGTGCTCTGCGGTTACACGTTCGGGTACTTGACGCCCAGCTTGTCCAGCGCCGCGGTCGGACAGCCCGTCCACTCGTCGACGAACACGTTCCCCTGGTACTGGAGATCCGCGATCCCCATCTTCGTGGTCCAGAAACCGCTCGCCGTGAGATCGCGGAAACTGCTGAAGAAGGCGATGGCGTGACGCATCCCGGGGTCGGGGTTCGTGGTGTAGGCGATCTCGTCCAGGACCTGCCGCCGCTGCGCGTCCGACGCGTTCAGGAACGACTTGCCGACGCGATCCGTCGACAGTCGATCGAGCAGGGCGAGGCCGCCGCGCATCGCGACCTGTCGCCGCGGCTGATCGAGCATCATGAAATCCATGAATGCCGGCACACCAGCGTCGGTCGCGCTGCCTGAACGCGCATCGCGCGGGATGATCAGATCGACCAGCACGACAACCGTCGCGTATTCGTGAGCGGTGAAGAACTTTGGCTTGAATGGCGTGGCGGTCTTTGCCGCCTGTGCCTGCGCGGTCGTCGCGTGTTCGTGCGCCTGCGCCGCCTCGGCCGGCGTCCACACCAGCGCGGCGGCGACCGGCGCCGAGGTGACGATTTGCAGCGCGGCTCGACGTGAGATGTTCTTCATCACAGGGTCCCCTGGTTTCGCTGTTGAGCGATGCCTTCGGCGGTCCGCATCGCCAGCGCGAGAATCGTCCACGTACAGTTCTTGTGGGCGTTGGACACGAACGGGCCGGCGTCGGCCACGAACAGGTTCTTCACGTCGTGCGCCTGGCAGTTCGCATTCAACACCGAGGTGCGTGGGTCGCTGCCCATCCGCGTGGTGCCGACTTCGTGGATGATGCGTCCGATCGGCTCCAGGCCGTAGAGGGCTTCCTTCGACGGCATCGACGACATCGGGGTGCCGCCCATCTCGTGGATGATCTCGCGGAAGGTTTCCTGCATGTGCTTCGCCTGGTTGATCTCGTGCTCTGAGAACCTGGCGTGGAATCGCAGCACCGGAATGCCGTAGGTATCGACCACGTTCGGGTCGATCTCGCAGTAGGTGTGTTCGTTCGGAATCATCTCTCCACGGCCCGCGAAGTTCACGGTCGCGCCGTAGAAACGGCGATAGTCGTCCTTGAGCGACTTCCCGTAGCCGCCGACGCCGTTGAACCGTTGGATGCCGCCCATCACGCCGAAGCTCGGCGCCGACCGTTTGCCGCCGCCCAGTTCGATGTGATACCCGCGCGGGAAATCGAGCGTCTTGTTGTCCAGCCACCACGGCATGTACAGGTGCGCCCCGCCGGCGCCGTCCTCGTTGTGCGGCACACTCTGTTCCATCTTCGGGATGTGACCGCTGACGCCCAGGCCGGTTGAATCGGTGAGATAGCGGCCGACGACGCCGCTGGAATTCGCCAGGCCATCGGGAAAGCGGCTCGTCTTCGAATTGAGCAGCAGCCGGGCCGATTCGCACGCGCTGGCCGCCAGCACGACGATGCGCGCGCGGACGGCGTAGTCGCGGCGATCGGTGCGGTTGACGTAGGACACGCCGCTCGCCAGTCCGCTGTCGTCGGTGAGGACCTCGCGCGCCATGGCGTTTGGAATGATGCGCAGCTTGCCGGTGGCCAGTGCGGGCGGCAGCAGCACCGACGGCGACGAAAAGTTGGAATGCGTCGCGCACCCGCGTCCGCATTGTCCGCAGTAGTGGCACGCCGGCCGTCCGTTGAGCGGCTGCGTCAGGATCGACAGGCGATTGGGGATGCAGGTGATCTTGAGCTTGTCGGCGGCCTGTTTGATCAGCAGTTCGTAGCATCGCGGCTTCGGCGGTGGCTGAAACACGCCGTCGGGTTCGTTGGGAATGCCTTCCATCGACCCGAAGATCCCCACCAGGCGATCCAGCTTGTCGTAATACGGTTTGATGTCGTCGTAGGTAATCGGCCAGTCATCGCCGAGACCGTCCACGCTCCGCCGCTTGAAATCGTCGGGTCCCATCCGTAGCGAGATGCGGCCCCAGTGGTTCGTGCGGCCGCCGAGCATCCGGCCGCGAAACCAGTCGAACTGCGAGCCCGGCGCCTGCGTATACGGCTCGCCGTCGATGTCCCAGCCGCCGATGCAGCCGTCGAATTCGCCGAACGGCCGGGCGGGTGTGGCGGCGCCGCGCCGCGGTGAATCGTACGGCCACGCCGACATCTTCGAATCTTTGGCGGCATCCCACATGCCGCCGGCTTCCAGCATCACGACGTCTGCGCCGGCCTCACAGAGGACCTTCGCGGCCATGCCGCCGCCGGCCCCGGATCCGACGATACAGACATCGTAGGTTTTTGTTTGACGGATTACCTGCATAGCGGCACAGGGTACGACAAAATGACCGTTTTGCGGTAAGGTTTGCGTCATGGCAGCGACAGCAATGCGTTACGTTGAACGCAGAGCCCGCCGAGCTCGCAGAGAACTATTGGTCTCCGCGTGCTTGACGAGCTCCGCGTTCCTGTTTCTGGCGTTCATGGGTTCCGCGACGGCGCGTGCGCAGCAGCAGGCGCTGACGCCGGTGACCGATCAGGCGGCGGTCGATCGCGGGAAAGCGCTGCTCGTCGAACAATGCGGCTTCTGTCACGGCGCCAACGCCCGTGGCGGATCGGGCGGGCCGGATCTCACGCGGTCCGTCATCGTGCAGGAAGACGAGGGCGGGAAACAGCTGGGCGCGTTTCTCCGCGTCGGCCGGCCCGATCGCGGGATGCCGAAGTTCGATCTGCCCGACGCGCAGATGGCCGACCTCGCGGCCTTCCTGCACTCGGCGATCTATCTCAACGCCAACCGGCGGCTCTACAAGATCCTCGACATCGTGGTCGGCGATCCGAAAGCGGGCCAGGCGTACTTCAACGGCGCTGGCCGTTGCAGCAGCTGCCATTCGCCGACCGGCGATCTGAAAGGCGTCGGCGCGAAATACGAGCCGACAGCGCTGCAGGGCCGGCTGCTGCTCCCGCGCGGAGGGCGCGGCTCGGGCCCGCCATCGGGTCCGCTGTACTTGGAGCCGACCGCGATCAAAGTGACAGTGACGCTACCGTCGGGCGAGTCCGCCTCGGGCGGCCTGGTGCGTCTCACCGATTTTGACGTGATCTTGTACGACACGGCCGCCGGCCGCGTGCGATCGTTCCTGAGAAATGGCGATGTGCCGAAGGTCGTCGTGACCGACCCCTTGCAGGCCCACGTCGATCACCTCACGAAATGGACGGACACCGAGATGCACAACATGACGGCTTACTTAGCGAGTCTCAAATGACTCCCCACCGCCGCGTCAAACGCGTTCTTCCCTTTGTGTCCTTTGTGGCCTTTGTGTCCTTGGCGTCGGTCGTCGCGCTTGCGCAGATACCGACCGACGCGTGGCCGACCTATCACGGCGACTACACGGGACGGCGATTCAGCACGCTCAAGCAGATCAACACGACCAACGTCAAGAACCTGACGCTGGCCTGGGTCTATCGGCTGAACACCTCGCGCGCCGGCGCCATCGTCGGCGGCGAAGGGCCGGAGACGCCGCCGCCGGGCGGCAACACGCCGTCCGTCAAGTCGACGCCGCTGATGCTGAACGGCATCCTGTACTTCTCGGTGCCCGATCACGTCTATGCGCTGGACGTTCGGACCGGACGGGAGATCTGGCACTACGCGTGGAAGACGCGCGGCGGCGACCACATCGGCAACCGCGGCGTCGGCATCCTCGGCAACTGGCTGTACTTCCTGACGCCCGACAATTACTTCGTCTCGCTCGACGTGGCGACCGGCAAGGAGCGCTGGCACCACGAGATCGCGAACATGAAGCGCGAGTACTTCTCGACCAACGCGCCCATGGTCATCGGCCGGCAGATCATCATCGGTGTCGGCGGCGACGCGCTCGACATCCCCGGCTACCTCGAGTCGCGCGATCCTGAGAGCGGCAACCTGGTCTGGCGGTGGAACACGACACCGCGCGCCGGTGAGGCCGGCGCCGCCAGCTGGCCCGACGAAGACTCGATGGCGCACGGCGGCGGCATGCCGTGGATTCCGGGCACCTACGATCCCGAGCTCAATCTGTATTACTTCGGCACCGGCAATCCTCAACCGGTGCTCGCCGGACACAGTCGTCCCGGCGACAACCTCTATACGTGCACCATCGTTGCGCTGAATCCGAATACCGGGAAGATGGTGTGGTACTACCAGGTCACGCCGCACGACACGCACGACTGGGACGCCGCGCAGACGCCCATCCTCATCGACGGCGAGTTCAATGGCCGTCCCCGCAAGATGGTCGCGCAGGCGAGCCGCAACGGACACTACTTCCTGCTGGATCGCGCAACCGGCGAGCATCTCCTGACGAGCAAGTACCTCGACTCGCTGAACTGGACGAAGGGGATCAACACGAAGGGGCAGCCAGCCCACGATCCGGCAAAGGACGCGAGCGTGCCGGGCACGCTGGTCTCGCCAGATACCAACGGCGGCACCAACTGGCCGCCGCCCAGCTTCAATCCCGAGACCGGCCTCCTGTACTTCGGCACGCGGCAGGGCTTTAGCGTGATGTACCTGACCGACACTGACGGCCGGCCGCAGGGCTGGGCCGCCGCCGAGCGCAACGTTGCGGTTGTCGGCAACGCTCTCAAGGCGGTCGACTACAAGACCGGTCAGGTCAAGTGGTCGCGTCCGCTGGCGACGGGTCCGGCCGGCAGCATGGGCGGCCCCATGGGTCTTCTCAGCACCTCGGGCGGCCTGCTGTTCGGCAACGACGGCACGAACAACTTCGTGGCCTACGACGCCAGCAGCGGTAAACCGCTGTGGCACGCGGGCCTCGGCGCGACCACCACGAACGGTCCGCAGACATTCATGGTCGACGGCCGCCAGTTGATCGTCGTGGGAGCCGGCGACATGTTGTACGCCTTCGCGCTGCAGCCGTAAGACCTGTCCTTGCGATGAACGCAAAGAACGCAAAGAGCGCAAAGGTAGGTCTTGAAGACGATTTCCGGCGACCTTCGCTTTTAGAATGCTGCCACCGTGAAGGGAATTCTTTGCGGTCTTCGCGACCTTTGCGTTCTTAGTGGGCGGCGACGGCTTGTCTGATACCCGACGCATCAAAGAGCTCGAGGTGATGGTCGCCGACGTCATCGTCGAGGCGCCGGACACCACCACGCTGGTGCTGTTCACCGGCAACGATCGCCTCGAGTACAGCGCCGGACATTTTCTGACGATCGATCCCCACCAGTTCGAAGCGCTCGAGCGGTTCACGTCGTTTCTGGAGGACTTGAAAGGGAAGCGCGAGCCGCCGCGCGCTTACTCGATGAGCTCGTCGCCGCACGAGCGATACCTCGCCGTCACCGTCAAGGAGGAGCGCTACGTCTCCGGGACGACCAAGTTTCCGCCACTGCTGTCGCCGCTGCTCGTCAAACGCACGACGCGTGGAATGCGTCTGGTGGTGACGGGCTTCACCGGTCCGTACACGCTGCCCGCCGACGTGAGTACGCGCACCGATCACATTGTCCATGTGTGTGCGGGCTCGGGCAGCGTGCCGAACTTCTCGATGCTCAAGTTCGCGCTGGCGAATCATCCGTCGCTCCGCCACACGTTCCTGTACTCCAACAAGACCTGGGACGACATCATCTTCCGCGACGAGCTCGCGCGGCTGGCGACGCAGCACCCCGATCGGCTGACCGTGGTCCACACGCTCACGCGGGAGGAGAACACCAGCCTGTTCGGGACGTCGGTGCGGAAAGGGCGCGTCAACGCTGCGCTGCTGCGCGAGGCGATTCCAACGCCCGGCGAGTGCGATGTCTACGTCTGCGGCCCGGGCATCTCGAAGTTCGACGTAGCGGCCGCGAAGGAACGCGGCGAGACGCCGCAGCCGCGGTTCCTCGAAAGCGTGCTGGCCGACCTGGCGGCGATCGGCGTCCCCAAGAACCGCATCAAGCGCGAGTTCTACGGATAGCGCGTCACGACGTTGAACGCAAAGATCGCAAAGAGCGCAAAGCCAGATTTGTCTTTGCGGCCTTCGCGGCCTTTGCGTTCTTCGTTCACGATCGTCCGGGCGGCGGGGCGGTGCTCGATCGCACGGTCAGCGTGTGGGGCAAGGTCACCGATTCGACCGTCGCGACGTTGCCGTTCAGGATCTCGAGGAGCAAGCGGACGGTCCCTTCGCCGATCGCGCGCATCGGCTGCGAGATCGTCGTCAGCGGCGGATCCATGTAACTGGCAAAGCGGATGTCGTCGAAGCCGACGACCGACAGTTGTTCCGGAATACGGATCCCGCGCCGCCGCGCCGCCTGAATCACCCCCATCGCCATTTCGTCGTTGAAACAAAAGACGGCGGTCGGCCGCTCACGCCGGCCGAGGAGCCGCTCGCCTTCGGCCGCGCCAGACTCGATGGAGAAGTCGCCGGTCACGACAATCAGGTCGCGCTCGGCCCGCTGTTTCCTCGCGCGCGACGTGACCCCGCGCAGCCGGTCGCGCGACAGCGGACTGACCAGCGGCCCGGTGATGACGCCGGCGCGGCGGTGACCCAGACGATAGAGATGGTCCATGGCTTCCGAGGCGGCCTTCGCGTTGTCGATGTGCACACTGGGCACGCCAAGCCGCGGATTGAATTCGCAACCGTTGACGACCGGCGCGCACCGCGGGAGCATCGCGCGCACCAGCGCGGCGGCCTCCTTCGGCAGACGGTGGCCGAGAAAGATCAGGCCGTCCGCCTCCTTCCTCCGCAGCATCGTCGCGTAGCCGTCCTCGCGCGCCTCGTCGTGCTGCGTATCGCCGAGCAGGACGGAGTAGCCCTCGCGCTGCGCGGCGTCTTCGATGCCGCGGAGGATCAGCGAGAAAAACGGGTTGGAGATGTCGGGCACCGTGACGAGCAGCTTGCCGGTCTTGAGGGTGCGCAGGTTTTTGGCCGCGGCGTTCGGCGTATAGCCGAGACGATCGACGGCGTTCATCACTTTCCGCCGTGTCGCGGGTGACACCATCTGCGGCTGACTCAGGACGCGCGAGACGGTCGCGGTCGAGACGCCAGCCCGTCTCGCGACTTCGTAGATGGTCGGCACGCGGCCATGATACCCTTGCCCCGGGCGCGGACACCCTGCTAGCATCCGCCGAACTTGCCTGCAAACGATTACATGACGAAGCGTTTCGGCTGTCAGCCGTCAGCGTTCA
>Ga0105248_10007701_pt1 | contig 11835 bp, 7 predicted proteins | sample KBSS34metaG_FD_81524 | JGI IMG/M metagenome (GOLD analysis project Ga0105248, IMG submission 81524) | Switchgrass rhizosphere microbial communities from Kellogg Biological Station, Michigan, USA - KBS S3-4 metaG | ecosystem: Host-associated > Plants > Roots > Rhizosphere > Soil | place...
CGATCGTTGCGAGAATCTGGTCGCGCACGTAGATGGCGTCGGCGGGGTTCTTCACCCTCGCGAAGACGGTGAAGAGCGATGCATCGACGTTGCCCGGCACGTCGACGAAGAGCTGATCGATCTTCTGCTCGGAAACGACAAGCCGCTTGTAGAGCTCAGAGGTCGAGCCGAAATAGAGCGCGGCCAGCATATCCATCGCCGGCGTGTCCTTGCTCGTTTCCGCGAAGGCTGGCGCGGGAAAGGCCACGGTGACGTACGGCAGCGTGTCACTGCTCCAGGGAACATGGACATATTGAGGACCGGCGGGAGGAGGCTCCTTTGGAATCGTGACCGAGGCCGACGTCCCTGACTTCCAGCCTCCCCAGAACTTCTCCACCATCGGCATGACCTGTTCAGGAGTCACGTCACCGGCGATCACCAGCGTCGTGTTCTGCGGCCGATACCAGCGATCGAAAAACACCTTCGAGTACTGATACTCCTCCGGCATCTTCTCGATGTCCGCAATGAACCCCATCGTCGTGTGCTTGTAGGTGTGTGCCTTGTAGTAGTGATCGCGCTGCACTTCGACCAGCTTCCGAATCGGCTCGGCGCTGTTCTTGTTGTATTCGCCAAGGATCGCCCGCGCCTCGGTCTTGAAGTCGGCTTCGGAGTACGAAAGGTGCTGGAAGGTGTCGGCGTAGAGGCCGAGCACTCTCTCGAGATGCTCCTTCGCAAACGTCGCGTAGTAGTGGGTGTAGTCATCGCTCGTGCTCGCGTTATCGCGCGCCCCCGCCTTGCTCATGATCTCGCGATACTTTTCGGGAGGATTGTCCGGCGTCCCCCGGAACATGAGATGTTCGAAGAAGTGAGCGAAGCCGGATTTGCCTGGCTCCACCTCGTTTCGCGAGCCGGTTTGCACCGGGATTTCCACCGTGACGAGGTTGGGAAATCCGGTGGGAACAACAATCACCTTGAGACCGTTGGGCAGCGTGCGCTCGGTCGCCTTGAAGGGCAGCACATCGGACGCAGCTGCCCGCGGACCGGACGCGACGAAGAAGGTGAACAGAATGGTCAGTGCCACGACCACGCGGACGCGAACTCTGGAAAGTGCCATCAATGCTCCTGAAGAGGAACCAATTATCATATAGATGCCAGATGGCTCACCCGCCCACCAATCGCCGCGCGTTCCTGCAGTCTTTGCTGGCCGCAGGTGCCTTACCTCTCGCGGCGACCGCTCGTCGTGAAGGAAGAGTCAGGACCCAGCCACCGCCCGCCATCACTTTAGACGCAAAGACGCGTGCGTACCACGTGTATCCGAAGAACCGGATTCAGGATGCACTCGAGGCCGCGGCTAGAGACCCGCTGAACAAGACCATCTACGTCCACGCGGGGACCTACAGGCCCGCAGCCCGAGGACAGGCGCTCCTGTGGTTCAACGCGCGGCACGACGGCATCACGCTCGAAGCCGTGGGCGACGTCACCCTGACCGCCGCAAATCCAGAAGTCGCCGACGCGCAAGCGCCAAGCTACCCCGCCGTCGTGAACCACGTCGTCTATTTCGGCGACGGCGTCTCACGCAAGACCGTGTTGCGCGGCTTCAAGATCACCGGCGCGAAGAATTTCACGAGCGGGTCCGGTGAAAAGTCGCCGATCGAATCCGACGAGATTCGGAAGACGACGTTCTTTTATACCGACGGCGGCGGCATCAAGATCTACGCGCGATCGTATCCCACCATCGAGCGTGTCGAAGTCTTCGTCAACTAAAAGAGCCCGTGCGGAGGCGGCGTGTCGGTCGAGCACCTTGGCATGATACAGGAGCCGACGCTCTTTCGCGATTGCGTCTTCCGAGACAATCGCACGCAAACGACGGGATCCGCGATCGATCTGCTCCATGGCAGCCACGCCACGATCGAGAACTGCCTGTTCGTCGGTAACGTCGCCAACATGGGAGTGGACGTCGTGGGACTACTGGGAGGCGCGGAGTACCGGCCCGAGCACGGATCAGGCGCGTTGACGGTTTTTGACGGCTCGCGCGCGGCGGTCAGCCGCTGCACGTTCACCGGCAACTGGAATGGAGTGGACGACAACGGAAGCGGAAGCACCTACGAGCGGTCGATCTTCTGGAAGAACACGCTCAAGGGAGGGATTTCACCGGAGTCGCGCTACGAGTTCGACATCATCGACGGCGCGGGCGTCCGAGGCTCGTTCATCCACGGCGACATCAACGACCTGCGGGACACCGTCGACAAGAAGGTCAACACGATGGATCCGCCGGATCCTCGTTTCGATCCCCAGTTTTCTCCGCAGGCCCCGCAGTACGCATCCGTCGGCTACAGGCCGGTGAAATCCCCGACACCGGCCCGGGAAACGCGCTGACCACATACTTCGCCTGCTCGAGGAAAGCCGCGGTCGAGCTGAACATCTCTTCAAGATCGTTCGACCGCGCTCCCTCGAGCGTTCGAAGCGTTCACTTCACGTTCAGGCGTTCTGCCGTCGCCGTATCGTAAGCGCGAGGCCGAGGCCGCAGAACAACACACCGACGAGCCCGACCAACGGCAGTGAGCTTCCGGTTTTCGGGAGCTTCTTCGGCGCCGGAGCCTCTGGCGCGGTTCCGGATGTCGGAGCAGGCGCCGCCGGGGCGGCTCCGTTCGCCGCGGGTGCGGGCTTGGCCGGGGCCGCTTTCGCGACCGCCGCCTTTTCCTCAGGCGTCAGCATGGCGTCCACCTGTGTGGCCGTCATGACCTGCGGCGGGTGCTCGGTGACGATCGTCGCCGTCAGTCTGTCGCCGGTGCGAAGATCCGCAAGGTTAATCGGCCGACCGTCTCGATAGATCGTGGCGCCGCGCTCAGCGACATCCCGCTCGGTGAAATTCCTGAAGCCCTGGTCGGTGCGCACGAGAATATGGTTGCCGGACCTCTGCACGACTGTGCCGTTTCTCACTTCGGTCACGACGACGGGCTTGCTCGTCGTCGTGGTCGTGATCGTCGCCGTCCCCTTCATGCCGGGCTTGAGTTCACTGACCGACGTGGGCTTCCCGTTCACGGTGAGCGTGAAGTCCGCCGGAACGGTGATCTCCCTGGTCCCTTCGGGGCCACGCACGACGAGGTTGTTGCCGTCGACGGAAATGATTTGGAATTGCTTGGTCTGCGTGGTCGTGCTCTTGGTCTGCGCCGGTGCCGGTGTCTGCGCCGGTGCCGGTGTCTGCGCCGATGCCGTTGTCGCTGCAAGACCAAACAGGCAAACAGCTCCCAAGGCAACGATCCTTCTCACTTCGTATGGCATGACGCCTCCCTTTCCTCCTGGATGTGAGTCACTACGTACGCCCTTTGATTACCCCGCGGACGATGAAGCGTTGTGGCGCGGAGCCCATGTAATAGAACGGATAGCAGGTGACGAGCGTTGCCGGGAGTCTACGGCGCTGAAGAGCGTGACGAGCGCGCAGACGGGAACCAGCGCGAGGCCGACGATCCACCGCGAGGCGCTCAATCAGCGTACGAAGCTGCGCTCGTCCGATCATCGATCGTTCTCCGACCATGCTACGAGCGCGACGTGCGTCGCGCATGCACACCGGTCGATGAACGTGTCGCAGGCCCCGCGTATCCATCCCACGGTCAGGGAAAAACCTGGACCGGCTGGGCTGGCGGGCACGATCGAGAGAGGCTATTCGTGGCAGACGCGGCTCACAACTGGACCTTAGTCCACTGAAACTTCTTACAGCCATCAAACTCATCGGTATCCATCATTCAACGCATCCGAATAAGCGAGTCTTGAAGCTGAGATGGCACGCCACCGAACTTTTCCGGCACGAGCCGCAACCGCGATGGGCTGAGAGACCGGCGATCGAAGGCCTCCTTGATCGCGAGCCGCAGCGCCGCCGCCGCGGCGTCGTGCCGGCCCGGCTTCACTTTCGTGGACGTGCGAACGGTCATGGTCTCGAGACCGAACGCGCTGATCCCATCGACCTTGGTCTCGCCGAGAATGTCGCCGCTCTCGCGTCGCAGGCGCTCGCCCGCTTCGCGCAAGACTGCAAACACCTGAGGCAGATCCGCCTTGTAGGGGACATCAACCGCAACGACCGCCAGCGCATATTCCTTCGAGTAATTGATGACCTGCTTCACGTCGCCATTGCGGACGATGTGAAGGCGGCCGTCGGTATCGCGAATCTTGGTCGTGCGGAATTCGATCGCCTCAACGATCCCTTTCGCCCCCGCAGCCTCGACGGCATCGCCCACCAGGTAGGTGTTCTCGAACAGAATGAAGAAGCCGGAGACTACGTCGTTGATGAGTGCCTGAGCTCCGAAGCCCACCACCAGACCGAGGATTCCGGCACCCGCGAGGAACGGCATCGGATTGAAGCCGAGCGACGCGAGAATCAGAACGGCCGTACCAAAATAGACCGCGTAGGTGTACGCGCTCCGAACAATTGGCGCCATCGTCTCGCGCCGACGGCGCGACATGTCGTCCAGCCCTTCATCGGGCAACATCCTGCGTCCAATTTCCACGTGACCCAGCTCGATGACCACGCAGCCGAGAAAGAACAGACCGATTCCCTCGATCAGCCGCGGCCCCCAGGCGACGACGCTGTTGATGCCTGCGAACTGGGCCAGTGCGATCGAGGCGATGGCGATCCACAACGCGTACTCGAGGCAAGCCCGGAAGGTCGGCACGAGCGCGCGCAGGTGCTCGTAGTACCGCTGCCAGTCTCGGCCCTTCACATAGCGCTGACCAAGCGCATCCAGCGTATCGACGATGACCACCGATGACCGAATGAGGAGGAGACCGACGGTCACGACCACATAGGCTCGAATGATCGTCATGAGGACGACGAGAACGCTCCCAGGTACGGCGAACAGCTGGAACGCGTAAGCAATCAGGAGCAGCCATCCAACACTGACGATCGCGTGGTTGAGCCCCAGGAATGCGGCGGAGATCGCTTTATCGTGATCGGCGATCGGGCTCGAGCGAATGACGGCCTCTGCGAGCGCTGCGAAGACGCGACGCATCACGGCCACGCCCAGCAAGAACACGATCGTCGCGGCGATCAGTTTCCCAAGAATCAGGCCGAAACCGATCCAGGCCTCCCTGTCGATCCCATCCAGGCGAGTCGCCATGTATCTCCAGCCGTCAACTCCTCGCATCATGAGCCAGGCGTTGGAGACGACGATGACGACGCTCAGCACAAGGCAGGTGACGATCAGAACGCTGCGAACTCGAATGCGCAGCGAGCGGCTTGAATCCGCGACCGCGCCGCTCTTCCCTCGCGCGCCGCGCATCAGAAGACGAGAGAACAACACGTAGATGACGCGGGAAAGACTCAGGAGAAGCGTCAGCTCAACAACAGCGAGGGCGAGGGTCGATACGAGGAGAGACATCCACCGTTTCGCCGTCCAACTTCCGCACCCGGAGAAACCCGTCAGCCTCAAGTGCCGAAAGCACGAGAAACCGAGCGGGCCGGGTCAATCGAGCCTACGACGCCGCGTCATGTGGTGGGCACGACGCGGCATCTCGCGGTCAGCGGGCGCCAGGGCAACCGGGAATTGGCGGCTGCCTCAGCATTACTGCTCCTTCACGACGAGCTGACTATTGATCTTGGGCGATTGAACGATCTGTTTCTTCCCGGTTGGCCAGGTAACCTCGACGCTATCGACTGCTTCGGCAGTCCCAAGCCCGAAGTACACCGGGTAGAGGCTGTGAGAGAGATAGCCAGAATTGCCGTCGTACACTTTCGTATATGTCGTGCCGCCGGCCGTGACCTTGATGATTGAGCCGAGCCCATCACGGTTGGAGGTTGTACCGGAGAGTTTCACCGCGAGATAGTGGACGCGCGTTTTCTCCGTCAGGTTGCTGATCAGGATCATCGGCGCCGCGTTGAATTCGTTGGTGACGATGTCGAGGTCGCCGTCGCCATCGAGGTCGAAGATGACCGCCGAACGCGACGCGCGCGCGCCCCATACGGTGACTCTTCCGGTCGCGCCCTGCGCGTCCTTATGATTCCTGTCCTTGCCTGACGCGTCCAGATCGAACCAGGGGGTCGCGAGTCCGCCGCTCCGAGGCTCGACACCCAAGACGAACTCGGCATCAACGAACTTCTTTCCGTGATCGTTGAGTTTGACCGAGTTGACCATGTATCGCTCCGGATAATTCATCCCGGAAGCAATGAACGCATCGTCGAACCCATCGGCATTGAGATCGCCGACGCTCGGTCCCCATGGGCAATAGTTCTCGGCGCCAATCTGATCGGACGACTCGCGGTACTTCGACGGACCTTCTTTCAGGAAGAAGGAATTGCCCCAGATGCTCGTGCTGCCGTTGCCGCGGAAGGATTCCGGCCACTTCATCGTCGACTTCACGTGTTCGAGCTCGGGGCCGATCTCGTCGCTCATGTCCGAATGCATGTCGGTGACGAAGATGTCGAGGCGCCCGTCGTTGTTGAAGTCGAACACCTTGATGCCCATCGAGCCCCACGACGTTTTGGGAAAGATCTGCCGACTCTTCTTGACGAAACGTTTGCCGCCGACGTTCTCGTAGTACTGATCGTCGCCGAGCATGTTCAGCAGAAAGAGATCCGGCCATCCGTCGTCATTGACGTCCACGACGCTCGCATCGCCGGACCAGGACAGATCGGTGAGGCCTGCGCTCTGGGTGACATCCTTGAAATGGTTGCCCCCGTCGTTGTGATACAGAATCTTTCGCTCCGCGCGCTCCGGATGGAGGTGACCGGAAAAGGCATCTTCGAAGGCGACGTAGTACTTGTAGGGGTTGCCGGCGATCGTGTTGGTCGTGTACTTGCCCACGTTGACGAGGAACAGGTCCAGCCGGCCGTCGTGGTCGTAGTCGAAGAACACCGCGGCGGATGAATGGCCAACGTAGCCGACGCCGGCCGCCGTCGTGATGTCCTTGAACTTGCCGTGACCGTCGTTCTCGAATAACACATTCCCGCCGCGCACGGTCGTCACATACAAATCGGGGTCGCCATCGTTGTCGATGTCGGCAAACGATGCGGAGACGCAGATCTTGCCGGCAACTGCGACTCCTGCTGACGCGGTGATGTCCTCGAACTTCCCCCCGCCGAGGTTTCTCCAGAGCGCGTTGCCGCCCGCCTGGCTGACGAAGTAGACGTCCAGCAAGCCGTCGCCATCGACGTCCGCGACCGCGATGCCGGTCCCGTGGTCGTAATGCGCCGCCTTGTAGGTCTTCCCCGCATCGTCCACGATGCGCGACTTGAACGTGATACCGCTCTGCGCCACCGTGTCGGTGAACTGGAAGTCATGGAACGCGGACACGCCGGCCATTGCCTTGACCTGTTCGTTCTTTATTCTTGGAAGCCACGGCGACTCCTGGACGTCGTCTGGAACGTATCGGATGGTCGTCGCTGCGGCGGGAGCCTGCCCGCCGCGTGGCGCGGGTCGCGTTTGCGCGTTGACGATGAGGGTCGTAGCCGACGCGATGGTGACAAGGAGCAGGATTCCGGTGAGCCGGGTGCGCAGAATGAAATCCACCACCATACTTTAGCTGTTTCGCTGGCAAATGTGACAGGAGGTCGGCACGTGAGCGAGGGACGAGCCGCGAACTGCGAATTGCCAATCAGATGGTGGCCTTCGTCGAATCCATCGAGCGCACGGCTCCTGCCTGCATCTCCTGATAACGCCGAATCGCCTCGTGTGCGTTGAATAGCATGCGCTCGCGGCCGAGCCGCTCATCCAGACCGGACTTCTTCACCATCTCGAGGACGGCCGGGTTCAAGTCCACGAGCCAGGCCTGGGTTCCGCTTTCAGTCGCGCGTTGGTCATGCTCGATGAGCGTCTGCAAGGCCGAGTACTCGAGGTCGGGCGTGCGGCTCATATCCAGCGCCAGCACGCGCGGCTTGTATTTCTCGACCAGCGCACTGATCTGCTCGGCGACATTTTGCGCATTCACGAAGAACAGGCGCCCTTCGGGTCGCACGATCAGCAGCCCTTCGAAGGTCTCGTCGTCGGGGTGTTCGGGCGACAGCGGCCGCAGCACGTCTGTCCCGCGCTTGCGGCCGATGACGGACACGCGCGGCTGTGCGGTCTGGCTGGCCAAGCCGATCATCGACGCAATGATGGCGACGACGATCCCCTTGAGTGTCCCGAACAACAGCACCCCGGCACAGGCGATGATGGCCCAGCGAAACTCCATCGACCGCACGGTGCGGATGGCGTGGAATTCCGCTGGCTTAATCAGCCCGACCGAGTAGACGATCACCACCGCTGCGAGCGTCGCGTTCGGCATGAGGCCCAGCATCGGTGCCAGGAGCAGCATCGTGGCAACCGAGGTGGCCGCTGTGACCATTGAGGCCCGTTGCGACTGTCCGCCCGAGGAGCGGACGACGGCGGTCTGAGAGGTGCCGCCGCCCGCCGGCATCGCCCCAAGCAGCGCGCCCCCCAGATTGGCAGCGCCGGTGGCGACCAGCTCGCGGTTCGCATTGATCGGCGGGTCAGCCGAACGCGCAAAGGCGCGGCCTGCCGCTATGGTCTCGGTGAAACTCATGAGCGCGATCCCGAGAGCGCCCGGCACCAATTGCTCGATCAGGGAAAGGTCCGGCAGGGTGAGCGCCGGCAACCCTTGGGGAATCACGCCGACTATCGAGACCCCGAGCGCCTGCAGGCCAAAGTACCACGACGCGGCGATGGCACCGCCAACCGCGACCAGCGGTGCCGGCGAGTGCGGCCACAGTCGCTCCATGCCGATCAAGATCGCGAACGTCGCCGCGGCCACCGCCAACGTAATCAGTGACGTCTCGGGAATATGATGCGCGACCTGGAGGAGGTCCCGGAAGAATCCGTGCTTGGTGATGTGGATGCCAAGGAGCTTCGGCACCTGGTCGAGAACGATCACCAGGCCGATGCCCGCTTTGAACCCTGTCAGGACCGGTGTGGAGATGAAGTTGGCGACGAAGCCCAGGCGTGCCAATCGCGCCAACACCAGCATCACGCCGACTAGCAACGTGAGCGCGGCGGTCGCAGCGATGAGCTTCGCCGGATCGCCGTCAGGAACAACCAGACCGAGCTGCGTCCCTGTCAGGATCGCTAGAGTCGTTGTGGAGCTGACGCTGAGTACGCGCGACGAGCCGAGCAGCGCGTAGATCACCATCGGGACGAAGGCGGTGTAGAGTCCCACCGCCACGGGCAGGCCGGCCACCGTCGCATAGGCCATGGCCTTGGGCAGCACGACTGCCGCTGCCACGAGGCCGGCGACCACGTCGAGCCGGACCGTGGCGGAGCCCGGTTGGTCCGCCGTCGTCGCGTGAGGAGAGCGATTCATCTACGTCAGGCGCCCGGAACGAAACGTGGGCCGCAGAAAGCATGCCGGAGATACGCCCTCGTGGAACGTCAATTCACGGCCAAATTCGCGATGCGGAGAGCTGTTCGGGGGGCTCAATCTCGCTTTTCCTCCGGTATTCCGGAGGCGCTGGTTGGGGTGCTGGAACAGTAACGATCCTCGCTGGCTGATTGTCCGGGATCCGGAGCCCGGGATCCGAGATCCGGCGTGGGCAGTCTGGAGGAAGGATGGTGGAGGATCCGATAGCGCCGACCAATTCAGCAATCCGCATTCAGCAATTCTTCAATAACTCCACCCGAGCGAGAACACAAAGCCGATGTCGTTCTGGTCGGCTGACGGATTCGGCGGACGGCTGTCGAACGTGTTGAAGAACGTGAACGACGCGAAGAAGTCCTTCCACAACTCGCGCTTGAAGTTCACGTCCGCCTGCAGCCGCTGCCGTCCGGTATTGCTCAGGCTGGGGTAGTACTGAAGACCGATGTCGATGTTGGTCTTTGGGCGATCGTAGGTGTAGTAGGACGTCCGAAAATCCAGCAACCCTTCGAGGTTCTGGGTCGGTTCGACATCGACCCCGCGCTCCTCGTTCACAGCGAGGCCGGCACCGACCGTCATTTGTGCCCTGGTACTGTTGATGAGGCGAGGTCCGACCGCGGCGCCAATTTGAGACCGGAGCACCAGCCCAAGGCTCTCGTTCGTTTCAAACCGGCCTGCCCCGGTGACGAACCAGTGCTGCCACGGGTATCGCAGATAGGATGCCTCGATCGTTCCTCGATCGTCGCGCCCGGAGTCGTCCTCTTTCTGCGTAACGGTCGCCGAGGCAATCAGCCGAACTGAAGATGCCGGCCTGCGATAGACCGTGTCCGAATTGAGATTGAACTGGGCCACCCCGCTCGACCGCGTGTAGTTGTAGCCCAGGTCGATCGAGCCATCAATCCTGCTCCAGAAGCTCTGGCCGATCGGTGTGATCAGCGTGACATCCGACATCGGCAGCGAGAACGGCCCTCCCAGGCTCACGACGCTGATCGATCGAGCGGATGCAGTACCGAGCGTGCCGAGGTAGCGCTGGCCGTTGCTCGTGAGCACCTCGACGAATCGATTCGCCACCAGGCTGGCGACCTTGTCCCACTCGAGATACAGCGTGCCGGCGTCGTCGGTCTTGAATTCGAGGCGGCCCCGTTCCAGTCGTGCGACTTCACCGGTGATGTGATCGCCGTTGGCGAGCGTGACCACGTCGGTGCGCCCCTGCGCATAGACGGGGATTGCCGGCAGGAGCGCGGTAAGAGCAATCAACAGGCGCCGACGCATCATGGCAGCGGCGGCTGGATCACGAGCCGGAACAGTCGTCAGGCTCGTGATCCTGCACTTGATCAGTTGGTTCGCTTCGGCGCGTACGGATTGCCGCCAAGCGCGTTCGAAATGTCGGCGATTGCGCGCTGCGCGCGCACGCTGTTGCCCGCGTCGTCGAGCGGCGGTGAAATGACGGCGATGCCGAACTTGCCAGGCGACACCGCGATGATCCCGCCGCCTACTCCGCTCTTCGCCGGCAGGCCGGTGTGATACAGCCACTTGCCGGAGTCATCGTACAGCCCGGCGGTCGCCATCACCGCGAGGACACCGGGAACCTTGGCGGCATCCATGACCTGCTTGCCGGTCACCGGGTTCTTGCCGCTTGCGGCCAGCGTCGCGGCCATCGTCGCGAGATCCTTCGCGTTCACGCCAATCGAGCACTGGCGGGTGTAGAGATCGACCGCCTGCTGCCAGTTCGACTTGATGTAGCCGTAGGCGAGCATCAGCGCGCCGATCGCCTGGTTGCGCTGGTTGGTGTCGGACTCGGACTTGTAGACGTCCTGGAGCACGCTCAGCTGACGCCCGGCGGCATCGTTGTGGAAACCGATGATCTTGTTCCACACCGCGTCGGCCGAGGACCCGGTCACCATGCTTGTCGCCGAGATCGCTCCCGGATTGACGAGCGGATTCATCTCCGGCGCCCCGGTCCCGACGACGGTCTTGACCGCTTCGACGGCGATGATTGAGTTGAAGCGCGCCCCGGTGGCATCGACGCCGATCCGTTTCTCGATTGCGTCGAGCCCCTGTTCCTGGATGACCTGCGCCATCGTGAACACCTTGGAGATCGACTGGATCGAGACTTCGGTCTTGAGATCGCCCGCGGTGTAGACCTTGCCGTCGACGGTCACCAGCGCGATGCCGAACAGGTTCGGATCGACCTTGGCGAGCGCGGGAATGTAGTCCGCGTTCTTCCCTTCTTTCAAGCCTTTGAATTTCGCGTACGCCGCATCCACCTCTTTCTGTGGATCGCCCGCGGCTTGCGCGTGGAGCGTCGATATCGCAGCCGCCAGCGAAAGCGCGGCGGCGGCCGACACGGCGAGTGGAGATTTCCAGGTCGTGCGATTCATGGTCTAGCCTCCGAGCTTGTACGAGAAGTTGTACTTGAACGAGAACTGCACCTTGACGCCGTCGCTGTGGAAACCATCGGAGAAATTCTCCCGGCGGCCCCACTGAAATTCACCACCGAACATGACGTTGGATACTGGC
>Ga0105248_10007702_pt1 | contig 11835 bp, 11 predicted proteins | sample KBSS34metaG_FD_81524 | JGI IMG/M metagenome (GOLD analysis project Ga0105248, IMG submission 81524) | Switchgrass rhizosphere microbial communities from Kellogg Biological Station, Michigan, USA - KBS S3-4 metaG | ecosystem: Host-associated > Plants > Roots > Rhizosphere > Soil | place...
CGAGGCCGCCGAGTTCACCGAGTTCTGAACAACGGATTCTCTATGTATTCGGTGCTCTCGGGGGTTGACGTCATTCGCCATTGAGGCCGCTGAGCTCGCGGCGTTGTGTATCAAGGATTCTCGGTGGGCTCGGTGGCCTCGGTGGTTGATGTCTTGAGGGGCAATAAGCCCCAGCATGACGTGGATGGCCGCGGCGCCGCGATCGCGCCGCTCGAGCCGCGTCGACAATGGCTCAAGGAGCCGCGTCAGCACGAACGACAACGGCTCGAGTCCTTCGATAGGCCACTCCAGCTCGATGGACGACTCGAACCGCTCGTCGGCCAGCGTCGGCACGAGCGGCCCGACATCCTGCCCGCGCGCGATGGCCTGCCAGATGAGTCCTTGTTGGCCCAGCCGGGCGGAAAGCTCACCGGACGGCAACGCCGCCAGCTCGCCCAGCGTCCGAAGCCCCCAGCTTTTCACCGCCGAGATCACCGAGGACACCGGGAGTTTCGCATTCACCTGCCTCGGTGCACCCGGGGTGCCCGATGGGTGCATCGAAGTCCCCGCGGGTTTGGTCTCCCGATGTCTCGGTGCGCTCGGTGGTTGATCGGCGATCTTTTCCAGGATCCCGATGGCCATCGGCGCAATCGCGGCCGCTTCCCTTCCGCGTGGGACGACCGTCAGCCCGGGCCGCGCCAGCGCCAGCACCATCGCCGTCGTCCGCGTTGTCGCGACGCCGATCTGCACGCGCAGTCCGCGCGCCCACGCGGATCGCCGGATTTCTTCCCCGATGCTCCGCGGATCGCCCAGCAGCCGATCGAGCCCGCGGATGTCGACCGTGACAAGATCGCCGCGATGGCATTGGTAGCGTGGTGAAAAGTCGCCGGCCAGTGCGGTGAGCGTGCTCGCATCGACCGCCGCCCCTTCGGGTGCCGGCGGTCGGTAAATACACGCGAACAGGGGATTGGGGGTTGGAAATTGGGGATTGGGGGAGACTTGGGAATGAGTCGGGAGTTGGGGATTCGTGGAGATCAGGGACTCGGAACGGCCGGGGTTCATCGGATTAGTCATGGTGCGATGCCGTGGTAAACAGCACTGCGGCTTCTTCACGGACGTGCGAGCGTGCACGGACAACAGACGCGGTCACATCCAATCCCTGAAACAACCGGTTCCGGAACCGAATCCCTCTCATCCCCAATCCCGAATCCCCAATCCCTAGCCGGAGCGTCAACCCAGCCGAGCTCCGGGCCATCGGTTCGGTCCCGACCAGCACACATGCGGTCTGGCTGTGTTCGATGATGCGCTGCAGCCGGAGCCAGGTCGTGAACGGCAGCCGACCAGTCGCCTCCCGGGCCGCGTCGGCCACATCGAGCACGACGATGCCGAAGTTGCCGGCCTGGAGCACAAGCGTCAGCGCCTTGATCGCCTGTTCAAGCGCGCGCTGATTCGAATCGCGGCACAGCCCGGGATGGATGACGACGTGACCGCGGATCCACAGCAAGCGATCGAGATCGATGCCGGCCGCCGACGCCGATTCGACGTCGAAGGCGTCGAGCGTATCGACGAGGGCGACCAGCTCGCCTCGTGACGTGGCAGCCGCGAGCGTCTGGAGCAGCAGGCTGGTGCGACCCGACGACCGCGGCCCGACCAGCTCGGAGAGCTGACCGCGAGGAAACCCGCCACCCAATTGCGCGTCGAGCGGGCCGAGATTGGTGGCCGCAATCGTCAGTTCGTCGGCTGAGGAGGAGGACGGCAGCTGGGAGGTGAGCGTCCGATCAAGCTTCCGGGCGCGCAGGAGCGATTCGAGATTGGTGCGGGCGAGCGAGGGCATGACGTTTCCCATTGTTTCGCTTTATTTTCGCCTCTGCGGGACTATAACCCACGCCTGAAACGCGATCAAGAGGAACAAAACGTAAGATAAGATCGCTGGATGTCTGGACCGGTCTAAACGTCGGCATATCAACTATCTAGGACCTCTTGGCAGAATCCGCACCAGTCCAGGAACCCGCCGCCGACGTGCCCGACACCCACGTGGCCTCGTTCAGCGAACGCGCGGCGCGCCGGACGCTGGCCGCCTTCACCTATCGCGACTTCCGGGTGCAATGGTTCGGGGCGTGCACCTCGAGCATCGGCACGTGGACGCAGACGACCGCCCAGAACTGGATGGTCCTGTCGCTGACGGGCTCGGCCTTCTTCCTCGGGCTCGATGCCTTCCTGCAGCAGCTGCCGATCATGCTGTTCACGCTCATCGGCGGCGTGCTGGCGGACCGCCGCGATCGCCGCCGGACCTTGCTGACCTCGCAGTACATCCAGATGTCGACGGCCATCTGTCTGGCGACGCTCGTCTACTTTGGCGTCGTCCAGATCTGGCACATCCTGCTGCTGTCGTTCATTACCGGCCTTGCCCAGGCCTTCGGCGGCCCGGCTTATCAGGCGCTCATTCCGTCGCTCGTCGAAAAAAAAGATCTGCCCAACGCGGTCGCGCTCAACTCCATTCAGTTCAACGTGGCACGCGTCCTGGGCCCGCTCGCCTTCGCCGCGACGATTGGCGCCTTTGCCCGGTGGGGCTTCAGCGATCCTCAGGCGATGGCGGCCTGTTTCGCACTGAATGCGGTGTCGTTTCTCGTCGTGATCTGGGCGCTGATGTCACTGCACGTGAAGCACATTCCGACCACCGGCTCGCAGCGGATGATGGACGAGCTGAAGCTCGGCCTCTCGTACGTCCGCCATCAGGGCAGTCTCGTGGCGCTCATCGTGCTCGCGGCCGCGACGACGTTTCTGGGCTTTGCGGTGCTCACCTTTCTGCCGCTCTTCGCGAAATCCGTGTTTCACGAAGGTGCCAGCACCTACAGTCACCTCCTGGCCTTCTCCGGAGCCGGCTCCGTCGTCGGCGCGCTCGTCATTGCGTGGCTCGGAAAATTCAAACGGATGGGACTGACGGCCCTGCTCGTCCAAGCCGTCTACGGCCTGCTGATCCTGGGATTCGCGATGTCGCGCACGCTCTGGCTGAGCGAGGTGCTGCTCTTCCTCACCGGCGCAGCGCTGATGATGGTGTTTTCGACCGTCACGTCGCTGATTCAGCTCATCGCCCCCAACGAAATGCGCGGGCGCGTGATGAGCATCTACATGGTCGCGTTTCGAGGCGGGATGCCGCTCGGCAGCCTGGTGAGCGGGTATCTGGCAACGTCACTCGGAGCGCCCGTGGTCATCGGCGTCAACGGTCTGCTCCTCGTCGTCGTCGCCGGATATTTCCTGGTCTTCAGTCCCGGCGTGCGGGACGCGTAGGCAAGGGCTGATGGCCGCGTCATCCAAGTCTGGCCGCGACGTCGGAGACGACCTGATCTTCGCGCAGGTCCCCGACGAGCCTCCGGCACAGCTGATGAAGAAACAGTCCGACGTCGGTAACGATGCCAACCGTCTGACTCGATCCGCGATCGGCGAGCTTCGTGACCACCGCCGGATTGATGTCGACGCAGACCATCCGCACCCATGACGGCAGCATGTTTCCCACTCCAATCCCGTGCAGCATGGTGGACAGGACGATGACCAGCTTCACGCCTTCCAGCACCTCGGCGTAGCGTTCCTGGGCTTCTAACAGGTCCATCATCGTCTCGGGCAGCGGTCCGTCGTCCCGGATGCTGCCCGCCAGGACGAACTCCACGTTGTGGCGGATGCATTCGTACATCACGCCCGATTTGAGCACCCCTTGCTCGACCGCCTGGCGAAGGCCGCCGACGCGACAGATCGTGTTGATGGCCCGCATGTGATGGCGGTGTCCGCCTTCGATCGCCTTGCCGGTTTCGGAGTCGACGCCGAGCGAGGTGCCGTAGAGGGCGTTCTCGACATCGTGAACGGCGATGGCATTGCCGGCCAGCAGCACGTCCACGAATCCGGCCGCGATGAGGTCGCAGAAGTACTGCACGCCGCCGGTGTGCACGACGACCGGGCCGGCGACGACGGCGATGCGGCCGCCGCTCCTTTTCAGGTCGCGCATCATGTCGGCGATGCGGGCGACGCCGGTCTCGACGCGGCGCTCCGACGAGATCTCGTTCGTCATGAAGGCGAAGCCGTGGCGGTCCCGTTCGCGGAATTCGGGCACGACACGAAGGCCCTCGACGCCGCAGACCACCGCGTCACCGGCCTTGACGCTCCGCAGCTTGCGGCAAAGCGCCCGTCCGTCCTCGATCACGATGACGGCGTCCATGCGCTGGAATTCGGCCTGGAGCCACTGGCCGCCGTGGAGCACGAACGTGCGGTGATTGGTCGTGGAATAGAAGTCGTTGGGCACGCAGCCGTCCTTGTCGGCACGGACGAGCGTGACCTCGCGGCTGCTGCGGATGCGGCATCCGAGTCCAACCAATCCCTCGAGGACCTGATCGAGTGCGGACTCATCAGGTCCCGTGATTTGCATCGAGATGAAGGACGGTTCTTCGTTGGTCCGCCCGATCCGGAATTCCAGAACCTCAAATGCGGCGTTCCACTTGATGACGGTGTCGAAAATAACGTTCAACAGCTGCGAATCGATCAAATGCCCTTCGGCTTCGACGACTTCCGTCAGCCCTTCGCGCGGTGTCATGACCGAATTATCGCTTCTTTTACACCAGACCAAGCTCGACCAGGAGATATGTCCGGCCACACCGAGACAGAACATCAGGATTTTCCCGGTGGTCTGGGTGATCTCAGTGTTGACGTTGAAACTGAGGCGCTACGGCCTCGACAAAGTTGACTTCCGCCGCCCAGGATATGTGATACTTGGAACATGTTTGGAGCCGGCCGGCCGTGCGCATGTTGTTGCTGTCCAAGGACCTGTGTGTCCCCCGCGCAATCGGTCTCGAGCCGTTAAACGGACGTCCGCCACCAAAGAAATTACACGCGGAGATCGAAAGCCCGGGGCACCCCCCGGGCTTTTCTGTTTTTGGTCTTCAATTTTCTGCAAAGTCCAGTCCCCATGCCCATGATTGCCCACGTCGCCGGCCCATCCGCTCACGACGCGACCGCGCTCGTGCCGCCACAGCTCGATCATCTTCGAGCGCTCGAGGCGGAAAGCCTTCACATCATGCGAGAGGTCGTCGCCGAGTTCGAACGGCCGGTGATGCTCTATTCCATCGGCAAGGACTCGTCAGTCCTGCTGCGCCTGGCGCAGAAGGCTTTTCATCCGGGTCCGATTCCCTTCCCGCTGCTGCACGTCGATACCACCTACAAATTCCGCGAGATGATCGAGTTCCGCAACTGGTACGTCAAGGAGATCGGCGCGCGGCTGATCGTCCACACCAACGAGCAGGCGATTGCCGACGGCACCCAGCCCTTCCTCGTCGGCACCCAGCGCTGCTGCGGACTGCTGAAGACCACCTCGCTGCTGGCCGCGCTCGAAGCGGGCAACTTCGACGCGGCGTTCGGCGGCGCCCGTCGCGACGAGGAACGCTCGCGCGCCAAGGAGCGCATCTTCTCGCTCCGCGACGCCAAGGGCCAATGGGATCCGAAGCGCCAGCGCCCCGAGCTCTGGAACCTGCTCAACGGACGGCTCGGGCCCGGCGAAAGCATCCGCGTGTTTCCCCTCTCCAACTGGACCGAGATCGACGTCTGGCAGTACATCCAGGTCGAGAACATCCCGATCGTGCCGCTCTACTTCGCCAAGGAACGTGAAGTGGTGGTTCGCGGCAACTCGCTGCTGATGCTCGAACAGCCGTTCGTGCCGCTGCTGCCGGGTGAGCGGCCATCGCTCGTGAAGTGCCGGATGCGATCGCTCGGCTGCTCGCCGTGCACGGGCGCCGTCCGCTCGGACGCCGACACCGTCGCGAAGATCATCGAAGAGCTCGTCGCCACGCGCCACTCCGAGCGCCAGCTGCGCGTCATCGACCACGATCAGGACGGATCGATGGAGCTGAAGAAGCGCGAAGGGTACTTCTGATGTCGGGGCTCCTGCGCGTCTGCACCGCCGGCAGCGTCGACGACGGAAAAAGCACGCTGATCGGACGGCTGCTCCACGATTCGCGTTCGGTCTACGAGGATCAGATCAGTTCGGTCGAAAAGGCGTCGAAGAATCGCAACGCCGGGCCCATCGACTTCTCGCTGTTCACCGACGGGCTGAAAGCCGAGCGCGAGCAGGGCATCACCATCGACGTCGCCTACCGCTATTTCGCCACGGCGCGTCGCAAGTTCATCCTGGCCGACACACCCGGCCACGAGCAATACACGCGCAACATGGCGACCGGCGCGTCCACCGCCGACCTGGCGATCCTGCTGGTCGACGCCCGCAACGGCGTCCGCGTGCAGTCCAAGCGTCACGCCCGCATCGCGCGGCTACTCGGCATCAACCACTTCGTCCTGGCCATCAACAAGATGGACCTCGTCGACTTCGACCGCGGCGTGTTCGACAGCATCTGCGACGATTTCGAAGAGCTGCTGCGAGGCGCCACCCTGCATCCGATTCCGCTCAGCGCACTGCACGGCGACAACGTCATCACCGCCAGCGACCGCACACCCTGGTTCGAGGGGCCGAGCCTGCTCCACTACCTCGAAACGGTGGAAGTGGCCAAGGACGAGACGCGGAAACCGTTCCGCTGCCCGGTGCAGCTGGTGTCGCGCCCCAACCAGGATTTCCGCGGCTACGCCGGACAGATCGTGTCGGGCACGGTCAGGACCGGCGACACCATCACGGTGTGGCCGTCGGGGCGAACGGCCACGGTCGCCCGGATCGTCACCTGGGACGGCGATCTGGACGTCGCGTTCTCGCCGATGTCGGTCACCATCGTCCTCGACCGCGAGCTCGATATCAGCCGGGGAGACCTGCTCGCCGCCGGTGACGTCGAGGTCGAGGTCGGACAGCGATTCGAGGCGGAAATCGTCTGGATGGACGAACGCCCACTCGATCCCGCGCGCGTCTATCTCGCCAAGCACACGACACGCATCGTCGGCGCCGAGATCGATCACGGCCTGGTCATGAATCAAATCGGTACGGCGACGGTGACAACCTCCCGGCCGTTGATGTTCGACCGCTACTCCCACAACCGCTCGACCGGCAGCTTCATCCTGATCGATCCGGCCACCAACTTCACCGCCGGAGCCGGCATGATCACGAACCCCGCCCGGCAGCGCGCCGCGAGCGGCCCGCGACCGAGCGCCGCGGAGCGCCTGGCGCGTCTCGCCCGCGAGGCGGCGTCAGACGCCGAGGCCACCGAAGCCGTGCGGCGAGCCCTTGAGGAAATATTGACGTGAGTGATCAATCATCAGTCGATGACGTACGTGATGTTCAGCTTCAGCCGGACCGTAATCCTCAGTCGCCGGTCGAGCCCGGTCTGCACGACGGCGCGGCCCGGCTCATCGCCGACCGTCTCGCCGGCCCGGGTCGCGCGTGCATCACGTGCAGCTTTCAGGCTGAAGACGTCGCAGTGCTCCACATGCTGTTGCAGGTGAACCCCGACATTCCGGTGCTCTTCCTCGACACGGTGCACCACTTCGCCCAGACCTATGCGTATCGCGACGAGCTGGCCGCGAGCTGGCGTCTGAATCTCGTCAATCTTCGCGCCGCCGAGCCCGCGCCGGGCCTGTGGCAAACCAGTACCGACGCGTGCTGCGCGAAGCACAAGGTCGAGCCGCTCTTCTCGGCCCTCGAGGGATACGACCTCTGGTTCACCGGCTTGCGCCGCCAGCAGTCGGCGTCGCGCGCGAACCTCGCGGAGGCTGAGCCGTTCAGGCTGCCCTCTGGCCGAAGCATCACCAAGCTCAGCCCCCTTGCCGCGTGGACGACCAAGGACGTCTGGCAGTACGTAAAGGCGCACGCCATTCCGCTGCTGCCGTTGTACGAGCTGGGCTACACCAGCATCGGCTGCGAACCGTGCACGTCGGTCCCACTCGATCCCGAGGATCCGCGCTCGGGAAGATGGTCGGGGCAGAAGCTTGAATGCGGCATTCACATCCAGCCGGCCGTAAAATGACAAAGATGACGAACAGACGATTGGCAGCGGCAGTGCTTGTCGCCCTTGCGGCAACGGCGTGCAGCAGCGTAACCGACCCCTCGAAGAACGTTCCCGAGACATTCACCGGCTCGGTACAGCCGAACAGCTACGGTCCCGTTCACCAGTTCAACATCTCGAGCTCTGGAGAGCTGACAGTCTCCGTCACGTCGATCGTGCCAGGCAGCACCTTTCTCGGGGTCCAGTACGGTCAAGTTTCGGGCGGCGGTTGCGGCGTCCTGCAGCAGAACGCCGTGAGCAGTGCGAACCTCGGCAGGGTGGTGATTACAGCGCAACTCACGAACAAAGGCACGTATTGCGTGCAAGCGTTCGACCCGGTCAACCTCGGTCTCGCGGGGCTCGTCGTCGGGCAAAACTACACGATGACGGTGAGTCATCCGTAGGACGGGTCGAGCAGGTTGCGTTTGCGGGCAACCGGCGAACCCGACCACAAGCAACCCTGACCCGCCTGTAAAGAAATCGGATTTTTTCTCAGGCTCTGAGGCTTGCCCCAGCCAGTAAATCTGATGTAGCGCAAGCCTTTAGGCTGGCCGCGATCATGGCAAACCTGAAGGTTTGCATATTACACGGCCCCACTGCCCAGCCCGGCCCCACGCCGTCCGATCAGCCCCTGCCCCACCCGTCGAACCTGCCCTACCTGCCCGTCCAACCCGCCCTACCTGCCCGACGTGCCCTGCCTCATGATACGGTCTTGCCATGTATACGTTCGTCCTCGCGCTGCATTCATGGCTGCGGTGGGTCGCGCTCATCGCTGCCGTTCTCGCCACCTATTCCGCGATCTCGGATCGCGACAGCTCCGGCCGGTCCGATCTGTGGGGGCTCGTGCTGACGATCGCGCTCGACGTTCAGCTCCTGCTCGGGGTGCTGTTGTACGTGGCACTGAGTCCGTTCACCGCCGAAGCGATGCGTGATTTCGGCGCCGCGATGCGGAATCCCGGCCTGCGATTCTTCGCCGTGGAACACGTCACCCTGATGCTGGTGGCCGTGGTTCTGGCGCACGCCGGCCGCGTCCTGGCGCGAAAGGCGAAGACCCCCGATGCCAAGCGCGTGCGGCTGTTGATGTGTTATGGACTGGCGACCCTGCTGATGGTGCTGGCGATCCCATGGCCGGGAATGGCCAGCGGGCGGCCGCTCTTCCGCCTATAATCGCGCAACGGCATGAACATCGACACTCCGACGCTCGCCTGGGCGCTGCTGGCGATCGTGTCGGCTGTAGTCGAGATTGCCACGCCCCAGTTCGGTTTCATTTTCGTGAGCGCAGGCGCCGCGGCCGGTGCTCTCGTCACCCTGTTCGGCGGCGGCCTGGCCTGGCAGATCGTCACCTTCGCCGTGGTTGTCGCCGCGTCGTTGGCGCTGCTGCGGCCGCGCATGGTCGGTTGGCTGGGCCGGGCACCGGGTGTGCCGTCGCGAACCGATACCTTGATCGGCAAGCGCGGCCAGGTGACGCAAACCATCGACCCGACGCTCGGGACGGGACGCGTCAACGTGGCAGGTGAAGACTGGGCGGCGCGCAGCACGAGCGTGGTCGCCGCAGGCGTGGACGTGCGGGTCGTCGCCGCCGACGGCATCGTGCTGGAGGTGCTGCCGCTATGACGCCTGTACTGCTCGGTCTCGCCATCCTGGCGATCGTCGTCATGCTGAAGACGATCAAAATCGTGCCGCAGAAGCAGGCCATGATCGTCGAGCGGCTGGGTAAATACCACCGCACCGCCGAAGCCGGCCTGAACACCATCGTGCCGTTCATCGACGCCATCCGCTCGCAGATCGACCTGCGCGAGCAGATCACCAAGATCGAGCCGCAGTCGGTCATCACCCGCGACAACGTCACGATGGAAGTGGACGCCGTCATCTATTCCGTCGTGGTCGACCCCGTGCGCTCGACCTACGAAGTCCAGAACCTGAAATGGGGCATCGAGCAGCTCACCTTGTCGGCGCTGCGCAACGTCATCGGCGCGCTCGATCTCGATCACACGCTCACCTCGCGCGACAACATCAATACGCAGCTGCGGGCGGCCCTCGACACCGCGACGCAGCAGTGGGGCGTCAAGGTGATGCGCATCGAGCTCAAGAACATCGTGCCGCCGGAAGAGATCCGGCTGACGATGGAGAAGCAGATGACCGCGGAGCGGACGCGCCGCGCCGTGGTCACGACGGCCGAGGGCGAGAAGTCGTCGGCCATCCTGCGCGCCGAAGGCCAGAAGCAGTCGCAAATTGTCAACGCCGAAGGCAGCAAGCAGGCGGCGATTCTCGCCGCGGAGGGTCAGGCCGAAGCGCGCCTGCGGGTGGCGCAGGCCGAGGCGCAGGCGATCGAGATGATCGCGAAATCACTCGGCGGCACCGGCAGCCCCGCGCAGTATCTGATCGCGAAGAGCTATCTCGAATCGCTCGGTCAGATCGCCACCAACGCGCAGAAGCTGGTATTCCTGCCCTATGAGGCCAGCGGCGTCATGGCGTCGCTCGGCGGCATTCGCGAGCTGCTGCAAGGGACCGCTCCGAAGTAGTGCCACTTCGTACGTTGGTGTCCGGCTTCAGCCGGATCGTGGGTCCATCGCACCCGATCGCGTCCCGCGTCCCCTCACTATTTCTCCGGCACGGACGTGGGATTCCGCGGGTTGCCGCGACGTCAGCGGTTCTGTGCCGAGCCGCTCGCAGTCACGGTGACCGTCACATCGTGTGTCGACTCGAGCTGGCCGTCGCTGACGATCGCCCGCAGCAGATATGTCCCCGGTGCGCTGAAACTCACCTTGGTCGTGAGATCGATCGGCTTGCCGTACACGGCCGGAGCATCGGCCGGATCGAAGGTCGCTTTGCCAGGTCCTCTGTACTGGATCCATTTGATCCGCAGTCCCTCGGCGCGTCGGGTCCTCGTGTTGGGATCGAGACTCGCAGGACCAGGACTGGGATTGTCTGCTGGACCGGAGCCGGCGGTTGCGGCTGCCGCCGCCGGGCTGCGCCGCCGCGGTTTCGGAAGCCCGTCGTCAAACGCCGAGACTTTCAGGGTCGCTGGATTGGGCAGCGTCACGGTCTGCGCGGGGCTGCCTTCCACAACCGGGGACTGGTTACCCTCTTCGAGCACACCGCCGCCGTTATTCTCGGAGTAGACCCCCTGATTCAGTTCCCACTCGGGCTGTAGCCAGCCCTTCGCCACTTCAGTGCGCCCGTAGGCAGTCAGCGTCCAGGTCACTTTTCGATTCTTGTCCCAGTCCTTCGGCAGCGTGACCTTGAATGTGAATCGCTGCCGTCTGGGATAGAAATGCGTTGGCTGACCTCGATCGTCTCCGCCGGCATCGATCCGGTTGTTCGGACCGATCGGGATATCGACCTCCTCCTCGTAATTCCTGTTCAGATACCCGAACACCATGTTGATCGTACCGTCGGGGTTTCGCTCCCATCCTTCGAACGCGGGAGCAACGTTCTGACCGCGCGCATACTTCATCTGCGCGCGTGCGCTCGTCGCCGTCATCACGATGAGGACCAGCGCCAACGTCCACAAAGCGTGTCTCGAGTGGTTGGTCATGGTACTCTCCGCCGCTCAGGATGGCTGGGCGCGAAAGATCCAATCAAGAGTTCAGTTGCCCGCCTGCGTGGTCTTTCGCGCTGCCGTTTGCTGCTTGAACTCCTCGTCGGTGAGGTAGTACCAACTCATCCACGCGAAACTCATGTCGTCGATCGTTCGCTGTCCGTAAGTGACCAGGTTGTCCGGATCGGGGTTGAACTTATTGCCGGCGGTGTTGTTGTGCCAGCCGATGACGTGCAGGACGGTTCCGGCAGGCAGCAGCGGTTGCGCATCGTCTTCGTAGAGGTAGACGATGTGCCAGGCGAACTGATAGCGGTCCACGCAGCTCAGCGTCTCTACCCTGTTCTGCTGCTGCGTGTTCCC
>Ga0105248_10007705_pt1 | contig 11825 bp, 4 predicted proteins | sample KBSS34metaG_FD_81524 | JGI IMG/M metagenome (GOLD analysis project Ga0105248, IMG submission 81524) | Switchgrass rhizosphere microbial communities from Kellogg Biological Station, Michigan, USA - KBS S3-4 metaG | ecosystem: Host-associated > Plants > Roots > Rhizosphere > Soil | place...
CACCCGAGCTGAGCCGGACACCCGAGCTGAGCCGGACACCCGAGCTGAGCCGGACACCCGAGCTGAGCCGGACACCCGAGCTGAGCCGGCAAAACTCCGAAGGAGTTCGCTAATTTCAGCCCAGGGTTGTCCCAACCCTGGGTCTACTCACGCACAGGGAACGTAACGCTGAAAGCGTTCGCTAACGCAGCATAGCGAACTCTTACAGAGTTCAGCGGCTATGCCATTTGTTTTCCCAGGGTTGGAAACCCTGGGCTGGAATTAGTAAACGCCTTCGGCGTTCCACGAGCCTGTAATCGCTTCGGCGTTCAACGAGCATGAAAACGGCTTCGGCGTTCAACGAGCCGTAACCGCTTCGGCATTCAACGAGCATGAAAACGGCTTCGGCGTTCAACGAAGCATGAAAACGGCTTCGGCGTTCAACGAGCCTGAAAACGGCTTCGGCGTTCAACGAGCCTGAACTGCGGTTTGTCCTAAAAGGCCCCACAAAACCGCTCTTTTGTCGACATAACACCGCTCCTTTCCTCCAACACAAAACCGCTCTTTTGTCCGACACAAAACCTCCACATTTAGTGCGTTGAAACGCTTTGAACCTTCTGTTAGACTTCCTTCCCCCGACAAAGGCCCCGACCGGTGCAAGCGAATTGCCCGCGAATTTTCTTCACCACCAAACGATCGAGCCCTGAAGTGAAACCACCCCACGGTTTCCCGGAGTAACCAGGAATGAAGCGTTTTCTTTACCCGATGCTATGGAGTGGTCTTGTCTCGCTCCTTCTGTTGACGCTGGCCGTTTCCGAACGAACGAGCCACGCAGAATCCGACTCCGCTGTCCCGTTGCAACGCAAAATCTCGAGGGACATCCTCGAGAAGGTCGCCAACGGCAGAGGCGCCGACCTGATCCGCGTCATCATCCAACCCGCTGCCGAACCGGAACAGTCACTCGATGCCACCCTCGAAGACTCCGGCAGCAACATTCGCAAGCTCAAGACGTTTCGTGCGCGCATCATTACCGTGCCGGCGCACACGGCCGCCACCCTCGCGTCCCGTAACGACGTGGCCTACGTTTCAATGAATCGCGACGTGCAGTCGATGGGCCATCTGTCCATCACGACCGGCGCCGAACAAGTCAGGTCAACGCCAAACCCGGCCGGTAACACGCTGGACGGCACCGGCGTCGGCATTGCCATACTCGATTCCGGCATGGACGCGTCGCACACCTCGTTTCTGAATCGATCGAACGGCCTCCGCATCGTCTACAGTGAAGATTTCACCGGCGAAGGACGCACCGACGATCCGTACGGCCACGGAACGCACGTCGCCGCACTCGCCGCCGGCAACGGCCGCATCTCCAACGGCCAATACGCCGGCGTGGCGCCGAACGCGAACCTGATCAACCTGCGCGTGCTCAATTCGGATGGTGTCGGCACTACGGCTTATGTTCTGCGCGCGCTTGATTGGGTCGCTACCAATCGCGCTGCTTACAACATTCGCGTCGTCAACCTGAGCCTGGGCATGCCCGCCGTCGATTCATACCGCAACGATCCGATCTGCCGCGCGGTGAGACGATTAGTCGATGCGGGCGTGGTCGTTTTCGCGGCTGCCGGAAACAACGGCAAGGACACGGACGGCAACAAGCTTTACGGTCACATTCACTCGCCCGGCAACGAGCCTTCAGCGATCACTGTCGGCGCTGCCAATACCTTCGGCACGAACGGGCGTGGCGACGACGGAGTCGCTTCCTTCAGCTCGCGTGGTCCAACGCGAAGCTTTACCACCGACGAAGAAGGCGTCAGTCACTACGACAACATCATCAAGCCTGACATCATCGCGCCGGGAAACAAGTTGATTGAAGCGCAGTCGGCGAACAATAAACTGATCGCGCAGAACCCGTCGCTCGACGCGGGCGTTAGTGGCGCCGAGCAGCGCAAGATGATGTTTTTGAGCGGCACTTCAATGGCCACGCCGGTTGCGGCGGGAGCGGCAGCGTTGATGCTGCAAGCCAATCCGAGCCTGACGCCGAACCTGGTCAAGGCTTTGTTGATGTACACCGCGCAGCCTCTGGCCGGCTACAACATGCTCGAACAGGGCGCAGGACAGATAAACGTCGCCGGGGCGGTGCAAATGGCGCGGCTCGTGCGCAACGATTTGAGCTCTGCGACGACCGTTGGTTCGCCGTTGTTGACGACGACAGTTTTGCCCTCGCCGGAAACGACGATCGCAAACCACACTTTCACGTGGGCACGCGGCATCGTGCTCAACCACACGTACGCCACCGGCTCCGATCTAATCACGCGTTATCAACTAATCTACGCGCCTGGCAACCTGCTGGGCAGCGGCGTGATCACCGGCGATGGCGTTTTGCTACTCGATCCAGCGTTCTTTTCCGAAGGGGTGATTACCGGCGATCACATCCTGACTAGTTACGGCGTAATCACCGGCGACGGCACGGCATTCCTCGCTGTCAGTTTGCTGTTTCAGGATCTTCTGTCCCACGGCACTCTCTTGAGTGACGGCGTGATCACCGGCGACGGAGTAATTACCGGCGACGGCGTAATCACGGGAGATCTCGTGACCAGCGCGCAGTCAGCGATGATGAGCGGCGATCAGGGTTCGACGATGACGCCAACGTCGGACGACGGTTCTGACTACTTGGACTATTAGTTTTCTTTGCAGTCTGGTAACTTCTGTGCAGTGCGCCGGCTTGTCCGCGCACTGCGTGGGAGTTCTCTTCTACACCAACCAATTTTCTCGAGGTAACAATGAGTGCGGCACATGTAAATGTGAATCGAGATTCTTTTGGGCACGTGTACATGTGGTCGCTGGTAACCGCGGGAGCGGCGATCGTACTGGCCTCACTCTATCAACTTCAGTTCGTAGCGCTTGATGCGAGCTTCATCTTTCTCTGCCTGATGGTAATGGCGAGCTCGGTGGTAGCGATCAAGATACCGCGCGTAAGCGGCCGCATCACGGTCGCCGATACGTTCGTCTTTCTGGCGATGTTGATGTACGGCGGCTCGGCGGCGATCCTCCTTTCCGCGCTGGAAGGCGTCACGGCGACGCTGATTATCAGTAAAAAGCCGCGCACGATCCTGTTCAACTCCGCGATTCTCGCCGCGTCCACGTTCTGCACGGCCGTCGCGTTGAACCTGATCTTTGGTCCACTGCGCAAGGAGGATTTTGGCTACACGCAGCACTTCTTTCTCGCCGTCTGCACGATGGCGCTGGTCCAGTACATCGCCAACACGACCCTTATCGCGATCGAAAAAGCGTCGAAGATCAAAGAGTCCACGTGGCACACGTGGCGCACTTACTACCTCTGGACCTCGGTCACTTATTTCGCCGGAGCTTCAGCCGCCGGCATCATCGCGATTCTGATCAGCAAACACGGTTTTTACGCCGTGATTGCGACCGTTCCGATCATCCTGATTATATGCTTCACGTATCAAACGTATCTGAAAAACATCGAGGTCTCGGTCGCGCAGACGGAAGCGGTTCGGCTTCACGTCGAAGAGCTCTCGCGCTACATCAGCGAGTTGCAGCGTTCCGAAGAAGCGCGCGAGCAGTTGCTGTTGCGGGCGGAACGAGCGCGTAACGAGGCGGAAGCCGCTAATCGCATCAAGGACGAATTTCTGGCGACGCTCTCGCACGAGCTGCGCACGCCGCTTACTTCATTGCTCGGTTGGTCGAGTGTGCTGCGTGAATCACGACGCGATGAAAAAGTGCTGGTGCAGGGGCTGGAAGCGATCGATCGCAACGCGCGCGTTCAGGCCCAACTGATCGACGACCTGCTCGACGTGTCGCGCATCGTTTCCGGCAAGTTAAATCTCGACGTCAGGCCGCTCGACATCTGCTCGGTCACGCGCGCGGCGATCAACGTTGTGGAGCCCGCGGCTCACGCGAAGGGAATCACGCTCGATTACTGGTCGCAACCCGGTCTCGGCGCCATCTCCGCCGACTCGGCTCGTTTGCAGCAGATAATCTGGAACCTGTTGTCAAACGCGGTGAAGTTCACGCCGCATGGCGGAAAGATCAACGTTCGCGTGGAGCGCGACGGGCCGAATGCGACGGTCACGGTGAGCGACACGGGACAGGGGATCGATCCGGAGTTTTTGCCACGCGTTTTTGATCGTTTTCGACAGGCTGACAGCTCGACGACGCGGAGTTTCGGTGGTCTCGGTTTGGGACTGGCGATCGTTCGTCATCTGGTTGAGCTGCACGGCGGGACGGTGTCGGCGGACAGTGAAGGCGTTGGCAAAGGCGCAACGTTTTCGGCGTCGTTTCCGTTGCTCAGCGATCGCGCGGAACCGATCACGATCCTGCATAGCGGTGAGATGCATGCTTCGGAGTTTCGCTCGCTCGACGGTTTGCGGGTGTTGCTCGTCGACGATGAAATCGAGACGCGCGAGATCATCAGCACGGTGGTCCAGCGCACGGGCGCGGAAGTGAAAGCGTGCACCTCCGCGCGCGAGGCGCTCGCCGAGTTGATGGAATGGCGGCCGGATGTGATCCTGAGCGACATCGCGATGCCTGACGAGGACGGTTACAGTTTCATCGGCCGCGTCAGGGCGCTGCCAAACAATCAGGGCGGCGCGACGCCGGCGGCTGCGTTGACGGCCTACGCCCGCGAAGAAGATCGCAAACGGGCGTTAGCGGCGGGCTATCAGATGCACATCGCCAAGCCCATCGGCGCGGGCCAACTCGTTACCATGATCGCGAAACTCGCCGGCCGCGAAAACTAAAGACGGTCCATAAAATAAAACTCGGCCCACCTTCCCTCCCGAAAATCTCGGGAGTACAATCCCGCCACACTCAAAACACCTCCCAATACTGCCGTGGCTGATACGTAGCCCAGCGCGCCAGCCTTAATCCATCCGGCGTTTCTTCATTCGGAGATTACTACCATGGCTAAAGGCGATTACAGCATATTCGATAACGTTCGTTTTCAATCCGTAACTGCGCCCGGGCGCCGTTACGGCGTCATGTTCAATCCCAGCTCTTCTCGTTCACGGTTCCGCATCAGAGACTCAGGCCGGCGTTACAGCTTTCGACTCACATCGACGGGCACCGTCGAGTACAGCATCGACGGCGACGCAACCTGGAAAACGATCACGCCGCTCAACGATCCCTGCACCAACCAGGCCTTTCCGAAATTCATCACCCACGAACGGCTCCGCACCGGCGAACCACTCACCGACATCTTTTTCGATCAGATCGCGGTCGGACGCGGACGCATCATCGGCAAGGAACGCGGCACCGATCGTCTCTTTCACCTCTACATCGACGAAATGTTTCGCACCTTTCACCGCGTCTGCAATCCCGGCGAACCCGGTACAACTCTCGACGAAGACGCACCCGTGCCGCCTTTCAATATGAAAATCGATCCGGAATTCTTCACCACGGATCCGCCGACTGTCGTCATCCCGCCCGAAGGAACGCGAAATTACTCCGACCATCCCGCGAGTCTGCGTCTGCCGGTCTTCAACGAGCTGCTCGACATGGGCATTTCTGACGTGATGATCGTGCTCGAGCGCGCGCGTACGTGGTATCTCAAAGACACACGTTCACAGCAAGCGATCATCTCGCAGGACGATCTCGGCTTCAGCGATCAGGATCTCGCCGACGTTTTCACTGCCGACGCGATCCGCAGTGTCCTCGAGTCGATCAAAAAAGCGGCCGGAGAACAGGGAGACTGGTTCTCAAACATCATCCTCGATCGGCTCCTCGACCCCGAGCAAACTGCCAACGACTGGGCCGGAAAAATCCAGGCACAAGGCTCGGGCGTGATGGTTTTTGCGGCGTACGCCGCTGTCGGAGTGCTGCTTTACACCATCGGCGAATCCGGCGCGATCAGGAGCGAGGCGGGAGGAAAAATTCTGATCGAACCCCGGAAGCTGCTCGATTTTATTGCGAACCCGGGGAACATGAAGCCGAAAGCAAAGGCGCACATCGACGACGCAATCGCGAAGATCATGGACCTGATCTCGCAGCTCATGCTGCGTTCACGCCGGGCCAACCTGCAGCGATACGGCGCGCGCCCGGATGTTAACCGTCCGGATGAATTACCGGCCGACTGGACCATCGAAGATCGAATGCCGACGCCGAACCAGCCGCCCTCGTGGATACCCGTTCACGTTCGGACCACCTACATGCGCCGGGAAGGAGCGGGGAAAGGTACGTGGAGCAGGGTCTACAAGAATAATGATTCGTTTCATCTCGTCTGGCTGGCAGTGAATGCAGACGGGAGTCTCATGGCGTTTGGCTCGGGCGAGTTCGATCACCTCCATCGCACGATGCAAAAGAGCGCAAACGGCCCGTGGGATGGTGAGTGGATGCCGTTCGCCGATGGCGACTCTGCGATCAAGCTGGCCCACACGCGCAACATCGACGGCCGCCTCGAAATCATCAGAATTGCGAGCGATCATCGCGTCTTTCACTCGACGCAGGCCTCGCAGAACAGCAAAGCGTTCAACGTCTGGCAGGAGCTCTACACTTCAACAGACAAGCGGACCTCGATCGCGGTCGAGGCAAACGATGATGGCCGCCTGGAAGCGTTCGCGGTTGACGAAAGTCACCGTGTTTGGCGTACCTCGCAGACGCTCAAAGGAAGGTGGTCAAGAATATGGCAACCGGCCTTTTCTTCCAACGACCTGCTCGAGCACGTGTGGATGGCGAAGAATGGTAACGGAGTGCTCGAGGCCGTCGGCATCGCTCCCGATCAGACGATCTGGGTCACAAAGCAAAAGGCGCCGGGTAAGGATTGGGAAGCCTGGGCGCCACTCTATTCAGACGCCGATCACCTGGTCACGCTGAGCATCGGCACCAACCTGGATGGAACCCTCGAAGTCATCGGCACGGCGCAGGATGAAACCATCTGGCGCACCGGGCAGGATTCGCCCGGCGTCTGGAGTGGCAAGTGGCAGCAACTCTTCCAGGCTGACGACAAGCTCAAAGAAGTTTGGGTTACCAGGAACAAGCAGGGATGGTTGGAGGCTGTTGGTGTGGCTTCCGACAAAACAGTCTGGCACGCCTGGCAGGAGACTCCGAACGGCGATTTCAGCAGCGGCTGGCATCAGATTGAGACGATCGAGGGCCGTGAGACTCTGGCCATCGCTCCAAACACCGACGGCTCGATCGAGATATGGGGAGTAGCACCTCTTCAACTACCCGACTTTATTACTGACCCGGTCTGGCGCATGCGTATTCAGGCGGACAAACGTTTCGCGATTCAGTATTCGAAAGTGCTCGACATCGGCATCGGCTCGAGTCACTGGAACGAGAACTGGCAAACGCATTTCGGCGGCGAAATTCATTCGTTACTCGCGCCGCGGCCGTTGTTTCAAGGTGAGCGTTACAGCCTGACGCAGTATCGTTTTCTCAATGGACCAGTGATCGACGGCGACGCGTTCAACGACGGCACGACCAACTTCTACATGATGGTCAAGCTCGGCCCGCCGGGTATGCCTGACGCTGCTAACACGGTCCAGAGTTACGCGATTCTCTGGTTCGACGAGCAGACTTACTTCACGCAACGCTATCGCCTGCTCCATCCGACTGACGACACGCTCGGCGATCTTTTCTCGCTCCCGCATTACCTCCGGGACAATCCCGATTGGTACGACTTCCACCTCGCAAAATACTGGTGTCCGTTTCGCGCCAAATTGATCAACGACGACAGCCGCATGGCTCTGCGTCGCAACGTGATCGCCGTCACCGGGAAAAACCCGGCCACGCTGCAGTGGGAGATCTACACGATCGTCTTCAATTACGGGCTCTGCGATCACAGTTGGCGCTGGCGGCTGTTCCCCCAGGCAGAGCAATTGCTGGTTAACGCCGACATCGCACAGGATCAGGACCCGCCGCTTCCCGACCCCGTCAAGAGTGGCGGCGCCGCGGCTTATGTTGTGCCAAACACGATCGATATGCGCGACGATACGTTTCTGCACGTGCGTGGCTCGTTGCGTAATCCCCTGGATGGAAAGCTGCGCGTGGGCCGGTGGCTGCAACGCTACCTGCCTGCCGATTGTCGACACTTCCCCGACCGGCATGATCTGACTGGCGCGAAACCCGCAACCGGTTTCAATCACAAATGGGACTTTGTCACTGAAGACGCGTACAAACGCGCCGACAAGTTTTATCAGTTCGGCGTTTACGAGGACCTGATCGATTCACGTGCGCAGTATTACAACGTCGAATTGTTGCCCGGGTTTGGAAGCGTGCCGACCTTCCCACAAGTCGAGGGCCGCGTGTGGAGGAGCGACAAAAACGTATTCGACGGCGAAGACCGGTTGCGGATGAACACCATCAACTTCAACTGGAACGTGAAAAAAGAGAACGGCGCCATCGTCAAGCGAATGAGCTCGGCTAACCCGGTTGACGATGAGCTGCTCGTGCACGAGTTTCGCAACCGGCCGAGTGTCTCAATGTACGAACCAACGGCTCGCTTTCGCATCCTCGAACGAAAGCCGCTCGGCCTGATCGCCGTCTTTTACGACAAGCGCGACGACGAGCTGCAAGCGGTCAGCAACCTGCCCCAGCCGACGACACTTCGCCACGACCTCGCCGATGCGATCGGGATTCCCGATGCGTGGCGGAGAGAAGACGGCGAACCGATTCCACCGCCGTTAAATGACCCGGCGTTCTTCAACATTCGCGTGTTGTTCAAAGCGAACCATCGCGTCGAGCAACCGCCGAACGTTCGCAAGGCGCAGATTCTCGTCGACAACGCACCGGGCCTGCGCCGGCTGCACATTTCGTTCTGGACACCGCAAACTGAACAGGAAGTCTGCATCAACATCTGGAAAGTCAGCCTCGCAGCGATCAATCTGAACGGAGTGTTTCGGATCTTCAGTGTGCCGCGTTTTGGGAATTTCGTTCGGCGCGCGCAGCCGGATGCGCCGGTGCCGTCTGACTTCACGGGAGACCTGGGCGATGCGTGGCGCTACGATTTCGATTTCGACTTCGCGAAAGAGGTCGATACAGACGTCCGGCGCTTCTGCACGACCGATGGGCACATCGAATTTGGCACCAGTCTCTGGTTCGAAGACATCGTCGGCCATCGCGCTATTGCCGACGAATTGATTTTTGGCGTGACAACTACGGTGTGATTTGTGGTAAGAAATAGGGCATGAAGACCATGCCCATTGGAATTGGAATCGTGGGGGCGGGGTTTGCCCGTACGACGCAAATCCCCGGTTTTCGGGATTGCATGGGCGCTAAGGTGGTGGCGGTCGCGAGCCGCCACCGCGAGCGCGCTGCCGCGGTCGCAAACGAATTTGGCATCGAGCACGTGGCCGCCGATTGGCAGGAGCTCGTCGAACGCGCCGACGTCGATCTCGTCAGCATCGTCACGCCGCCTGCAACTCACATGGAGATCACGCTGGCCGCGCTCGAGCAACGCAAGGCGGTGCTGTGCGAGAAGCCGATGGCGCTGAATGCCGACGAAGCCAGACGCATGGTGGAAAAAGCGCGTTCCGCGAACGTGCTCGCCCTCGTCGATCACGAGCTGCGGTTTCTCAACAGCCGGCGAACGATGCGCGGTATGTTGCAAACGGGAGCGATCGGGTCGGTTCGTCACTGCAACTACGTTTTTCGTTCCGACTATCGTGGCCTCGCGGATCGCGGTTGGGACTGGTGGTCTGACGCGGCGATGGGCGGCGGCACGCTCGGCGCGATTGGTTCGCACGTCATCGATTCGTTTCGCTGGATGCTGAGCACGGAAGTCACGCGCACGCTCGGCATGCTCACCACGCACATCAAAGAACGTCCCGATAAAAATTCCGGGGGCATGCGCGCGGTCACGACTGACGACGAAGCGAAACTGCTGTTTCACTTTGCTGATGGACCACACACGACCGGCGCGACCGGCGCCGCGGCGCTTTCGGTTGTGGAGTCGGGGAAGTATGAGAATCGGGTCGAGATCTACGGGACCAAAGGTGCGCTGATGGTCGAGGAGACGGGAGAGCTGTGGCTCTCGCCCGCGGGATCAGGCACGTGGCGTCCGGTGCAGGTCGATCAGGATCACATGGCCCAGGGGATGCGTGAGAGCAGTTGGTCGCGCGGGTTCACGGCGTTTGCGTGCCGCATCGTCGAGGCACTCCGAAGCGGCAAGAAGATGGTGGACGGCGCGGCGAGTTTCGAGGATGGTTATCGCGTGCAGCTGGTACTCGACGCCGTGCGCGAGTCGAACGAGCGCAGTTGTTGGGTGGACGTCGGTGGGTAGACGCATTGGCGTTGAGGCCGTTCGCGTTGGCGTTGATACGGGTGGCACGTTTACCGACTTCGTTTTTGAGCAAGAAGGTAAAATTCATCTTTTTAAGATCCCTTCCACTCCCTCAGATCCTTCACTGGCTATTCGTCAAGGGCTTGAAAAAATCTGTCTTAAAATCCCCGTGCTGCTTAGAAACGTCGAGGTCGTTCACGGCACAACAGTCGGCACAAACGCCTTACTCCAACGCCGCGGCGCACGCACCGCACTGATCACCACCAAAGGCTTCGAAGACGTTCTCGTCATCGGCCGCCAGGCCCGCCCCGAACTCTACAACCTCAACGCGATCAAACCCGAACCTTTGGTTTCCGGCGATCTTCGTTTGGGCGTCGCTGAGCGCGTCGTCGCGTCGGGCGAAGTATTGCAGCCGCTCGAGGAAAAGGATCTTAAAGGGCTGGTCGACAAGCTGAAGCGCGCGAACGTTGAGTCCGTGGCCGTGTCGTTGTTGTTTTCGTTTCTGCATCCGCAACACGAGGAACAAGTGGCGAAAGAGATCGGCGCGCTTGGCGTGCCGGTTTCAATTTCCAGCCGGATACTGCCGGAGTATCGCGAGTACGAACGCACCTCGACGGTCGTCATCAACGCGTATCTCCAGCCGTTGATGGGCCAGTATCTGAGCAGACTCAAGAGCGACTTCGGTTTGCGCGTGATGCAATCTTCCGGCGGAAGCATTTCCGCGGAAATGGCCGCGGTCGAACCGGTGCGCACAATTCTTTCCGGCCCCTCGGGCGGCGTCGTCGGCGCACTCCGCGCCGCGCGCTCCGCGCGACTCGAAAACATCATCACGTTTGACATGGGCGGCACGTCAACTGACGTGGCGCTGTGCGACGGCGGTGCGATCCGAACCACAAACGAAGCCGTCGTCGCCGGTCTGCCGGTTGCTGTTTCCGTCATGGACATCCACACGGTCGGCGCGGGCGGCGGCTCGATCGCGCGCGTCGACGAAGGTGGTTCGCTGCGTGTTGGACCGGAATCAGCCGGCGCCGATCCGGGGCCGGCGTGTTACGGACGATCGCTGTTACCGACGGTGACCGACGCGCACGTGGTGTTGGGCCACTTCGGCGGCGGCGGGCTGCTTGGTGGCGCTTTCAAGCTCGACGCCGAGCGCGCGCAGGAAGCGATCAGGCTGCTGGCGAGCGATCTGAGCCGTGTGTCCGGCAAGCGCGTGAGCGTCGTCGCTGCGGCTGAAGGAATATTGTCGGTGGCGAATACCAACATGGAACGCGCGCTGCGACACAGTTCGGTCGAACGCGGTCACGATCCGCGGCAGTTTGCGTTGTTGCCGTTCGGCGGCGCGGGCGGTTTGCATGCGGTTGAGCTCGCGCGCGCGTTGCGGATTCCGCTCGTGATCGCGCCGCCTGCGCCGGGTGCGTTGTCGGCTGTCGGCGTGATGGTTGCCGACGTGATCAAGGACCAGAGCCGCACGGTGATGTTTAGTAACGAGCCGAAACAGATCGCACGATTAAGAAAGGTCTTCGCGGAGATGGAGCGCGAAGCCGCGGCGGTCTTGCGCTCGGAAGGTTTTGCGCGGGGGCAGCAACGGCACGAGCGCGCGCTGGCG
>Ga0105248_10007707_pt1 | contig 11824 bp, 10 predicted proteins | sample KBSS34metaG_FD_81524 | JGI IMG/M metagenome (GOLD analysis project Ga0105248, IMG submission 81524) | Switchgrass rhizosphere microbial communities from Kellogg Biological Station, Michigan, USA - KBS S3-4 metaG | ecosystem: Host-associated > Plants > Roots > Rhizosphere > Soil | place...
GCAATTCCCTGTGATCGTCGCTGGGCGCGTGGTGAAGGGCCGCGATGGGCTATCTGGCTGACAGGCTGCTGCGGGTCGCCAAGGGCGTCGTCGGGCGCGCCGATCCGGTCATCTTGATGTATCATCGGGTGGCGGAAGTGCGCGCCGACCCGTGGGGGCTGGCCGTGACGCCCGATCGCTTCGCGGCGCAGATGCGCGAGCTCAAGCGCTGGCGGCGGCCGGTGCCGCTCGACGAGATGGCGGCGCGCGCGGTGGCGGGCACGCCAGAGCCGGGGACGATCGCGATCACCTTCGACGACGCCTATCGCGACGTGCTGGTGAACGCCAAGCCGGTACTGGAGGCGCTCGACGTTCCAGCGACGGTATTCGTCGTCTCGGGCGAGCTCGGCAATGAGCGGGGCTTCTGGTGGGATCGGCTGACGGGGGCGGTATTCGGCGGGGCGCTGCCGGCACCGTTGCCGGACTTCAGGTTCATGGCGGGCGCGGCGGACTGGCGCACGCCGGATCGTGAGGCGCTGCACATGGCGCTGTGGCGGTCGATACGAACGCTGCCGCGCGAGGCGCGCGAGGCGGCGACCGATGAAGTGGCGGCAGCGTTCGGGACTGCAGGCGAGGCGGCGCCGGTGATGACGCGCGAGGAGCTGGGGCGGCTCGGCGAGGGCGGGCTGATCGACATCGGCGTGCATACCGTCTCGCATCCCTCGCTGCCGAGCCTCCCGGCGCAGGAGCAACGCGAGGAGATTGCGGCGAGCAAGGCAGCGCTGGAAGAAATAATGGGCGCGCCGGTCCGGCGGATGGCCTATCCGTTCGGCGACTATGACGCGCATTCGCTCGCGATCGCACGCGAGCTGGACTTCGATTATGCGGTAAGCGTGGAGACAGGCTCGGTACGCGACGCGAGCGCGCGGTTCCGGCTGCCGCGGCACGATGTCAAGAACTGGGGAGCGGAGGAATTCCGCAGGCGGCTGCGGTGGTGGATGTGAACACGGCGCCACCGCGGGTCAGCGTCATCGTCATCTTCCTCAACGAGGCGCGGTTCCTCGGCGAGGCGGTCGAGAGCGTACAAGCGCAGAGCTTCGGCGACTGGGAGCTGATCCTGGTGGACGACGGCTCGACCGATGGCAGCAGCGCGGTCGCGCGGGGCTTCGCTGAGGGCGAGCGCATCCGCTATATGGAGCATCCCGGCCATGCCAATCGCGGCATGAGTGCGAGCCGCAATGCCGGCCTTGCCGCCGCGCGGGGCGAGTTCATCGCCTTTCTTGATGCGGATGACGTGTGGCCGGCGGAGAAGCTCGCCGAGCAGGTCGCGCTGTTCGATGCCGTGCCGGAGACGGACATGGTCTATGGCCGCGCCTGGATCTGGCACTCCTGGGACCCGGCGAGCGCCACCAAGGACTATTTCTACGATCTTGGTGTCCAGCCCGGCATTCTGCAAGCGCCGGGTGCGCTGTTGCCACTGCTGATCCGCAACAAGGCGCAGACGCCGACGAGCAATGCGATGATGCGGCGCACGCTCGTCCACCGAGTGGGCGGGTTCGAGGATGCGTTTCGCGGCATGTTCGAGGATCAGGCCTTCTTCGCCAAGACGCATCTGATGTCGCGCTGCCATGTCGACGACCGCTTCTGGCTCTTCTATCGCCAGCACGGCGCGAGCTGCACGGCGCAGTCGGCAAAAGGCCTGAAGGACCTGACAGCCCGGGCGCGCTTCCTCACCTGGCTCTCCGCCTATCTGCGCCGCTCTGGGGCCTATGGCGGTGCGGTGCGCTGGGCGATGCTGCAGGCGTGGCTGTCGCTGGTCATCGGCGTCGCGCATCTGGGCGCGCGCCGTCTGCTGGGCCGGGCCTGATGGGCTGGCCGCGGGTTTCGGTAGTGATGCCGGTCTATAACGCGCAGGCATATCTCGCCCAGGCGATCGGCAGCGTGATCGCGCAGAGCTTTCCGGACTGGGAACTGCTGCTGGTCGACGACGGCTCCACCGATGCGAGTCCGGCCATCGCCGCGGAACCGGCCGCCCGAGACGCACGGATCATTCCGATGAGCTCGGCGCGCGGCCGCCGGGGCGCGGCGGCCGCGCGCAATGCCGGCATCGCGGCGGCGCGCGGCCAGTATGTGAGCTTCCTCGACGCCGACGATCTTTACGAGCCGGACATGCTAGCGACGTATGTCGCCGCGCTCGACGACGACCCGCAAGCCGCGTGGGCCTACGGCGCCACGCGATGGTTTCACGAGGACGGCAGCCGGCGCGATTATCGCGAGCGGCTAGGCGTGCACCTCGATCGACGGTATGCTCCGCCTGTCCTGCTCAACCGGATCATCCTGGAGGAGCGCGGCGACATTCCCTGCACCTGCGCCGTGATGATCCGCAAGGCGGCGCTCGATACGGTCGGCGGCTTCGAGGAACGCTTCAAACTCTACGAGGACCAGTCGCTCTGGGTGAAGCTGCTGCTGGCCTCTCCCGTCCGGGTGATCGCCGGCTGCCATGCCACCTATCGCCAGCATGGCAGCTCCACCTCCAGTGCAGCCACCGCGAGCGGCGACTATAACCGGATCGGCGGCCATCCCGCACGCACCGCCTTTCTGGAATGGATAGGCGACTATGCAAGGACGCAGGGGGCTCCGGCGTCGGTACTGGCATCGCTCGACACGGCCTGGCGGTCAAACGACGGCCGGCTCTGGCATAAGCTGGCCCGCTGGCTCCGCGTGATGAACCGGTACTTGTACTGACCCCGCCGCGAGGCCGGGTTCAGGCGGCGCTCCAGCGATGCGGGAATTCTACACGGCCGCACGCCGGATCGGCGATGATCTCGCGGCCGCCGATGAAGCCGGACAGGACATCGAAGGTGCAGGCGATCTCCAGATCGTCCTCGGTCTCGCCATCGTGCGACATGATCGTCATGCCGATGCTGTAGCGGCCCGGGCGCAGGTTCAGCGCCGGCACGTGGCAGCGGAACGATCGCCTCGGACCGTCCTTCAGACTGTCGCCGCCACCGCCATTGGTGGTATCGAAGGTGCAGACCGGTTCACCAAGGGAATCATAGATGGTGAAGACACATTCGAGGGCGGCAGCCGCCGACGAGACCTCGAATTCGAACAAGGCCGGGCCGCCGGCGGCAACGCTTGCGCCATCCCCGCCGCTGATCTGAAGGCCGACGAGACGCACATGGCCGCGCCCGCGACGATCTGTCCGCAGCCGCAGGTCCACGTCGAGATGCCGGTCGAGCCCGCTCAGATAATCGCCGATGATGGCGTCGGGCCGGCCGTCCGCCACGACGACACCTTCCTGGATCATGATCGCGCGCGAGCACAGCTTCTGGACGAGCGCAAGCTGATGGCTCACGATGAGCACGGTCCGCCCGTCTTTCACCAGCTCCTCGACCTTGCGGATGCACTTGGCCTGGAAGGCGGCGTCGCCGACCGTCAGCACCTCGTCGATGATGAGGATCTCGGGCTCGACATGCGCGGCAACGGCGAAACCCAGGCGCAGATACATGCCGCTCGAATAATGCTTCACCGGCGTATCGATGAACGCGGCGATGCCGGCGAAATCGACGATGGCGTCGAGCTTCGCCCCGATTTCGCGGCGGCTCATGCCCAGGATCGCGCCGTTCAGATAGACATTCTCGCGGCCGGTGAGCTCCCGATGGAAGCCGGTGCCGACCTCCAGCAGGCAGCCGAGGCGCCCGGCCATGTCGATTCGCCCGGCGGTGGGGTGCACGATGCGCGAGAGGATCTTGAGCAGGGTGCTCTTGCCCGCCCCGTTGCGGCCGAGAATGCCGAGGATCTCGCCCGGCTGCACGTCGAAATTGATGTCGCGCAGGGCCCAGAAGGGCGGCCGGCCTTCCTGCGTCGGGCGACGGCTGAACGGCGACATCAAGGTCTCGCGCAGGTCCGGCAGCATATCGCCTGGTTGACCGGTGCGATAACGCTTCGCGATCCCGCGCACCTTCATGGCGCCGGCCGGCACGCCGCTCACAGGATGTCCGCCAGGCTGCGCTCGATGCGCCCAAAATATAGCATGCCGCCGACAAGCGCGAGCAAGGTCGCGACAAGCGAGGCAAGCGCGGTGCCCAGCGTCATGGGCATGCCGAACAGCGCCATGCGCACCCCGTCGATGACGCCGACCATGGGATTGAGGGCGTAGAGCAGCCGCCACGGCTCCGGGATGACGCTGCTCGCATAGCCGACCGGCGTCGCCAGCAGGGCGATCTGCAGGACGAAGGGCACCGCATGACCGACATCGCGGAACCGGGCGTTGGCGGCGGCGAGGATGATGCCGAAGCCGACAGTTGCGACGAGCGCTTGAAGAAGGAACAGCGGCAACAGCAGAGCGGCCGGCCCGGGTATCACGCCATAATAGAGGAAGAATACCGCCAGCAGCGCAAGACCGACGATAAGATCCGGCAGGCCGGAGAGGATCGCCGCAAGTGGAATGGCGACGCGCGGAAAATAGATGCGCTTCACCAGATCCTGATTGCTGTTCATACAATTGGTCGCGCTGCCCACGCCCGCGCTGAAGAAGCCCCACGGAATAAAGGCGGCGATCGCGAAGAGCGGATAAGGTACGCCGCCGGAGGAAAGACCGGCGAGGCGGGAGAACAGGAACGTGAAGATGGCGACCGTCAGCAGTGGCTGGATCGCGGCCCAGGCGGCGCCTAGCAGTGTTTGGCGGTAGCGCACCTTGAAGTCGCGCCAGACGAGGAAGTAGACAACTTCGCGATAGCGCCAGATATCGGCAAGATCGATGGATCGACAGCCTTGCCGGGGCGTGATGACGAGTTGTTCCAGATCACGCCGATCATCCACACCCGGCCCCGCACGAACAACCCTCAAAAACCATCTGGAGCCTCATAGTCGCGTGGCAATTCATTCTGGCCGATCCTATTCCAGCTAAAAAGTCCACCAATTTTTCAGGTGCGGCTCTCTTTTCTGGCGCCGGTAGCTGCTCGACTAGGGAGTCTCTGCCGGGGCAAAGCGCTAAAGCAGGCCCCCGAGCGATTATGCCGGAGCAGCAGCGAACTTGGGGAGCCGGAGTTCGCAGGGAGGCGTGCAGGCGCAGCAGGCGACCAACAAACTCCTCGCCCCGGCCGGGCCTCGCGGCAATTTCCTTTCATCAGGAAGCAGCGTCAACGGGCGATCTCAAATGTGTAGCCGACGTTCCGCACGGCAGATGCGCCATCGTCAAATGTGAACGCCCAGAGATCGAACGCCTAGAGATCTGTGCGCGTATCCACCGAGCTTTGGTAGATGCCGCCGTCGGGGTCACGCCGGGATGAATGCACCATTGAGATCTACAACCACGCCCTCCGAGGCGGGCAGTCCGTCCTCTGATGTCGGTGGAGATCGACGCAGGACGACCGAGCGTCGCGAAGGCCGCCGACCACCCTCTACAGACGAGCCACGCCCGCCCCGCCCTAAGTGCCCGACGGCCCGCAGCCTCGTCCTTGACGCGCGCGCAGAAGGAATGGCAGTGATGCCGCGGCGCAGGCTCGCTCGACGCGGCCTGCAGTGCTGCCGCCCGACTGGCGGCGAGGCAGGCCTTCTCGCCGCGGTCACCCATCCCGCCAACCCCAGACCACAAGCCTCGCCCAAGCCGGAGCAAACGCCCGAGTGTTACCCGAGCGTCACCCGAGACTACCGTGGCCTGGAGGGCGGACTATCCGAGACACGCACAAGACGTTGTCATAGAAGAGGAATTGGCGCGCCCGGCAGGAATCGAACCTGCGACCCCAAGCTTAGAAGGCTCGTGCTCTATCCGACTGAGCTACGGACGCGTGGGTTGCGCTGATAGCCCGGATTGCGTGGGCGGGAAACCGCGATAGTCTGGGGCAATGAGCGGGGAACCGATGAGCACGGATCAGGATGGCGGCGTCGTCGCGGTCAGCGCGGAGGCGGTGGCGGCGCGGCCGATGCGGTATTTCGATTTCGTGATGGCGGCCTTCGTCACCATCCTGCTGCTGTCGAACGTCATCGGCGCGGGCAAGCGCGCGGTGATCGACCTCCCGGTGATCGGCGCCTGGCCGTTCGGCGCCGGCATCCTGTTCTTCCCCGTCTCCTACGTGATCGGCGACGTGTTGACCGAGGTGTACGGCTATGCCCGCGCCCGGCGTTGCATCTGGGCCGGCTTCGGCGCGATGCTGTTCATGGTGTTCATGTCCTGGGTGGTGGTGAAGCTGCCGCCGGCCGACGGCTGGACCGGGCAGGGCGCCTATGAAAGCGTCTTCGGCCAGGTGCCGCGTATCGTGCTCGCCTCGATCTGCGCGTTCTGGGCGGGCGAGTTCGCCAACAGCCTGGTCCTCGCCAAGATGAAGATCTGGACCGAGGGCCGGCACCTCTGGACCCGCACCATCGGCAGCACCGTCGTCGGCCAGGGCATCGATTCGCTGATTTTCTACCCGCTCGCCTTCTTCGGCGCGCCGGACTGGCCGGTCGATGCCATGCTGATGGTGATGGCCAGCCAGTTCGTGCTCAAGGTGTCGTGGGAGGCGCTGCTGACGCCGTTCACCTATGCGGCGGTCGGCTGGCTGAAGCGCGCCGAGGGGCTCGACGTGTTTGACCGGGCGACCGACTTCTCGCCGTTCCGGACGCAGACCTGACGGTCCCGCCTGCCGTCGATTAGCCCCGGCCGATCAATCCGCCGTCGATCAGTTCGTCGCAGTGAGCGCGCCCCTGGCGTCGCTGATCGCATCGGCGGCCGCGGCAACGGCGGTCTGGGTGGCCGCGACGCCCTTGTAGATGAAGCCATAGGTCGGATAGGCGCGCTGGCCGACCTCGCGGATCGGCGCATACCAGACCTTGACCTTGCTCCAGTCGCCCTTCTCCGACGCGTCGACAACGGTGACGTCGCGCTCGATCTGGCCGCGGCGGCCGTTGATCGCCGACCAGTTGGCATGGGTGACCTTGACGATGCGGTCCGAAACGATCTGCGTCACGGTCGCGACATGGCCCGAGCGCATCGAGCCGATCGCCTTGAACACGAGGACCGATCCGACTTCGGGCACGCTGCCCTGAGCATAGCGGCCAGTCGCCTTCTGCCACCAGCTATAGGCGGCGCCGAACAACTGTATCCCCGAGAACGCGCGGGCGAAGGGCGCGCATTGCAGGTAGCCCGAAGAGGCCTGGGCAGGCGCCGCGCTGAACACGCTCGCGGCAAACAAAACGAAACCAAGGAACGCGGTCGTACGTTTCGTCATGAAGCCCCCGCTTCGTTTGGATACCGGCATGCTATCGGGGGGTGGTTAACGAGGCCAGACCTTCAGGCCCGTGGTTGCGGTGAAGTGCGCCGGTGCAGCGATGTGTTGCACCGCACTGATGCGGTAACCTGTGCATGACGCGGTCGGCGACGGGCACCTTTTCCGTCGTCCGGCGGGGGCTCCGTGCCGCCAGTGAGGGCCGAAGGATTGAAAAAAGCACGGTTCTCCGCCATCCGCCCGACCGAGCGAAGCGGAGCCGCACATTGCCGATCGAATCGCCCTGTAACCGCGTCTGCACGATCAATCCGGCGACCGAGTATTGCATGGGTTGCTGGCGGACGATCGGCGAGATCATCGAATGGCACGGTGCCGGCGAGGCGCGGAAGGCCGAGATCCTGGCGCGGCTGCCGGCAAGGCGAGGAACGGGGACGGCGGGCGATCGTTCTTGTCCTTTGGACAGGAGAAAGAACGATGAGCGACAAAAGCCAGGTTCTTGACAAGGATGCCAAGGGCGCCGGTACCGCTCCGCACGTCAGGACGGCGCGCGACGCCTCGGATGACGAAAAGCTTCGGCGCAACCCCAGCAACGAGGATGCCAAGCTGGATGTCGGCCTCGACGAGACCTTCCCGAGTTCGGACGCGCCGTCGAACACACAGCCCGGCAAGGGCAAGGACCCGCCGCCCTCCTCCGGTTACGACCCGGATGCCGAGGCACGGCTGGCTGCGACCAAGAAATAAGGGACACTGAGGCTTGGCCCCTGCGCGGGGGCCTGCGGCCGGATCCCGTCGGGAATGCGGGTCCGGTCGCCGTTGATGTTCCGCCGCAAAGAGGCACTGCGGTACGACCGCGGTGCCTTTTCATCACGGCAGGCAGGGCGATCAGATCGCGGCGTGTATCCGGCGGCGCCGGCGGATCTGCCCGCCGACCAGACCGAAGCCGGCGATGAGCAGCGCCCAGCCCGCGGGCTCGGGCACGGCGGTGACCGAGACGCCGTCCAGAGCCGGGCCGTAGGCACTCTGCGCGCCCGAGGCGAAGCTCAGTGTCGTCGAGGTGTCGGTGGCAGTGAAATTATAGGTAAAACTCTGCCACCCCATCGCCGCGCGGCTGTGACCCGTCGTGTCGAAGCTGTAGCCGCCGCTGCCATTGCCCGTTGCGGAGACGGTGACCGGCTTCACCACCGGCCCGCCATCGGGGTTGCCGGCAAGCAGGAACGTCACGACATAGCTTTTGCCGGCCACCGTGTCGAAGGTCTGCGAGAGCGTGCCAGGGCCGCCCCCCGACAGGTCGACGCTGCGCGCGCCGTCGCCGGGCTGCCAGTAGCTGCCGATATAGTCGACGCTGCCCGCGCTGACGATCCAGCCGGGCAGCGCGGTCGAGCCGGTGCCAAGCGTCGTGAAGCTGCCAGGAGCAGGACCGGTCTCGAAATCGCCATTGGTAAAAGCAGTCGCCTGTGCAGCGCTCGGCAGAAAGGCAGCAGCCATCGCCGCCAGAAGAACCCGACGCATAGACATCCTCCCGTACGCGGCCGGCCTCCTTGCGAACACGCGAAGGTTTACGAGCCGTAAGCGCTCTTATAGCCGGAATGCGAAGAATTGTTAAGACGTGTAAACCATATCACGGATATGAATTCTAAGAGAATCCCAGTGGAATAAGGCACTCCGACAGGGCTCTGGACGCGCGGTTTTCGCCGGTTTACGGCGCGGATTTCTGACCGATGTCCCGCAGGGGGACGGCCCGGTGGGTGGATGAGGGACGGATGGCGCCGGCACGGAGCGTGGTTTTTTCCGGACGTCCGATGCGGGCAAGCGGTCGAGTCGCGACCCCGGGAGACACCCGCCGGTGAGCGCGCTGCTGATCCCGGCGAGCCCGGACGCACTGCGGCGGAACAATTTCGATGCGATCCGCCTCGCCATGGCGCTGCTCGTGGTCTGGTCGCATTCCTTCGCACTGCGGCTCGGCAGCGAGGACAACGAACCCGTCTCGCTGTTGTTCGGCGGCATCTACAACGCCGGCAATCTCGGCGTGCTCGCCTTTTTCACGATCAGCGGCTTCCTCATCACGCTCAGCTACGTCCGCGCGAAATCGGTGGGCAGCTATCTGCGCAAGCGCGTCGCGCGCATCCATCCCGGCTATCTCGTGGCGATCCTGCTGTGCTCGCTGGTCGTGGTGCCGCTCTATTCGACACGGAGCTTCGGCGATCTCGACGACCATGAGCTCGCCGGCCTCGCCTCCAACCTGCTGCTGAGGAACTACATCCTGCCCTCGGACGCCTTTGGCGGGCAGGCGGTCAACGGCAGCCTGTGGAGCATCCCCTACGAATTCTGGTGCTATCTCGGCGTGATGGCGCTCGGCCTCGCCGGCCTGCTGACCCGGCGCCACGCCTGCCTGCTGATCGCGGTGGCGGTGATGGCGGTCCGCGTCTGGCTGGACATGACCGGGCGCCATCCGGGCAGCGGCCTCGCCGCCCAGATCGTCGGGCCGCCCTATCTATGGTTCGTGGTCTTGCCGTCGTTCATGCTCGGCGCCGCGATCTACACCGAACGCGCGCGCATACCGCGCAGCGGCGCGCTGCTCGCCGGGCTGATCCTCGCGACGATCATCAGCGCGCATCTCCCGCTCGCCGATCCGCTGCGGCTGATCCCGACCCGGCTGCTGATGCCGCCGACGCTTGCCTATGCGGTGTTCTACCTCGCCTTCCACCCGCGCATCGCGTTCCACCATGTCGCGCGGCACGGCGACTTCTCCTACGGCTGCTATCTCTACGCCTTCCCGATCCAGCGCATGCTCGCGGCATCACTGCCCGCGGCGGTGCCCTTCGCCGTCTATGTGCTGCTCTCGATGGTACTGTCGCTGCTGGCAGGCGTCGCGAGCTGGTTCCTGGTCGAGCGCTGGTTTCTGCCGCGGGCGCGAGCCATCCAGACGGGCAAGGTCCAGTCGCGGCCGCTGGAGGAAGAGGCGGCAGTCGTCGCACCCTGACAGGCGCCCATTTCGCTTGGGTTCCAACCCCCGTTTCCCTATATGATCGGCATGGCTAGCGAACCCAATTCCAACTCCTACGGCGCCGATTCCATCAAGGTGCTGAAGGGCCTCGACGCGGTGCGGAAGCGCCCCGGCATGTATATCGGCGACACCGACGACGGCTCCGGCCTGCACCACATGGTGTTCGAGGTGTCGGACAACGCCATCGACGAGGCCCTCGCCGGCCATTGCGACCGCATCGTCATCCAGCTCAACGCCGATGGCTCGGTCACCGTCGAGGACAACGGCCGCGGCATCCCGACCGGCATCCACCCCGAGGAGGGCGTGTCGGCGGCCGAGGTCATCATGACCCAGCTCCATGCCGGCGGCAAGTTCGAGAATACGTCGGAGAGCAACGCCTACAAGGTCTCGGGCGGTCTCCACGGGGTCGGCGTCTCGGTGGTGAACGCACCCATAGAGAATCTCGACCTGCGCATCTGGCGCGATGGCGAGGAGCATTACATGCGCTTCCGGCGCGGCGATGCCGAGGCGCCGCTGAAGGTCGTCGGCTCTGCCGGGGCCAAGCGCGGCACGCAGGTGACTTTCCTGCCCTCGCCCGACACCTTCAAGATCACCGAGTTCGATTTCGACAAGCTGGAGCACCGCTATCGCGAGCTCGCCTTCCTCAATTCCGGCGTTCGCCTGTTCCTGCGCGACGCGCGTCATGCCGAGGCCAAGGAGGTCGAGCTCTATTACGAGGGCGGGATCGCGGCGTTCGTGAAGTATCTCGACCGCGCGAAGACCCCGCTGATGCCCGATCCGGTCGCGATCACCGGGCAGCGCGACGATGTCGGCATCGACGTCGCGCTGGAGTGGAACGACAGCTATTACGAGCAGGTCCTCGCCTTCACCAACAACATCCCGCAGCGTGACGGCGGCACCCATCTCGCCGCGTTCCGCGCCGCGCTCACCCGCACCCTCAACAATTACGCCGAGAAGTCCGGCGCGTTGAAGAAGGAGAAGGTCAGCCTCACCGGCGAGGACATGCGCGAGGGGCTGACCGCCATCGTCTCGGTCAAGCTGCCCGATCCCAAATTCTCGTCGCAGACCAAGGACAAGCTGGTCTCCTCCGAGGTCCGCCAGCCGCTCGAAAGCCTGATGGCCGACAAGCTCGCCGAATGGTTGGAGGAGAACCCCAACCATGCCCGCACCATCGTCCAGAAGGTGATCGACGCCGCCGCCGCGCGCGAGGCGGCGCGCAAGGCGCGCGAGGCGAGCCGCAAGTCGGTGCTGGGCGTCGCCTCGCTGCCCGGCAAGCTCGCCGACTGCCAGGAGCGCGATCCCGCCAAGTCCGAGCTGTTCCTGGTCGAGGGCGATTCCGCCGGCGGCTCCGCCAAGCAGGGCCGCGACCGCCATTACCAGGCGATCCTGCCGCTCAAGGGCAAGATCCTCAACGTCGAGCGCGCCCGTATGGACCGGATGCTCTCGTCGAAGGAAATCGGCACGCTCATCCAGGCGATGGGCACCGGTATCGGCACCGGCATCGACCGGGTCGGCTTCGATATCGAGAAGCTGCGCTACCACAAGATCGTGATCATGACCGACGCCGATGTCGACGGCGCGCATATCCGTACCCTGCTGCTGACCTTCTTCTACCGGCAGTTTCCGGAGATCA
>Ga0105248_10007708_pt1 | contig 11824 bp, 11 predicted proteins | sample KBSS34metaG_FD_81524 | JGI IMG/M metagenome (GOLD analysis project Ga0105248, IMG submission 81524) | Switchgrass rhizosphere microbial communities from Kellogg Biological Station, Michigan, USA - KBS S3-4 metaG | ecosystem: Host-associated > Plants > Roots > Rhizosphere > Soil | place...
GGGGCGTGGCCGGCAACATCGTGTGGGCCTGGATCTTCACGATCCCGGCGGCCGCCTTGATCGCGGCGGCGTTCTATCTGGTGAGCCGCGTGCTGTTCTAGAGCGATCGCCATTCACGTCGTCAACCAATCGCGTCACGCTCCTGCGTAGGGTGCGCAGCACGAGTCCATGAGGCTCGGATGTCGTACTCAAAGGAGATCTCAATGCGTGAATTGACGCTGGATGAATGCGAAGTGGTGGGTGGCGGGTTGGCGATATTCGCCAAGCCCGCCGAGTGGTTTGGAAGTTGGCTTGCCGGGCGCGTGTTCGACGGCATCGCGAACCACGTGATGAGCCAGGAGCGAGGGGTTCCAGACTATTCCCGGGTCAACGCGATGGGCGACTACTACTGACGCCCGCAGGCGCCGCCAGCAAGGACCCGACCATGGCGATTGAGCTCTTGAGTTCACGGCTTCGCTTTTTCGCGATCGCGTCGGTCGTCTTCGTTGGCGGCAACTTCCTCGTCGCCCTGTCGCTCTATGTTGCGGGCGCGCCGGAGCCAGAAACGGTTCGTGTGCCGTCATCCTTGCTCGCGGCGATTGCCTTCCTCGCAGTGCTCACGCCGCTCGTGGAGACGGTTCTTCTCACTGCCTCGATCGGCATCACCAGCCGGGTGTTCAAAGGGCGCATGGCCATCGCGTGCCTGGGTGCGGCACCCCTGATCGCACTTCACTATCCGATGGGCCTCACGAAGGTTGCCTGCGTGGCCGCGGGGTTCGCTTGGTCCGGCTGGTGCTATATGCGGCTCAGAGCGCAGGGAGCGTCGTTCTCGTTTCGCTACTGGTTTCTGTTTGGTCTGCACGCGGTCAACAACGCGATCGCGGTCGTGGCTCACTTTGCCTTCGCCGCGCCGTCCGGGTGACAGCGCGACGCATCGTCACTATTGCCCCCAGCCCTCGCGCCTGCGCTCCTCACGCGCCTGCCGCTCCTGCGCAAACAGCTCCTCCAGCTGCTGCCGCCCCTCGGTGGCCATCGACACCAGCTTCTTCTGGTCCTTGTAGTGCGGCGCCGCTTGCTCGATCTGCTCCACCGAATGCCGGCGGAAGCGCAGCGCGAGCTGGCGGGCGCGGTGCGGCTGATAGCCCATCAGCTCCAGCACGCTGCGCGCGCTCATCAGCGCGGAGTCGAGCGTCTCGCGCTCGATGAACTTCACGCCGCGCTCGCGCAGGCGATAGAAGTGCGCCACGTTGCGCGCGCGCGCAACGACGGTGAGGTGCGGGAAGTTCTCGCGCGCGAGGTCGGCCACCTGCAGGCTCTGGTCGATGTCGTCGATGGCCAGCACCAGCACCTGCGCGGTGCCGGCGCCCGCCGTGCGCAAGAGGTCCAGCCGCGTGGCGTCGCCGTAGAAGAGCTTGAAGCCGAAGCGGCGCAGCACTTCGATCTGCTCCGCGTCGTGCTCCAGCACCGTGGCCTTCAGGCCGTTGGCATAGAGCAGCCGCCCGATGATCTGCCCGTAGCGGCCGAAGCCCGCAATGATGATCGGCGCGTCCTGCGGCTCGTTGAGCTCCGGGGGCGCCGCGCGCTGGCCGAGTGCCGCGAAGCGCGGCAGCAGGTAGCGGTCGACCAGCACCAGCAGCAGCGGCGTCACCAGCATCGACAGCGCCACGGCGCCGATGAGCACCGAGGCCACCTCGACGCTGAACACACCCTCGTTCTGCGCCGCCTGGAAGACGACGAAGGCGAACTCGCCACCTTGCGCGAGCAGCAGGGTCAGCACCGGGCGCTCCTGGATGCGCACGTGCATCACGCCGCCCAGCACCCACAGGAACGCCACCTTCAGCAGCAGGAAGCCGAACAGCACGCCCAGCACGACGAGCGGGTGCGCGAGCACCGCCGCCACGTCGATCGACATGCCCACCGCGATGAAGAACAGGCCCAGCAGCAGGCCCTTGAAGGGCTCGACGTCGGTCTCGAGCTCGCGCTTGTATTCGCTCTCGGCCAGCAGCACGCCGCCGAGGAAGGCGCCCAGCGCCATCGACAGGCCCACGAACTGCATCAGCGCCGCAATGCCCAGCACGAGGCCCAGCGACGCGGCGGTGAAGATCTCGGGCGTGTTGCTCCCTGCAATCCAGCGGAAGATCGGCCGCAGCAGAAGCCGTCCGCCCACCACGATGGCCACGATCACCCCGACCGCGCGCAGCACCTGGAAGAGCGGGTTGCCCCCGGCGGCCTCGCCCGCACCGAGGATGGGCAGCAGCGCGAGGATGGGGATCGCCGCGACGTCCTGCAGCAGGAGGATCGCGAAGGCGGACTGGCCCGCGGTCGTGGAGAGCATGTTGCGCTCGCCCATGACCTGCAGCGCCACCGCGGTCGAGGAAAGCGACAGCCCGAGCGCGGCCACCACCGCCCAGGTCCAGGGCACGCCGAGCGCCATCGCCACCGCGCCGATGAGCAGCGCGCAGCCCAGCAACTGCACCGTCCCCGAACCGAAGATCGGCCGGCGCAGCGCCCATAGCCGCCGTGGCTCCAGCTCCAGCCCCACGAGGAAGAGCATCAGCACCACGCCGAACTCGGCGAAGTGCAGGATGGTCTGCGGGCTCGTCACCAGGCGCAGCCCGAAGGGGCCGATGGCCAGGCCCGCCACGAGGTAGCCGATGATCGATCCGAGCCCGAGCGCGCGCGACAGCGGCACCGCCACCACGCCCGCGGCCAGGAAGACGAGGCTGCTGATGAGCCAGCTTTCTTGTTCCATCAGGCGTCCTCCCGTGCGAGCTCGCCGTGGGGCCGGTCGTCCTCGGGCACGTCGCACCCCTCGCGGGGCTCGAGTGCCTCGATCTCGGGCCAGCGCGGGTAGCTTGAGAGCAGGTCGCGGTAGCGCTGCGCGTGCTCGTTCAGCGTCTGGGTGTCGGCACGCTGCGAGGCGTACATCACCACCGGCGGCAGGAAATGCATGCCGCACAGCGCCGCCGTCTGCTCATAGGGCGGCATGAAGGCGTCGAAGAAATAGCGGTTGTAGCCGCTGGGGTGGTAGGCCGTTTCGCCGCCGCCGGCGGAGATCACCAGCCACAGGTCCTTGCCGTGCAAGGCCCGTCCGGCGTGATCGCCCACATGGCCGTAGGCCCAGCCGAAGTCGAAGACCTCGTCGAGCCACAGCTTCATGAGCGGGGGCATCGAGTACCAGTGGAAGGGGTGCTGCCAGACGACGAGGTCGGCGCGCTCGAGCGCGGCCTGCTCCGCGTCCACGTCGATCAGGTAGTCGGGGTAGAGCGCGTAGAGGTCGCGCACCTGCAGGCTGTCGCTCTCGAGCGAGCGGGCCGCATCCAGGAGCTTGCGGTTCACCCGCGACTGGTACAGGTCGGGGTGGGCCGCGATCACGAGAATGTTCGTCATGAGGTTTGCCGGACGGGTGTTGCGCCGCTGCGGCTCAGGGAAGACGGGGGAGTCGCACGAAAGTGACGCTCGTTACCATAACCGAGCAAAACAAACGACAGGAGGGCGCGATGCCGGTCATCGTGGTGGCCAACCCGAAGGGAGGCGTAGGCAAGTCCACGCTTTCCACGAACCTCGCAGGTTGGCTGGCTCATCAGGGTCATTCGGTCATGCTCGGCGACGTGGATCGGCAGCGCTCGACCCGCACCTGGCTGGGGCTGCGCCCCAAGGAGGTGCCTTCGATCGCCACCTGGGAAACCACCCACGACGAGATCGTGAAACCGCCCCGCGGCACGACCCACGTCGTGCTGGACACGCCCGCCGGCCTGCACGGGCGCCGCCTGGACGAGCTGATGAAGCTGGCCGACCGCGTGCTCGTGCCGCTGCAGGCCAGCCTCTTCGACATCTACGCCACCCGCGAATTCGTGGCCGAGCTGCTCGCGCGGCGCAAGTCCGAGCGCGTGCGCGTGGGGGTGGTGGGCAACCGGGTGAAGGACCACACGCTCGCCTTGGAGCACCTGCGCAGCTTCCTGTCCACGCTGGGTGTGCCGGTGCTCGGGCACCTGCGCGACACGCAGAACTATGTCCACCTCGCCGCGCGCGGACTGACGCTGTGGGACGTCGCGCCCGCGCGTGTCGAGAAGGACCTCGAGCAATGGCAGCCGATCCTGAAGTGGGCGGACGAGAGATGAAGACTTTCGAGCACCTGAGCGACCTCCAGGCCCTGGTCGGGCAGCCGCTGGGCACCAGCGAATGGCTCACCATCGACCAGGACCGCATCGACCGCTTCGCCCGCGCCACCGACGACCTGCAGTGGATCCACATCGACGCGCAGCGCGCGGCCGCGGGCCCCTTCGGCACCACCATCGCCCACGGCTTCCTCACGCTGAGCCTCCTGCCCGTGTTCTTCGAGAGCGCCTTCGAGATCGCCGACGCGCGCATGGGCGTGAACTACGGGCTCAACCGCGTGCGCTTCACGGCGCCCGTGCCGGTGGGCAGCCGCCTGCGCGCGCACTTCCAGCTCCTGTCCTACGAGCCGATCCAGGGCGGCGCCCAGCTCGTCGCCCAGGCGAGCATCGAGCGCGAAGGCGTGGACAAGCCGGTGTGCGTGGCCGAGTCGATCACCCGGCGCTACTTGTGAGGGTGTGCCGCCGCAGCCACGCACAGGCCGGCGCATGCCACAAATACGCGAACTTTTGCGCGCCGTTCCCTCGTAAGGGGGGCGAGCGAAGTTAAGCACTTGCTTACGATTCCCGCCCACGCGCGATAACGACGCGCCATAACAAACAGCATCCAGCCGGGAGGCCGCTCTCATGAAAGTGTTGCTCGTCGATGACCACCCGCTGATCCTCTCGGCGCTCAAGACCGTCATCCAGGGCCTGGGTGACGACGTCACCGTGGTGGGTGCCGCCAGCGCCGGCGAGGCGCGCAGCACCCTGCGGCAGGACAGCGACTTCGACCTCGTGCTGCTCGACCTGCACCTGGGCGATGCCGACGGCTTCCAGGTGCTGTCGGAGATGCGCTCGCTCTACCCCGCGCTGCCGGTGGTGGTGGTCTCCGCCTCGGACCGCGCGAGCGACGTCATCCGCGCCATCGACATGGGCGCGATGGGCTTCGTGCCCAAGCGCGCCAGCAACGAGACGCTCTTCGAGGCGCTGCGCCAGGTGATGTCCGGCGGCGTCTACGTGCCTTCGATGTCCCTGGCCTCGGGCATGCAGCCCGCGTACGAGCCTGAGACGGTGCCCGCGGCCTACCACCTCGGTGGCATCCGCGACAACGCGCGTGGCGCCCCCTATCAGACCGCCCCGTCGCTTTCCACGCTGGGCCTCACGCCGCGGCAGACGGACGTGCTGGCGCTGCTGCTGCAGGGCAAGCCCAACAAGCTGATCGCGCGCGAGCTCAACCTGTCGGTGGAGACGGTGAAGGACCACGTGGCCGCGGTGCTGCGCGCGCTCGGCGTGGCCTCTCGCACCCAGGCCGTGCTTGCCGTGAGCCAGATGACGCAGCAGACCGGCGGCTTCGCCGCCTGGCGTCCGACGAACCGCTGACGGCACGCCATGCGCGTCGCCGTCATTGCCGTCTTCACCGACTACCACCGCCGCGGAAACCACCATCGGGGCGGCCTGCAGCCGCAGATCGGCCCGCTCGTGGCGGCACTGCTGCCCGAGTGGTGCGAGGTCGAGCTCATCAACGACACCTGGACCGACCCCGACTGGTCGCGCAGCTACGACCTCGTCTTCCTCTCGTGCGTGCACGCCGACTTCGATCGCGCGCGACAGATCAGCCACTACTTCCGCCGTCGCGGCGCGCGCACCGTGCTCGGCGGCGGCATGGCCTCGACCTATCCGCAGCTGTGCGCGCCGTGGTTCGATGCGGTGATCGTCGGCGACCCGGAGGACACCGTCGCCCGCGCGGCCAACGACGCGCGGCTCGGACGGCTCAAGCCGCTGTATCGCTCGGGTGGCTACGTCGGCACCGACGTGCCGGTGCCGCGCATCGAGCAGGTCGTGCGCCAGCAGATGTTCCCGCTGTCGGTGGAGGCCACGCGCGGCTGCCCCTATTCGTGCGACTTCTGCGCGCTCACGGCGCTGGGCACCCGCCACGAGCTGCGCCCGGTGGCCAACGTGGTGCGCGACATCCAGACCGGCCAGGCGGCGCTCAAGGCCGCGGGCGTGGCGAGCTGGAAGCGCCGGCTCGTCGTGTTCTACGACAACAACCTCGCGGGCAATCTGAAGTGGTTCCGCGAGCTGTGCCTCGCGCTCAAGCCGCTGGACGTGCAGTGGGGCGCCTGCCTCACCTTCAACGTCATCGCCAACCGCGAGCTGCTCAAGCTCATGTACGAGTGCGGCTGCCGCGCGGTCTTCGTGGGCCTGGAGACCTTCAACCCCGCCACGCTCGCCGACATCAGCAAGCCGCAGAACAACATCGGCAAGATCGGGGAGGCCATCGAGCAGTCGCGCGACGAGGGCATCCTCGTCATCGCCGGGCTCATCGTGAGCCCGGTGCACGACGGCGCCCACTACATCCGCTCGCTGCCCGATCACCTCGCGCGAAGCGGCCTGCATGTGCCGAGCTTCGTGTCCTTCGAGACGCCGATTCCGGGCACGCCCTTCTTCGACCGCATGGTGTCCAGCGAGCGGCCGATGTTCCTGCCCAACGCCAATCTCTACGACTTCAGCGCGTACACGCTCGTGCTGCAGCCGCAGCTCTCGCCCCTGGATGAATTCCTCGGCGCCTATCGCGAGGCGATGCAGCGCATCTACGCGCCGCGCCGGCGCCTGGCCAAGCTCGCGGACGATGTGCCGCGCCTGGCGCGCCGCGGTTCATGGACCGCGGTGGCGATGGACGTGGGCGACATGTGGATGACCGACTTCAACCCCGTGCGCGGCCGCAGCTTCATGGCCGGCACCGACGTGCTGCCGCCCGAGCGCGTGCCCTTCGCGGACGACGACTTCGACTCCGAGGCGCACCGCATCGCCGTGTGCAGCCCGACGCCCGTGACCGACGAAAGCGGGCGCGTGCTCGCCGCCTGGCATGCGCACGACAAGGTGTTCGGCACCGACGCCGGACGCCGCGTCATCGCGCTGTCGCGAACCCCGTGAGACGCACATGAGCTCGACCCTTCCCGCGGCCAGCGTGCCGCCCGACTCCGACGCCATGCGCCTGGACGACAAGCCGGCGGGCCGCGCGCCGCTGCTGCCGGACCAGATCCGCACGCTCTTCCAGCAGACCCCCGCGTCGCTGGCCGGCAACCTGCTGGGCGCCCTGATCATCAGCGCGATGTTCTGGTCCGCGGTGCCCTGGCAGCGCGTGGCCCTGTGGAGCGCCCTCTTTGCCGCGGTGTGGCTGGTGCGTGCGGTGCACTTCCTGCGCTATCCGAAGATCGAGCACGACCTGCTGCTGCAGAGGCGCTGGCTGTCGCTGTGGAACGCCTACGTGCTGCTGTCCTCCTCGGCCTGGGGCGCGGCGGTGCTCATGTTCTACGGCACGAGCACGCCTTATCACACGGTGGCGCTGATCATCGTGGTCTACAGCTACATGCTCGCCGCGGTGCAGTTCCTCGCGACGCAGCCGCGCGTGTACCTGAGCTTCCTGTCGCTGGGCCTCGTGCCGATGGTGGTGCGCACCGCGCTGGCCGACCACGAGTTCCACCTGGAGCTCGCGGGAATCATGTCGCTGCTCTTTCTCACCACCGCGCTCACCGGACGCAACTACCGTCAGGCCTTCGAGACCACCATCCGGCTGAAGGTGCGCACCGAGCAGCTCGCCGCGCAGCTGCGCACCGAGAAGGCGCTGGCCGAGCAGGCGCGGCGCGAGGCCGAGGTGGCCAATCGCGCCAAGACGCAGTTCTTCGCCGCGGCCAGCCACGACCTGCGCCAGCCCCTGCACGCGATGGGCCTGTTCGCCGAGGCGCTGCGCGGCAAGAGCCACGGCGACGACGAGGTCATGCACCTCGTCAACAGCATCAACAGCTCGGTCGATGCGCTCGAAGGCCTGTTCAGCGAGCTGCTCGACATCACGCGCATCGACACCGGCGCCGTCGAGCTCAACCCCGAGCACTTCACGCTGCGCGACCTGTTCAAGCGGCTGAAGCTCCAGTACGAGCCCACCGCGTTCGAGAAGGGCCTGTCGCTGCAGATGCGCGGCGAGCGCCTGAGCGCCCATGCCGACCCGGTGCTGGTCGACCGCATCGTGCGCAATCTGCTGTCCAACGCCATTCGCTACACCGAGGACGGCGGCGTGCTTCTGACCGCGCGCGCGCGCGGCGATCGCGTGCTCGTGCAGGTGTGGGACACCGGCATCGGCATCTCTCAGGCCGAGCAGCTCAGGATCTTCGACGAGTTCTATCAGGTGCGGCCGGGCAAGCCGCTGAACCCCGAGCAGCGCAAGGGCCTGGGGCTGGGGCTGTCGATCTGCAAGCGGCTGGCCGACATGATGGGCGCGCCGCTCGCGCTGAGCTCGGTGCCCGGGCGCGGCACGGTGTTCACGCTCACCCTGCCGCGCGGCAAGGTGCCGGCCAGCCAGGGCGAGGCGCAGGTGCTCCCCAAGGCGCCGATCGGCCTCACGCTGGACCACCGCACGATCGTGATCGTCGAGGACGAGCCGGCGGTGCGCGAGGGCCTGGTCGTGCTGCTGCGCGGCTGGGGAGCCAGCGCCATCGCCTTCGACACGGTGGCCGATGCGCGCGAGTGGGCGGCGCAGGCGCGCGTGGCGCCCGATCTGCTCATCGTCGACTACAGGCTCAGCGGCGGCGAGACCGGCATCGACGCGCTCGCGGCGGTGCGCCGACCGTTCCAGGGCCGCACCATCCCCGCGATCATGGTCACGGGCTCGGTGATGAACGACTACGACGCGGCGGCGCACGAGCACGATTTCCATCTGCTCATGAAGCCCGTGGTGCCCAACAAGCTGCGCGCCATGATCGCCTTCAAGCTGGGCATGCGCTGACATGGCGAGCACAGGCACGAGCGCAACCGCCCGCGCGCCGGTCATCGACCTGCATCTCGGCTACGAGGACGACGCCTTCGACGCCGCGCCTCGCAGCGCGGGCCGCCCGCAAGGCGGACTGCCGGTGGACAGCGTCTTCGAGCCGCTGTCGGCCGCCGAAGTGCTGCGGCGCTTCCTCGCGCTGCGCGATCGCTGGTTCGAGGATGCGCTTGCCGAGACCGCCGGCATCGAGCGGCTGCTGCGCGAGGAAGCGCGCCTGAGCGAGGAATGGCAGGGGCTGCCCGGCACCGACCATCGCGCGCTGTGGGACCGCACGTCGGCCGGTGCGGCGCCGGGTGCGTCGAAGCCCGAGCGCCGTGACCTGGGCGCGGAGTGGCAGCCGGATCTGTGGGTCATGGCGCCCATCGTGCGGCGCAAGGCCGGCACGCTGGCGCTGCGCATGCCGCCGACCGTCACGTCGCAGCAACTCGAGCAGGCGGTGATGGATCACCTGCCCGCGCGCTGGCGCAAGGAGCGCGTGGTCGTGCGGCTGGAGATCGAGACGCGCATGTACTGGGGCGCGCGCTCGCCCGACGACGACAGCCCCTGGGAGCCGTGCAGCGTGCGCGGCGACGGGCTGGGCTTGGCCGACCCCATCATCGAGATCGACGCCGGCAAGCCGCGCTGGCTGCAGTCGCAGCACGAGGCGGTGGCGCCGCTCGTGCGCCGCAGCCTGCGCGCGGGCGTGGGGCTTCTGGTTGCGGTGCCGGTGCTCAGCTACGAGCGCATCCCGCAGCCGCTCGGCTGGTTCGGCCGCTGGGGCCAGCGCGTGCTCGACTGGCTGGACCGTGCGCGCGGCGTGCGCCGCGACCGCGACCCGACCTTCCAGTCGCGCCTGGCCTGCGACGAAGCCTGGTGGGCGAAGGCGCTGGGCACGTGCGCGCGCACCGCGCGGCAGATCAAGGCCGCGACCTCCCGCGGCGCCTTGCTGGCCGAGGCCTCGGCGCCCGCGCTCGCGCACAGCCCGAGCCTGCAGGCCAGCACGCACGTCGTGCTGCTGCACGGCGGGCTGAGCAGTGCGCGCGCCGGCTTCGATGCCTGGTCACCCGAGTCCGCGACGCCGCACTCGCTCTGGCAGGGCTTCGAGGCGCTTCGCAACGCCTGCACCTGGCGCTTCGAGCACGACACCTTCATCGGCCTGGGCGACAACATCGAGGCGCTGATCGAGGCCGTGCACACCCGGATCGTCGGCAAGGCGGTGCGCGGGCGCATCGTGCTGCTGGCGCATTCGCGCGGCGGGGCCGTGGCGCGCTTCGCCCTGCCGAGCCTGCGCGATCGCTGGCCCGGCTGGGACTTCCACGCCTTCACCTTCGGCGGGCCGCATTTCGGCACGCCGGTGTTCGAGCAGCTCGGCCAGCGCTGGGTCGGATTCGCCGGCGTGCTGGGCCTCGTGAGCCGTGCCGCGCGCGGCGTGCTCGACCGCGACATGGCGGCGCAGCTCAAGAACATCGAGCGCGGCATGGCGGGCGCCATCCCCGAGGGGTTTCGCGACGTGTTGCCCAGCGACATCGCCCAACGCGCGCGCGGCGCGGCCCTGCCGGCGCAGATGCAGACCTGGGGCTCGCGCTGGCGGCCCGAGCTCGCGCAGCACTGGAGCGACTCGCGCTGGCATCACGTCATCGAGGACTTCGCCGGCTTCGAGGCCGACGGGGACGGCATCGTGCCGATCGCATCGTCGATGGTGGGGCCGCAGGCGCACGATGCCTCGCCGGTGGCCCACACCGAGTACTTTCATCACGCGCCGACGGTGGCGCAGTTGCACGCGCGGCTCACGCCGCTGCTGCGCGAGGACACCCCATGCCCATTGCCATCGCGATCCACGGCGGCGCCGGAACCATCCGTCGTGCAGACCTGAATCCCGAGCGCGAGCTCGCCTATCGCGCCGGCCTCGAAGCCGCGCTCGACGCCGGCCTTGTTGCCCTGCAAAAGGGCGCCCGCGCGCTGGACGCGGTGCAGGCCGCGGTCGTCGTGCTGGAGGACGACCCGCTGTTCAACGCGGGCCGTGGCGGCGTGTTCAACGACCGGGGCGAGGTCGAGCTGGAGGCCGCGCTCATGGACGGGCGCACGCGCGCGGCGGGCTCCGTCACGGGCGTGCGCGGCGTGCGCAATCCGGTGCGGCTGGCGCGCGCTGTGATGGAGCACACGCCGCACGTCACGCTCGGCTTCAAGGCCGCGGACGCGCTGGCCGCACGGCTTGGCCTGCCGATCGAGCCCCCCGAGTACTTCCACACCGACAGCCGCTGGCAGGCGCTGCGCAACGAGCTTGCGCGCCTGGGCGCCGGCGGCGCCGCCTCACAGGCGAGCGAGCAGGACCGTCACGGCACCGTCGGCGCGGTGGCGCTGGACATGCACGGCGGCCTGGCAGCGGCCACATCCACGGGCGGACGCACCGCCAAGATGGCCGGGCGGGTGGGCGACACGCCGGTGTTCGGCGCGGGCACATGGGCGGACGAGACCGTCGCGGTCTCGTGCACCGGGCACGGCGAGTGGTTCGTGCGCTGTGCGGTGGCACACGAGATATCGGCGCGGATGCGGCTCGGTGGGGCCGGGGTGGTCGACGCGGCCGACGAGGTCGTGATGCGGGAATTGCCGCGCATCGGCGGCGCGGAAGCCAGCGGGGGCGTCATCGCGGTGGACGCGACGGGTCGCGTGGCGATGCCGTTCAACAGCGAGGGGATGTATCGGGCGTGCGTGGATGCGCTGGGGAATCGCGTGGTCGCGATTCACCGCTGAGTCGACGGCCCCTCGTCTCGCGAGCCTGCGCGACGACGGCCTGCGTCGCAGCTTCCTCAACAAGGTGGCGGCGAACCGCGAGATCCTGGCCGCCTGGGTGGCGGACGCGGGTGCGCGAAAGCTTACCCGCGAGCGCGCCCTCGCCCATCTCGCGGTCGAATCCAACGTGCGCGAGCCGTTCAAGCGTCTCGCCGAC
>Ga0105248_10007709_pt1 | contig 11823 bp, 12 predicted proteins | sample KBSS34metaG_FD_81524 | JGI IMG/M metagenome (GOLD analysis project Ga0105248, IMG submission 81524) | Switchgrass rhizosphere microbial communities from Kellogg Biological Station, Michigan, USA - KBS S3-4 metaG | ecosystem: Host-associated > Plants > Roots > Rhizosphere > Soil | place...
CAACCTGGTCGAGAAGAAGCTGCACCGGATGAACCGGCACACCTTCCTGCTCGACGGCGACAATGTGCGTCATGGCCTTAACAAGGATCTTGGCTTCACCGACGCCGACCGCGTGGAGAATATCCGCCGCGTGGGCGAAGTGGCGAAGCTGATGACCGACGCGGGCCTGATCGTCATCACCGCCTTCATCTCGCCCTTCCGGTCGGAACGCGACATGGTGCGGCAGATGATGCAACCGGGTGAGTTCATCGAGGTGCATATCGACACCCCGCTGGCCGATGCCGAAGCGCGCGACGTCAAGGGCCTCTACAAGAAGGCGCGGGCGGGCGAGCTCAAGAACTTCACCGGCATCGACAGCCCGTATGAGCCGCCCGAAGACCCCGAAATCCGCGTCGACACCACCGCCATGACGGCCGAGGAAGCCGCCGACGCGATCATCGCGAAGCTCATTCCGTGAACGCCCCGCTTCGCGAACAGCGGATGGAAACCGCGGAAATGAACGACGCCGATCTTGCGGCGCATCTGGCGGCTGTCGCCGGGCGCATCCTGATCGACGTCCGGGAATCGGGCCTGTTCAGTCCGAAGGCGCTGGGCAAGGCGGGCGACCAGACCGCCAACCAGTTCCTGTGCCACGCGCTGCGCGAGAAGCGGCCCGACGACGGACTCCTTTCCGAAGAGGAAAAGGACAATGCCGATCGCCTGTCGAAGTCGCGCGTCTGGATCGTCGATCCGCTCGACGGCACCCGCGAATATGGCGAGGAACGGTCCGACTGGGCCGTTCACGTCGGCATGGCGATCGATGGCGCGCCCGCGCTCGGAGCAGTCGCCTTGCCCGGCCTCGATGGCGGCACGGTTCTGCGCTCGGACCAGCCCATCGCCATTCCCCCCGCGCCGGAAAGGCTGCGTATGGTCGTGTCCCGCACGCGCCCCGCACGGGAAGCGGTTGCGGTCGCGGAAAAGCTGGGCGCTGAGCTGGTTCCCATGGGATCGGCAGGCGCCAAGGCGATGGCGATCATATTGGGTCAGGCCGACATCTATCTGCATTCCGGCGGCCAGTATGAATGGGACAGCATGGCCCCCGTCGCGGTCGCAGCGGCGCATGGCCTGCACTGTTCCCGTATCGACGGCAGTCCTCTCATTTACAATCAGGCGGATGTTTACCTTCCCGATCTGCTGATCTGCCGGACGGAACACGCCGATCGCATCCTCACCCTGATCGCGGCGATCACCGGATAGGCGAGCTGTCGAGGAGAGACCGAGCGAGCGCGGCGGGAGAATATTCCCATCGCGCTCGTTACCGCGGCGCCATCCTGATAGCGCCATCGAGGCGGATCACCTCGCCATTGAGCATCGGGTTGAACACGATGCTCTCGACGAGTTGGGCATATTCTTCGGGCCGCCCCAGCCGGGACGGGTGCGGCACCTGCGTGCCCAGCGAATCCTGCGCGGCTTGCGGAAGCCCCATCAGCATCGGCGTCAGGAAGATGCCCGGCGCGATGGTCACGACGCGAATCCTGTGCTGCGCAAGATCGCGCGCGATTGGCAGCGTCATCCCGGCAACGCCCGCTTTGGAGGCTGCATAGGCTGCCTGGCCGATCTGCCCGTCAAAGGCCGCGACCGAAGCAGTATTGACGATAACACCGCGCTCCTCCCCGACGGAGTCCGCGGCACACAGCGCAGCGGCAAACTGTGACAGCACGTTGAAGCTGCCGATGAGATTGATTTCGACCGCCTTGCGGAACGCATCCAGCGGATGCGGCCGGTTCTCCTTACCCACGGTCTTGATGGCGGGTGCCACCCCCGCGCAATTTACCAGCACGCGGGCGACGCCGTGAGCCGCTGCCGCCGTGACAATTGCCGCGGCGACGCTCTCTTCGTCGGTAACGTCGACCTGAAGGAATAGGCCGCCTACTTTTGCAGCCTGCGCCTTGCCAATGGCTTCGTTAAGGTCGAAAATCGTGACCTTGGCACCGTTGCCCGCAAGCATCTCGGTCGTAGCGGCGCCCAGCCCGGATGCGCCGCCGGTAACGATCGCGGCTATTCCCTCCAGCTTCATATGTCGTTCCCCTGGCGTGGTATGCAGCTGCGAAAACGAGCACAGCTGTCTGACTTCTGTGGAACGTTACCTATATAGAGTTACGCACAATTAGGTGTCGTTTTCCGACGGCGACCCGCAACGCCCTCGTTAAGGAGCATTTATGTCCGACCCGATCATTATTTCCTCTTTTGCGCGCACGCCGATGGGCGGCTTCCAGGGTGCATTGAGCGGTGTGTCCGCCGTCGAACTCGGCAGCGTCGCCGTACGGGCGGCGGTCGAACGGTCTGGTGTCGATCCGGACGCGATCGACCGCATCTATATGGGCTGCGTTTTGCCAACCGGCCTTGGCCAGGCCCCCGCGCGTCAGGCTGCACTCGGCGCGGGCTTGCCCCGTTCGGTCGAAGCGACGACCGTCAACAAGATGTGCGGGTCGGGCATGCAGGCGGCCATCATGGCAAGCGAGGCGCTGGCGTCGGGCGGGGCCGATATCGTCGTAGCGGGCGGCATGGAGAGCATGACCAACGCGCCTTACGCCTTGCCCAAGCATCGCGGCGGCGCGCGGATCGGCCATGACCGGATCATCGACACGATGATGATGGATGGCCTTGAAGACGCCTATGATCGCGGCAAGCCGATGGGAGCCTTCGCCGAGGATACGGCGCGCGATTATCAGTTCACGCGCGCCGAACAGGACGCCTATTCGATCGCGAGCCTCAGCCGCGCCAATGCGGCGATCACCAGCGGCGCCTTCGCGGGCGAAGTCGTGCCGGTGACCGTCTCCGGCCGTGGCGGCGAGGTGATCGTCGCCGAGGATGAGCAGCCCGGCAAGGCAAGGCCGGAGAAGATCCCGTCGCTGAAGCCGGCTTTCGCGAAGGATGGCACGATCACCGCCGCGACCTCCGCGTCGATTTCCGACGGTGCGGCCGCCTTGGTGATGACCCGCGCCAGCGTCGCCGAGCGGCTGGGCATGAAGCAGGAAGCCCGGGTCGTCGCGACGGCGGCCCATGCCCATGCACCTGCCCTGTTCACGACCGCACCCGTGTTTGCGATCCGCAAGCTCCTGGCAAAAGCAGGCTGGTCGATCGACGACGTCGACCTGTTCGAGGTCAACGAGGCGTTCGCCGTCGTTGCGATGATTGCGATGCGCGACCTCGGCATTTCGCATGACAAGATCAACGTCAATGGCGGGGCGACCGCGCTCGGCCATCCGATCGGGGCCAGCGGCGCGCGGATCATCGCAACGCTGATCGCGGCACTCAAGGCGCGCGGCGCGAAGCGCGGCGTTGCGGCGCTGTGCATCGGCGGTGGTGAGGCGACCGCGGTCGCGCTGGAGATCGTCGACTGATTTACCGCGCGCTGGTCGACGGATTTCCGCCACGGGCGGGCTAGCGCGGCCAGGCGAATCCCGCGGCGCGGGCGAACGCCAGATCGTCGGGCGTGTCGATATCGATCGACAGGCCCGGCCTGTCGAGAAGGACTGCCTGGTCGCCGGCGGCTGCGACATGCCGTCGGCAGCTATCCTCCCCAAAGGCGAAGGCGAACGGGCCATCGGCGATCGCCAGCGCGTTCGTACCGGAACGATGGCGATCCGGCGCAATGGCAATGCCCTTTCCCGCCGCATCGATCAGAGCTTCAATATCCGCCGACGTGACCAGCGGAAGATCGCCGTGCACCACCAGCAGCCGGCGCATAAGCGGCATCGCGGCGAGTTCCGCATTCATGCCCCGCCCAAGATCCCGATGCCATTCCGCGGCCTCCCGATGGGGCGCGCTGGAGAGGATGATGATCCGCCCGATCGACGGCGCCGCGCGCAGGGCGTCAAGCACATGTGCCACCAGTGTCTCGCTCAGACGATTGCGGTCCTTCGGAGACAGAAGATCCGCGAGGCGCGATTTCCGCGCGCTGCCCTGCTTGACCGGCACGATCGCCGTCCAGCTCATCTCCGCCCGATACCGCGCGCCAGATCGAGCGCGACACGGGCAACGCGGCTGCGATCTTCCAGCGTCGTCATCAGCGTATCCGTGCGCGCCACCGCTATTTCATCGGGCGCATCGTCGCCGCCGTCGATGGCCAGACCGTCGATAATGCCGGCATAATGGGCGGCAATCGATCGGTTGTCGATCGGGATACCAAGTTCCCCCATCAACTTGGCGGTGGGCCCCTTCACCGCCTGTCCTCCGATGATCGGCGAGACGGCGACGATCGGTGCACCCGTTTCGCGCAGGGCGTCGGCAATTGCGGGCATGGCAAGTATCGGATCGACGCTGAGATAGGGGTTGGAAGGCGCGATCAGAATCGCGTCCGCCTGTTGGATCGTGTCGATCAGCCCGGGCGTCGGCGCCGCAGTTTCCGCGCCGCGAAAAACGATCCGCGAGACAATCGGCGCACAGCGGGCTTCAACGAAATAGCGCTGGAATTCCAGCGTCCCGACATCGGTATCCAGACATGTCGCGACCGGATCGTCGCTCATCGGCAGGATCGAGACACCAATATCCCACGCCGCCGCGAAGCCGGCCGTGATCGCGCTCAGGCTCTTCCCTTGCGCCAGTTGATGCGTTCGCTGAACATGCAGTGCCAGATCGCCGTCGCCCAATGCGAACCAGTCTTCACCGCCGAGCGACCGCAACGCCGCCATGAAGTTCCAGCTTTCGCCCTCCCGGCCCCAGCCTTGTGCACGGTTCGCCTTGCCCGACAAGGTATAGAGCAGCGTATCGATGTCGGGCGACACATGCAGGCCGAGATGGCGGAAATCGTCGCCCGTGTTGACGATGGCAAGGATGTCCGCCGGTGGCGCGATCTGCGCCAGCCCCAATACGAGCTTTGCGCCGCCGACGCCGCCGGTGAGCACGACGATCCTGCCGGTCATTGGAAAAGATCCTCGGTCAGCGGACGGACGAGGGCCGAAGCCGGCGCATCGACATCGGTGAACGCATAGCCGCGCACCAGAACGGCCGGGATGCTTTCCGCCCCTTCGCCCGCCGCCAGGCCGGCGGCCGTGGCGATCATGTCCGCCAGCGCGATCTGGGTTACCTCCAGCGGGCGGCCGTCGCGGTCGAGATCGCCGCGACGATCGATCAGCGACGGCAGGCCGCTCGCTCCGATCGCGACGCTGACGACGCCATAGCGCCAGGGGCGACCGAAACTGTCCGAGATGATGACCGCTGGACCGTCGAGCGCCGCGGCGATCCTGGCGGCGGACGCATCGGGATCGACTGGGAGCAAAAGCGCGCGCTCCGCTTCGCCCGGGCCGATATTGGAACGATCGATCCCCGCATTCGCCATGACGAGCCCGAGCCGATGCCGTGTGATCAGCACATGTGGGATCGCGCGCACGATCGCGGTCGATTCCGCGAGGACCAGTTCGACAAGGCGCGGATCCTTGCGGGTGATCGCGGCCAGTCTCTCGGCCTCCGCGCCCGGCACGATATCGTCGAGCCGGACGAACCGACCCTCCGATTTGGAGACGATTTTCTGCGTCACGACCAGCACGTCGCCGGATCGATGGACAAGGCCCTGCGATGCAAGCGCCTGCGCCAATATCGCCGGTAGATCGTCACCCGGCAGGATTTCGCTTATGCCGCCGAGCGGAACGATTTCAATCATGCGCCACCGCGCCTCATCTTCAGGACCGTGAGCGTCCCTGTGATGCGACGCCGACCCCGTCAACCTTATACGTCTTTTTAAGCCGACGATGATGGCATGCGGATCGACGCCTTCATGCGTCGGCTGGCGGTGGCGAAACGGCGGCTGCCGCGTTGAACGCATGTAATTGCGAACAAGGAAGGTCCGCCGACCGCGATTGCGCCCTCGCCAATCGGCCCGTTTATGGTAGCCTCGCTTATCGAAGGAGTGAAATAGGATGACCAGCACGTTCATACGATATGCCTTAGCCGGCACCATGATCGCGGCGGCGTGCAGCGCCATCGCCGCTTCGGGAAAGTCGGATCTGGCGGCCGTTCTGGCGGATCCCGCGCGTCCCGAGGCCGATCGCGTCCGTGATGCCGATCGCAAGCCTGCCGACGTCATCGCCTTTTCCGGCCTCAAGAACGGCGCGAAGGTTGCCGAGCTTGCCCCGGGTGGTGGCTATTTCACGCGCATATTGAGCGGCGCTGTGGGTCCCAGGGGTCATGTCTATGCGATGGCTGGCAAGCCTTCGCCGGCGCTGATCGACTTTGCGGCCACGCATCCCAATGTCAGTGTGGTCCAGATTCAGCCGGGCGAAATCAAGGCGTCCGAACCGGTCGATATCGTGTGGACGACGCTCAACTACCATGATTTCAAAAATGCCAAGGTCGGCGATAGCGACGCTGCCGCGCTCTACAATGCGGCGGCGTTCAAGGCATTGAAGCCAGGCGGCATCTATTTCATCGTCGACCATCAGGCCGCGCCGGGCGCCGGCACGAGCCAGACCTCGACATTACACAGGATCGAAGACGTCGCGGTAAAAAAGGAGGTTGAAGCCGCCGGGTTCAAACTGGACGGTGAAAGCCCCTTGCTCCATCACGCCGCGGACGACCACACGCTGAAAGTGGTTGAAACCGGCATTCGCGGCAAGACCGACCAATTCATCCTGCGCTTCCGCAAACCCAGGAACTGATCGGCGCAGGTGGACTATACCAGCCGCTCGGCATGCCAGCGCAAATGATCTTCCATGAAGGTCGAGATGAAATAATAGCTGTGATCATATCCCGGCTGCAGCCGCAATGTCAGCGGGATGCGCGCGTCCGTGCAGGCGGCGGCCAGCAGGCTTGGTTTGAGCTGCTCGGGCAGGAACCCGTCGGCGTCGCCCTGATCGACGAGGATGTCCTTCACGCGGGCACCGTCTTCGATCAACGCGACCGCGTCATGCTTGCGCCAGGCGGCCGTGTCAGGGCCGAGATAACCGCCGAGCGCCTTCTTTCCCCAGGGAACCTGTCCCGGTGCGACGATCGGTGCGAAGGCCGAAACCGAACGGTACCGATCAGGGAAGGTCAGCGCGATCGTCAGTGCGCCATGGCCGCCCATCGAATGGCCCATGATCACCTGACGGCCCAGATCGACGGGGAAGTTTTCCGCGATCACAGCCGGCAGTTCGTCGGTGACATAGCTCCACATTTTGTAATGTCGGGCGAACGGCGCTTCGGTCGCATCGACATAGAAGCCCGCACCGAGGCCGAAATCATAAGCGCCGTCGGGATCGTCGGCCACGCCCTCGCCGCGCGGCGACGTATCGGGCGCGACAAAGATAAGTCCCAGTTCGGAGCAGAGACGGCGATATTCGCCCTTTTCGGTGACATTGGCGTGGGTGCAGGTCAGCCCGGACAGATACCAGACCACCGGCAGTTTCGCCCCGGCAGCATGCGGCGGCACAAATACCGAGAAGGTCATCTCGGTGCCGGTCGCGGCGGAGGGGTGCTTATAGACACCCTGCACACCGCCGAACGCGAGATTGGCACTGACCTGCACCATCGTCATCGATCAGTTACCGTCCGTGAAGGTGTAGGCGCAGACCTTGTTACCGGCCGGATCACGTAGATAAGCCGCGTAGGCGCCGGGCAGATGACCGCGCGGCCCCGCAGCCCCTTCACATGTGCCACCGGCGGCAAGACCTGCGGCGTGGAAAGCGTCGACATCGGCCGGGCTGGTGGCGGCAAAGCCGATGGTCACCCCGTTGCCCGACGGTGCTTCCCCGTTGCCCGGGCGCAAAACGAGAAAGGCTGGCTTGTCCTTGCCGTACAACATGACCGTATCGCCGAACGGCCCCATATTCTTGACGCCGAGCGGCGCCAGCGCCGCATCGTAAAATGTCGATGAGAGCGCGAGATCGTTGGCGCCCACGGTCGTGTGCGAAAACACGCCGTCACCTGAAATTACTGCCATGACATATCTCCTTGCTTGAAATGGTTGTTAGAAGTCTGGCCCGCTTCAAATTTGCGTCATTCCAGCAAAAGCTGGAATCTCCCTGCCTGTCTTTCCCTCAAAGAAAAGTGAGATCCCAGCCTTCGCTGGGATGACGGGATGAGCGATCCATATTTCTAAAAAACGACGACGCTGCGGATGCTCTCTCCGGCGTGCATCAGGTCGAAGCCCTTGTTGATCTCCTCAAGCCCCATGACGTGGGTGATCATCGGATCGATCTCGATCTTTCCGGTCATATACATGTCGACGATCTTGGGAACGTCGGTGCGGCCCTTGGCCCCGCCGAACGCGGTGCCGCGCCAATTGCGGCCAGTGACCAGCTGGAACGGCCTGGTCGAGATTTCCTTGCCGGCCTCCGCCACGCCGATGATGATGCTGGTACCCCAGCCGCGGTGGCAGGCTTCGAGCGCGGTGCGCATCACCTCGGTGTTGCCGGTCGCATCGAAGGTATAATCCGCTCCGCCGTCGGTCATCAGCACGATCTTGGCTACGACATCCTCGCGGCTCATGTTCTTGCTGTTGAGAAAGTCGGTCATACCGAACTTGCGGCCCCAATCCTCACGGGCGGGGTTGATGTCGACGCCGATGATCTTGTTGGCGCCGGCCAGTCGCGCGCCCTGGATCACGTTGAGGCCGATGCCGCCGAGGCCGAAAATGACGACATTGTCGCCAACCTGCACCTTCGCGGTGTTGATCACCGCGCCGACGCCGGTCGTCACCCCGCAGCCGATATAGCAGCTTGTCTTGAACGGCGCGTCTTCCCGGATCTTCGCGACCGCGATTTCGGGCAGCACGGTAAAGTTCGAGAAGGTCGAGCAGCCCATATAATGGAAGATCGTCTGGCCCTTATAGCTGAACCGGCTGGTGCCGTCGGGCATCAGCCCCTTGCCCTGGGTGGCGCGGATCGCGGTGCACAGGTTGGTCTTGCCGGAAAGGCAGCTTTTGCACTGGCGGCATTCGGGGGTGTAGAGCGGGATGACATGGTCGCCGGGCTTCACGGAGGTGACGCCGGCCCCGACCTCGCGCACGATCCCTGCGCCCTCATGACCCAGCACCGACGGGAAGATCCCCTCGCTGTCGAAGCCATCCAGCGTATAGGCGTCGGTGTGGCAGATACCCGTAGCCATGATCTCGACCAGAACCTCGCCCGCCTTTGGGCCTTCCAGATCGAGTTCGACGATTTCCAGCGGCTTCTTCGCTTCAAAAGCTACGGCGGCGCGAGTCTTCATGGCTACTCCAGTCTTTGGTTGAGGTGCGATAGCCGCGCGGACAAATGCGACAAAGCCACCTTGAAGCAATTCATTGTTGCATTTACGGGATAATCTTATGCATCGATGGGACGGTATAGACGAATTTGTGGCGGTCGCCACGACGGGCAGTTTCGCCGCCGCCGCCGAGCATCTCGGTGCGTCGACATCGCAGATGAGCCGGGCGGTGACCCGGCTCGAAAGCAGGTTGCAGGCCCAGCTCTTCTTCCGCACCACCCGCAAGGTCACGCTCACCGACACCGGCCGGGTATTGGTCGAACGCTGCCGCCAGGTTATTCAACAGCGCGATGAGGCACTCGATCTCGTCTCGGGCGGAGACGAACCGCAAGGCGAGCTGCGCCTGACCTGCTCGACCGCGCTCGGCGCGCGCTTCGTCGCGCCGATCATCGGCCGGATGACGCAGCTTTTCCCGAAACTCAGCATCAATCTGGAGCTCAGCAACCGCGTCGTCGATCTGGTCGCGGAGGGCTTCGATCTGGCGATCCGCACAGGCCATCTGCCCGACTCCCGCCTGATCGCGACCCGCGTCGCCTCCCGCCGCCTCTATCTGTGCGCATCTCCCGATTATCTCGAAAGGGCCGGGAGGCCGAAGACCGTCGACGATCTCGCCCGGCACGAATGCCTGATCGGCACTGCGACGACCTGGCATTTCAATGTGGGTGGCCAGCAACGCCCCTTCCGCCCGATCGGTCGTTGGCGCTGTAATAGCGGCGAAGCCGTCACCGAAGCGGCTCTGGCGGGACTAGGCATCTGCCAGCTCCCTGAATTCTATGTGCTGCCCTATGTCGCCGCGGGCCGAATGGAGGTGCTACTCGACCATATCCGCCCTGATGACGAGCCTATCTGGACCGTCTATCCCCAGCGGCGGCACCTGCTCCCCAAGGTTCGTTATATGGTGGAGCAGTTACGGGCCGAATTACCATCGGCTTTGGGATCGCCGTCCAACCCATAATTGCTCGGTCGCGATCGCAGCCCAGCATGGTTTCGCGGTGTTATTCGAAGGGGAAGAGGCCGACCATAGATCGCCCCCTTCCCCAAGCTATCACTCGAGATCAGAACGTGAAGCCAAGGCCGATCAACAGCTGCTGACGAGTCACATCCTGTTCATAGTTGGAATAGCGATATTCCGCCTTGGCATAAGCCTTGCCCCGAAGCGGAACTTCGATGCCGGCACCCACGCGCACGCCATCGAGGTTATCGCCAGCAGAGCCGGTTACGCCGCCGAACGTATATTTGGCGACGATCCGACCGTTGGTGTAGCCACCGAGAACGTAAACCTTATATCCGCCATCGAGCTTCGCTCCGACGCGACCGAGCACGCTCAGATCGCGACCCGGCTTAATGCAGAGGCGATCACCGACGGCCACCACATTGCTTCCGCATTCCTTCACGGAACTGCCGTCGACATCTCCTTCGAGGCCAACGAAGGCCTTTGTACCAACAGCCAGATCGGCACCGATTGCACCGCCATAAGCGACACCGCTCTTGTGGCCGCCGCTCGCGATACGGTCCCAGCCGCCATGCGCCTCGACCCGATACGTCACGCCGTCAAATGCCAGTGCGGGCGCGGAAAAGGATAGCGCTGCAAGCAACGCGATGGCAAACTTCTTCATGTAGATTAGGCCCTTTTAAGTTATTATTTGCTGTCTTTTTAACAGCTTGATGCGGTTTTGGAAAACCGCCAGGTGCCTCTATCGATTGATAGTTCATCTCACAATGTAAAAACCGCAAAACCATCCGATTCGGATCATTCGTTCGTGCCGCTCACTGGTAACTTCTAACTTAAAGCCTGTCGCGGCCGCACGAGAACCATCACTCACACAAATCCGACATGCCCAATATCGCATCCCGCCGCGCCAGCACCGCCAGCTTCAACCCCGCCTGTCGTGCGCGATCGATCGCCAGCGAGGTCGGCGCGGAGATCGTGACCAGCATCGGGCAATCCGCTAGCACCGCTTTCTCGACCAGTTCGTAGGAGCAACGCGACGACAGCAAAGCGAAGCCGCCGTCCCAACCCACCCCCTGCCGCGCCATCGCGCCGATCAGCTTGTCGAACGCATTGTGGCGGCCGACATCCTCGCGGACGATGCGGATGGCACCATCGGACGAGCAGGCCGCCGCCGCATGGACCGCGCCGGTTTCATGGTTCAGCGGCTGATCGTCCGACAGCGCATCCAGCGCGCGGAACACCGCCGCATCGTCGGCCGTGCTGACCGAGGTGATCGGCGACAGAGGACGCAGCGCCATTTCCAGATTTTCGATCCCGCACAAGCCGCACGACGAATCCGAGATCCGATGCCGCACCCGCCCCGCCACCCGGTCTGCCTGTTCCGGCGCGAGCGTGATCCGCATGATCCGGCCAAGATCGACCGCATGCACGTCCACTTCCACGATCTGATCGGCCCGGTCGATCAGCCGTTCGCCCAGTGCGAAGCCATATGCGAAATCCTCCAAATCAGTCGGGCTCGCCATCATCACCGCATAGCCAATGCCGTTCAGTTCGATCGCGATGGGTGTTTCAATAGCAATCGCCCGATCGACCTGCGTCCGGCGCCCGTCCGGGTCGATGCGAGCGAGCCGAAGGCGGTGCGACGCCGGATCAGCCGGCGTCGGCACGGC
>Ga0105248_10007711_pt1 | contig 11821 bp, 7 predicted proteins | sample KBSS34metaG_FD_81524 | JGI IMG/M metagenome (GOLD analysis project Ga0105248, IMG submission 81524) | Switchgrass rhizosphere microbial communities from Kellogg Biological Station, Michigan, USA - KBS S3-4 metaG | ecosystem: Host-associated > Plants > Roots > Rhizosphere > Soil | place...
CACCACCGTATCCGTCTCGACCTCGGTCGGTTCCTCGGCCGTCGCCGTCCAGTAGTCCAGCTGCATGTTCAGCTCTTCTATCGGGCGCAACGCCAGGTTCCCCAGCAGAAACGCCGCCACAAGAGCAGTCAGCAGCGCCCCGCCCATGAGCGTAAGCGCCGCTCTGAGCCAGGGTTCATAGAGAGCACGTAGCAGCGTCGTTCGTGCGCCGACCCGCACCGTTGCAAACGGCTGCCCATTGCGGTCCAAGGGCAGCACAACGTCGTAGACGATCGGCGGCCCAAAGACGATCTTCACCAGGTTGATGGCGTTCGCTTCGCGCAGCCTCTGGTAGTTCGGTCGCGCCGGCAGCAATTGATCTTCGCCATTCGGACCTGTCGTGAGCAGGGCGCGATTGTTGTTATCGCTGATGCTTACGTCGTAAACCGTCGGCGAATAGCGATTGACGGAGTTGACCATAGCCATCAGCGCCGCATTATCCCGCACCGCCGCAGCCGCCAGCCCCCGCAGCGCAACCTGATCGTTTGGATCGACTTTCTGATCTTTTAATCCCGTTTCAAGCGCCAGCTGCAACGCATAGCGAATCTGCCGCGCCACCAATACATTGGTTTCGTAAGACTGCTGTACCACTGCCTCAAGCAGCTGGCTCACGTACACCAGAGACAAGATCGCCGTAACCAGGAAAACCAGGCTGGTGATCGCCAGAACAAGCTTGGTTTTCAGGCTCATTCGCGCACCCCTGAAGTCTCGCGCAGAGACTCATATTCCTTCAGCTTGTTGTGCAGCGTCTTCAGGCTTACACCAAGAATCTCCGCGGCCTTCGTCTTGTTCTGACCCGTATATTCAAGCGTCCTCAGGATAAGCAACCGCTCGGCCTCGCCAACTGTCGCTCCCACGCGCACCGAGACACTGTTTCCATCTACCGGCTGCACCGGTGGTGCGCTGGGGCGGCCAAAGCCTGCGGGCAGTTGTTCCACTTCAATCAGCCCGCCGTCAGGAGCCAGAATCACAGCCCGCTCCATCAGATTGCGCAGTTCGCGTGCATTGCCAGGCCAATCATGCTGCTGCATCCGTTCGAGCACCGCTGATGAAACCCCGGCTACCCGCCGTCCATGCTTCTGATTCATCTCCGACAGCATCGCCGCCGTCATGTCTGGAATATCCTCGCGATGATCGCGCAGCGGCGGCATATGGATATGAAAAACATTCAGCCGGTAAAACAGATCCGATCGCAGTTGTCCGGCAGCTACAGCCTCTTCAGGATTTCGGTTCGTCGCCGCCAGCACTCGCACGTCAACATCTTGTTCACTGCGCGCTCCCAGCCTGCGTAACTTCCGTTCTTCCAGCACCCGCAGCAACTTGGCCTGCGTTCCAATCGGCATCTCCCCCAACTCGTCCAGCAGCAGAGTGCCCTCTTCCGCCAGCTCAAAGCAGCCCGCCCGCCGTTCCACCGCTCCGGTAAATGCGCCCTTCTCGTGGCCAAAGATTTCGCTCTCCATGAGCGTCTCGGGAATCGCCGCGCAATTGACCGCCACAAACGGCCGATGCTTGCGCTCGCTCAAGTCATGCAGGGTCCGGGCCACCAATTCTTTTCCAGTGCCGCTTTCGCCCGTAATCAGCACCGAGACATTCGAGGGCGCAATCCGCTCAATCAGCCCAAAGACCTCCTGCATCGGTCGCGAATGCCCCACCAGTGCCCCCAGCACGCCGCTCTGGCGCAGCTGTCGCCGGGTCACCTCCAGCTCCAGCTCCGTTTCGAGCTGCCGGGTGGCGTTCCCCAGGATGGTTCTAAGGCGTGTGGCGTCGACAGGCTTCTGGATAAAGTCGTACGCCCCCAGCTTCATCGCATCCACGGCGTTCTCTACCGACCCTTGCGCGGTCAGAACAACGACGGCAATCTTCGAGTCCGCCTCGGTGAGTTTAGTCAGCAGCCCCAGGCCATCCATCCTCGGCATCTTCAGATCGGTGACAACGATGGCCGGGTCCCAGGCGAGTACCTTCTCGTGACCTTCCACTCCATCGCGGGCAGTCTCCGTCCGGTAGCCCCAGCCGGAGATCAACTCCGCCAGGCCCATCAAAGCGTGGACCTCATCCTCTACGATCAGCACTTTGGTCGGTGTTTGCATCCCTAACAGTATCCGCTATCTGGTAAAAATTACCACCTTCATCAGCCAGTCATGGCATATCTTCAACGGAATCCTGCTCTGCTGCCGATTCACCGGATTCGAACCATCACCTGAAACAAGCTCTGGTTCGGAGAGACCTCCACGCGTGATCCCATATCCGCGGTGCGGGAAACAGTTATCCTGTCATCATGTACGACTACGAAATCACCGCCTCCGACGCTGCCCAGCTCCTACAAGAGGGCAAGGCCAAATTGATCGACGTCCGCGAACCATGGGAAGACGCAACCGCCCATATCGAAGGCCGCATCCTGATCCCCATGGGCGAATTCGCCGCCCGCGCCCACCAGGAACTCGACCCCGAAGACCGCCTGCTCATCCTCTGCCACCACGGTGCCCGCTCCCTCAGCGTCACCAACTGGCTCCGCCAGCAGGGCTTCGATGTAGCGCAGTCCGTCGCCGGCGGCATCGATGCCTGGTCCGTACACGTAGACCCGACTGTCCCGCGCTACTGAATCACTGTTGTGCATGACACGAGGGAACGACTAAAGTCCACCACGATGCTGTCAAAGCAAACGAACAAGCGCAGATCACAATCCCTGTGATGTACAGGGCTGCAAATCGTGTTTGCTTTCGCAATCGCCACATAGTCCAAATCGAGGCTATGTCCGCCAGCAGAATTACGCCGAAGAACCACTGGTTTTCGCAGTAAGTATGAACAGTCGCGGGGATAGCAGCCAGACTGAGGAAAATCCAGAAAGCAGGGAACAGAATAAATAACAAGCCCAGGTCCCTTTGTTTGGGTTCTATCTCACTCATAGATTTGGATCATATCGTTTGCAGCACCCATCGGTCCCCATCCTTGCGGGACAGGCGCAAAGTATACTTTCCATCGGAGTCATCATGCCCTCACCCGCCATCGCTTACGCCCGCGAAAACCAGCCCCGCTTCCTCGAAGAGCTGAAAGCCCTCCTCCGCATCCCTTCCGTCTCCACCGATCCGGTCCACCAGGGCGATGTCCGCCACGCCGCTGAGGTGCTGGCTGTGGAACTGAAGCGCATCGGCCTTGAAAACGTCCGTCTCATCGAGACCGGCAGCGCGGAGAAGCCTGGCCATCCGCTCGTGTACGGAGACTGGCTGCACGCGGCAGGCAAGCCGACCGGCCTCCTCTACGGCCATTACGATGTCCAGCCCCCCGATCCGCTCGACGAATGGCTCTCTCCGCCCTTCGAGCCAGAAGAGCGCAACGGCAATCTCTACGCCCGGGGCGCCGTCGACGATAAAGGCCAGATGTACATGCACGTCAAGGCCCTCGAATCCCTCCTCGCCACCGAAGGCAAGCTCCCGCTCAACGTCCGCGTCATCTTTGAGGGCGAGGAAGAGGTCGGCGGAGAGGGAATTGCCGCCTACGTCGCCTCCAAACCCCCAGAACTTCAAGCCGATTTCGCGCTGGTCTCCGACACCGAGATGTTCGCCCCCGGTTTGCCCACTCTCTGCGTAGGCCTGCGCGGCATGATCTACACCGAAATCGAGGTTCGCGGAGCCAAAACCGACCTCCACTCCGGCATGTACGGTGGTGCTGCCCCCAACCCCTTCGTTGCCCTTGCCCAGATCATCGCAAGGCTCAAAGATGAGCACGGCCATATCTCGATTCCAGGCATCTACGACAAAGTGCAGCCGCCCAGCGAAGAAGAACTCACCGCATGGAAGAGTCTTCCCTTTGACGAAGAACACTACCGCCAGACTGAGGTCGGCAGCAGGGAACTGGTCGGTGAAGCAGGCTATTCCGTCCTCGAACGCACCTGGGCTCGTCCCACCCTAGACGTCCACGGCATCATCGGCGGCTTTATCGGAGCCGGAGCCAAGACCGTCATCCCCGCCAAAGCCACCGCCAAGCTCTCCATCCGCCTCGTCCCCGACATGACTCCGGCCGAGACCTTCAGCCTTCTCAGCAGCTATGTGCAGCACATCGCCCCGCGTGGCACGGAAGTAGAAGTTCGCCTCATCCACTCCGGCGATCCCTGTCTCATCCCCGTCGACAACCCTTACATCCGCGCCGCGACCATCGCGCTTCACGAAATCTGGGGCAAAGACACCGTATTCATCCGCTCCGGAGGCTCCATCCCCATCGTCGGCGACTTCGCTCGCCATCTCGACCTGCCCAGCGTCATGATGGGCTTTGGCCTGCCGGACGACAACCTGCACGCTCCGAATGAGAAGTTCCTCATTGCGAACTTCTACCTCGGCATCGAATCGATCGTGCGCTTTCTGGAGACCGTCGGTGAGCTCGACGCGAGCTGAGGCTGCCCCGGTAGCAGGCTTCGTTCTTGCCGGTGGCAGGTCATCCCGCATGGGTTCCGAGAAATCGCTTGAGATATTCTGTGGTAATTCACTCATTCAAAATGCATTAGACGTATTACGAGCCATCGGAATTGTGCCTGCCATTGCAGGCATACGGGTTCCTCTCGCTGCTTTTGCCCCTCAGATTGCGGATCAATATCCTGAGGCCGGACCTCTCGGCGGCATCCAAGCCGCCCTTGCCGCTTCCCACGCCGAGTGGAACATTTTCCTTCCTGTCGATATGCCCCTCATGCCGCCCGCCCTGCTGGCCCGGCTCCTTGAGCGCGCGTGGCTGACCGGTTCGGCGGTCACTCTCTCGACCCTGAACGGCAGGGCGGAGCCCTTTCCGGTCGTCCTGAATCGCTCTGCCCTGCCCTGTATCGAGCGACGGCTTAGCTCCGGCGAAGGATCATGCCAGGGTGCCTGGCGAGAGATGCAAACCATTCCGACACTCGGAATGGATGCCGTCGCGGTGGAATCTCTGCTCCAAACCGGGCAGGTCGCTCATCCTTTGGGTATGCCGCCTGTTTTCTGGTTCCAAAGCGCCAATACCCCTGCCCAACTCGCCTACCTCAACCGGATTGCCTCTGCTGCACGGCACGCTTCTCAAGGTAAGCTAATACCGTGAGCGACCCGAAGAACCCTTCCTCAGCCAGTTCTGCTCCAGAATCCGGCTCATCGAAAGACGAGCCGGAGATCCCACACTCCTTGGCCCGCGAGCTGGACGAGCTCCAATCGAACACCGTCGAAGAGCTGGAGGCCGTCGCCTCCACAGCCTCCGCTCTCATTGCCGATGCTGTTGCCCAGGCCCACGCCGAGCGGCTTGCCAATCCCGGCTCAGCAGTCCCTCAACCCATCGCAGTACCGTTTATCGAGTTCAAAGAGGTCTCTATCGCGTTTGGCGACAGAAAAATCCTCGATGAAATCAGCTTTCACATCGGACGGGGCCAGACCCTCTGCATTCTGGGCCGCAGCGGCGTTGGCAAATCCGTTTCCCTGCGGATCCTGCTCGGCTTTCTCAAGCCCGATGCGGGTAAGGTGCTCGTCGACGGTGAGGAAATTCTCGACCTTGACGAGCGCGGTCTCCAGGAAATTCGCAAGAAAGTCACCATGGTCTTCCAGAATGGTGCCCTCTTCGATTCGCTCACGGTAGGCGAAAATATCGCTTTCCCCTTACGCGAAAAGGGCGGCCTGGAAGAGGATCAGATTCAGCAACTTGTATCCAGAATGCTCAACCTGGTAGATCAGAGCGATACAGTAGATCGCCTGCCCTCAAGCCTCTCAATGGGGCAAAAGCGCTGCATCGCCATCGCCCGGGCGCTCGCCGCTCAGCCGGAGGCAATCCTCTACGACGAACCGACCACCATGGTCGACCCCATCATGGGACGCAACATCGGCGATCTGATCCAGCGTCTCAAATTGCAACTGGGCATTACCAGCATCGTGGTTACTCACGACATGCGTTTCGCAGAGCGACTGGCCGACCTCGTCCTGTTCCTGGAGTCCGGCAAGGCCCGCTTTTTCGGGACAATTCAGGAATTCATGGCCTGCCCGGATGAGCACGTTCAGCAGTTTTTGACGCTGGACGCCTATCAGTTACCATCGCGTCCGCCTTCTCCCATCCCGTCCACTCTTGGGTAACAAGCGCGGTTTTTGCTTGCAATCTGGTGCATCGCAGTACAATCTGTATGCAGTTGCATTTGGATCATTTTTGGCGAAGCAGTCCCTTATCCAGCTATTTACGTCCGTTTAACGGAGAATCGGTTAGAATCAAGATGAAGGTATTGAGCGTATTCATCGAACTGACCCGAGATTGAGTACATCTTCTGGAGAGATGTGCTGGGCATTCATAGCCAGGCTACCGCACCGGTGGTATGTGGACAGAGAAGTTGGAAACGGATCGGTACTACAGTTCCGTACACAAACCAAGTTCGTCGATTGATTTACCGACTCGTTTGAAACACAAGCGAAAAGCAACCTTCAGATCTGATCAGAATCAGACTGATTGAACTGCGGGAGCATTTTCTCGCACAATCCGGGAAGCCCTTCTAGCCGTTCCGCCTTAGAAATTGGCCCCGATTTTGCTGGCTGTACGTTTTTTTGCCTGGTAACCGCATCTCATTTATGGGGGTCAGGCTCCGCATCCTAATCATGTTGCAACTTTTTCGAGGTAAGTAAACGAATATGGCAACATCCGAATTCTGGCAACGCGTATCGGCAGCACCCACATCGTCCCCTCAGGAGTGGAACGAGGGCGGTACGATGACCCATCAGCGCACCGCTCGTGGCAGCGCTGGTATGTGGATGATTCTCGACGCTTTGACTGTCTTTGGCGCTGCGTTTATCGCGGCCATGTTTGAGCTGGACAGCGGCCCCGTAGCCCAGCTCAAAGGCTTCTGGCATGGAACCCTGTTCCAAGGGCAGTCGATGGGGATTTTGACCGCCCTCCTGCTTGGCTTTACCACCACCCTCATCGTCATCAGCCGCAGCCTTCATCTCTATACCCCGACCCGCCTGACCAACCATCTGCATGAGCAGCGCCTCAGTTTTCAGGCATGCCTGGTCTCAGGACTCTTGCTGACCGGCACGCTTTATCTGATCAAAGCCCAGGAGATTCCCCGCAGCATCGTGCTGTTGACCATGGGGCTTTTGACCGTATGCTTGAGCCTCCGCCGCTTCGTATATCGCGCGCTCCTGTATCGCCGCTTCGAGCGCGGCATGAACACCCGCAACGTCATCATCGTTGGCACCGGAGCCGAGGCACATGCCCTGCGCCATCACTTCCTCAGCATTAAGCAGTTGGGTTACAACTTCAAAGGCTTCGTCCACGTCCCCGGCATCGACACCATGTTGGCAGGCACCACCGGCGATGTCCTCGGCCCCCTCGAACAACTCTTCGACCACGCACGCAAGCATTTCGTCGACGAGATTTTCTTCACCTCGCCCTGCGAACGCGGCATCATCAAGGGTGTTCTCGACCAGGCTCGCGCCAACGGCATTGACCTGCGTGTCGTCCCCGATATGTACGACGGCCTAGCCTGGAACAGCACCATCGAGTACATCGGCCAGTTTCCCACCATCCCCTTGCATCGCGGACATGTCCCGGAGGTTGCGCTCATCCTCAAGCGCCTCCTCGACATTACAGTCGCAACTCTGGCTATCGTGCTGCTTTCGCCCGTGCTGCTGGCCATTGCCATCGCAGTCCGCCTCGACTCGCCCGGCCCGATCTTCTATGCCTCCGAGCGAATCGGCAAAAAGGCCCGCGTCTTCAAGTGCATCAAGTTCCGCACCATGGTCCGCGACGCTGACCGCAAGCGTGCCGAAATCATGCACATGAACGAGCGCGAAGGCATCCTCTTCAAGATGACCAACGACCCGCGCATCACCCGCATGGGCCGCATCCTCCGCAAGTACTCGCTCGACGAACTGCCCCAGTTCTTCAACGTCCTGCTCGGAGACATGAGCGTCGTCGGTCCTCGTCCTCCCATCGCCAGCGAAGTGCGCCAGTACAACCTGGCTCACCTGCGCCGCCTCGACGTGACCCCCGGCATCACCGGACTATGGCAGGTCCAGGCCCGCCAGGATCCTTCCTTCGACAGCTACATCTCGCTCGACGTAGCCTACATCGAAAACTGGAGCGTCTGGCTCGACATCAAGATCATCCTCCGCACCATCGGCGTAGTCTTCGCCGGCACCGGTTCCTAAAAGCAGAGGGAACAGGCCACTGTTCCCTCTGCTTTACACTAGAAGAGTGAAGATCGCTCTCGCCCAGATCAACCCAACCGTCGGAGACTTCACCGGCAATCTGGCAAAGATCATCAGCGCCGGCCAGCGCGCCGCCGGTTCCGGAGCGCGTCTCACCGTCTTCTCCGAACTCTCCATCTGCGGCTATCCTCCCGCCGACCTCCTCGAAAAGCCCAGCTTCCTCGCCCGTTGCGTCACAGCAGTCGAAGAGCTCCGGCAGGCCACAGCAGCCCTGCCCTCCGCCATCCTCATTGGCGTCGCCCTGCCCGCGCCCGTTGGCTCCGGCAAACGCGCAGTCAACGCGGCCGTCCTCATCGACAAAGGCCAGATCCTCCTCCAACAGCACAAAATGCTCCTGCCCTTCTACGATGTCTTCGACGAGCAGCGCTACTTCGCTCCCGCCACCAGCCAGAAGGTAATCGAGTTTGAAGGCGAACGCCTCGCCATCACCATCTGCGAAGATGCCTGGAACGATAAAAACTTCTGGCCCCAGCAGTTGTATCCCGTCGACCCGGTCGAAGACCTGATGCGCCAGAAGCCGACCATCCTGCTCAATATCTCGGCCTCGCCTTTCTGGCACGAGAAACGCGAAATTCGCCTGCGCATGCTCGCCGCCATCGCCCAGCGCTACAAGATTCCCGTATTCCTCTCCAACCAGGTCGGCGGCAATGACAGCCTCATCTTCGACGGCTCCTCCTTCGGCCTCGCCCCGGATGGCTCGCTGCTCGCCCAGGCTGCTTCCTTCCGCGAAGACATTGTCATGGCTGAGAGCACGCTGCCTTCAGGCCAGCCCCTGCTCATGCCAACCGATGCCACCGCCGCCGACACTGAAGCCTCCTATCAGGCGCTCGTCCTCGGCACCCGCGACTACGTCCTCAAGACCGGCTTCAAAAAAGTCCTGCTCGGTCTCAGCGGGGGCATTGACTCAGCGCTCGTAGCCGCCATCGCAGTAGACGCTCTCGGCGCAGACAACGTGCTCGCCGTCGGTATGCCAAGCCAGTACTCCTCGACCGGCTCCGTGGAAGACAGCCGCCAACTCGCCTCCAATCTCGGCATCCGATTCGAAATCCTCCCGATCGAAGGTCTGTACCACGAATTCACCCGTACCTTGGAGCCATTCTTCGCTGGCCTTAAGCCCGATCTGACCGAAGAAAACATTCAGTCGCGCACCCGGGGTACTCTCCTCATGGCTCTCTCCAACAAGTTCTCCTCACTAGTCCTCACCACCGGCAACAAGTCGGAAATGTCGGTCGGCTACTGCACCCTCTACGGAGATATGGTCGGAGCTCTCGCCGTCATCGGCGATCTGGTCAAGACCCGCGTCTATGCGCTCTGCCACTGGGTCAACCGCAATGGCGAAGTCATCCCCGAAGCCATTCTCACCAAGCCGCCCTCGGCAGAGCTTCGCCCCGACCAGAAGGACACTGACTCTTTGCCCCCCTACGACGTCCTCGACCCCATCCTCGAGGCCTACGTCGAGCGCTATGAAACCACCGCTCAGATCGTCGCGGCACACGGTTTCCCCTCGGCCACCGTCGAACAGGTAGTTCGCCTGGTCGAGCGCACCGAGTACAAGCGCCAGCAGGCCGCGCCCGTCCTCAAGCTCACCCCCAAGTCATTCGGCCCAGGCCGCAGGTTTCCCATTGCTGCCCGCGCTCAGGTATAAACCAGAAATACGTTCTAAGCCCGCAAGGGCATGGCCCAGATGGTCCAAAGGAGAATTCCGCTTGATTCAGCTACCGCTTCGCCGCCGCAGTGCCGCCGCACTTGCTTTTGTCGCCCTCTTCGCACTGCCCATAGCCCAAAGCGCCTTTGCCCAGCAGGATGTGCCCCCAGCTACGCCGCAGCCCGCCGAAGCTCCCGATCCAAATGCCATGCCCAGCTTTCCCGCGCCTGAGGCAGCCGATTTTACAGCCAATGCGCCGAGCAAGGAAGTGATTCTGGGCTTCCTCAAAGCAACCTGGGGCTACGATCCCAACCGTCTCTACCAGGTTCAGCGCATCACCAAAACTGCTGTCGATGGTGTCAGCAGCGTAGTCGTTCTCGTCGGAGAAAAAGGGAACAAGCAGGCCGGAGCGCTCCAGTTTTTTGCCATGCCCGATGGCAAACACATCATCACCGCAGGCGAAATGCTGCCCTTCGGTGACAACCCTTATGCAGAGGCTCGGACTGCACTGCTCGCAAAGGCCAATGGCCCATCCCGCGGCGGAGCCGGCAAAGATCTGGAACTGGTTGAGTTCGCCGACTTCCAGTGCCCGCATTGCAAAGAGGCCCAGGCTACCGTTGAAAAGATCCTCGCCGATTTCCCCAAGGCCCACTTCGTCTATCAGAGCTTCCCGCTGGTCAAGATTCATCCCCAGGCCTCCCGCTCGGCAGCGTACGGTGCCTGTGTAGCCAAGCTCGGCGGCGACAAGGCCTTCTTTGACTATGCCGCAGCCGTGTATGACGGCCAGGCAGGCCTCTCGTCCGATGAGGGCGCAACCCTCACGCTCAACTCAGCCGTCACCAAGGCCGGCCAGGATCCCGCCAAAGTCGAGGCCTGCTCCAAGACGCCTGAAGCCAAAGCAGCCATCGATGCGGATATCAAACTCGCCGGTGACCTGAACGTAACCCAGACCCCATTCCTCTTCGTGAACGGTCGCGGCATTCCCCTCGGCGGCGTTCCCTACGACACCCTCAAGCTGATGATCACCTGGCATCAGAACAACGACGGCGCAGCGAAGTAGCCCCCAGTCACAAACAGAGAGGCCGCCTCGTCAGAGGCGGCCTTTCTGTTTGCGCCCCGTCAGCGAGCCTGATTCTTATCCAACACCATCAGCATCTTGCTGCGACCCGTCTGCTGCGGTCCACGCACCACATTGGGCGTAACCAGAATCAGCAACCGAGCCACATTCTGATTGCGCGAAATATCGCTGATGTCCTTGAAGCCCGGAATATCGCTCACACCTGGCAATCCGCTCAGCGCGCGTGATTCCGAGCGATTCAGATCGCTCACCAGCACCGCCGTCTCGCCCGCCTTCAGTGTCAGCACTCCCGAAACCTGCCTGCTGTCCAGCACTGGAATATCGTTCAGGCTCGTTCCACCCAGTGCCTCGATCTTCAGCTCCAGCGTCAACGCCACATCGTCCGACCGCATAATCTTCGGCGTAGCCTTCAGTGTCAGTCCCAGGTCCTCATATTGAATCTGCGGAACGGTCTGCGCCGTCGAGGCAGAGCTGCCCGTAAGCGCTGACACCGATGCAGGCAGCGCCACGGAAGAAAACGACGAAGTCGTGATCGGATACCGCTCGCCCGTCTTGAATGTGCCCGCCTCCTGGTCTCCCAGGCGCATGTGGACGTCGTCCAGCGTATGCGTGTCGCTCGAGTTGAGCGTAAGCGAGAGCGATGCCGGACCCGGCGCGAGAATGCTCTCCGCCAGCCCGCCTCCAAAGGTCGCAAACCCCTGATTGAAGATCGTCCCCGTCAACTGCCCCGATGCCAGCAAAATCGCAATGATCTGAATCTGGTTCGCCAGCGTATCCGCATTCGGAACCAGCCCTGAAGAGATGACCTGCTGCACCAGCGACTGGTTGTTGCTCAGGATCGACGCAATCTCCGTGTAGGCATTCGCCACC
>Ga0105248_10007714_pt1 | contig 11820 bp, 8 predicted proteins | sample KBSS34metaG_FD_81524 | JGI IMG/M metagenome (GOLD analysis project Ga0105248, IMG submission 81524) | Switchgrass rhizosphere microbial communities from Kellogg Biological Station, Michigan, USA - KBS S3-4 metaG | ecosystem: Host-associated > Plants > Roots > Rhizosphere > Soil | place...
GCTTTAACGATCCATTGTCGGGACTGGTGATGGGAGAAACAGCCGAGAACCTTGCAAAGCAATATTCGATATCTCGTGACGAACAAGACGAATACGCTTTGCGTTCACAGGAACGCGCTCAAGGTGCAGCCCTATCCGGACGCTTCGAGTCGGAAGTAGCCGCACTTGAAGTTAACAGCCGCCGAGACAAGGAGGTGCGTTTCTCGACTGACGAACATCCTCGTAGAAACACGACCATGAAAGATCTGGCGAAGCTGTCACCCGTGTTTTCAAAAGAGGGAACAGTTACCGCCGGAAATTCTTCAGGCATTACTGATGGTGCCGCGTCACTCGTCGTTCTCAGCGAAGATGCGATCAAACAGTTCGGAACAACTCCGCAAGCCCGCGTCGTTGATTACGAGATAACCGGTGTCGCTCCTGAGATCATGGGTATCGGACCGGTTCCGGCAATCAGAGCTCTTCTGAAAAGACAAGGATTAACTCTCGATAAGATCGATCTTATCGAACTCAACGAAGCCTTTGCTGCTCAGGTAATCGCCTGCGATCGCGAGCTGGGCTTTGACAAGTCACGCCTGAACGTGAACGGTGGTGCGATCGCTTTGGGCCACCCGATTGGCTGCACCGGAGTCCGCATTACTACAACCCTTCTCCACGAGATGGAAAAGTGTTCCGCAAGACTCGGTTTGGCCACGCTGTGTGTAAGCGGTGGAATGGGTCTCGCACTTTTAGTGGAGCGAGTGTGATTGCGCAGAAGCGAAGCTTACTGATTCTTTGTGTGCTGCCCGGACTGTTTTCCTCGTGTAGTTCCGGGCCCTCCTCCCAGATCACTAATACAAACGCTACCGAGCAGGTTGTCTCCTCAACTCCGCCATTCCGAACAAAAGAACCAGACAAATACCGCGCGCTCCGAACAACCACATTCATCAGTTCAGGTGGTCTTCCAAACACAACCAAAACATTGATTGCACGAGACGGCGCCTTTCGTCGTGAAGAGAATGACGGACTCGTCGTTCTGGATACAGATAAAGGTCGGTTCCTATTGTTGCCCCAGGCAAGAATCTATGCAGATGCACAACCTTCAACCGCGGCGTCACCAGTTGGCGACGATCAGGAAACCGATACTTCGGCTGAGCGGCTATTACATCAGGAAGCGATCGCAACAAAATATGAAAAGCTGGGCGACGAAGTTGTCTCCGGTCGCAACGTAACTAAATATCGCGTAACTGTTAACATTTCTGACGCTGGAAACGTCAGCAGCAGTGAGACAGTACTGTGGGTTGATGAGAAGTTAGGAATGCCGATCAAGTCTGAAGCAAAAGGCACTGAAGGTAGTCAGACGTTGATGGAGTTATCGGATATTTCGCTCGACTTGGATAAGACTCTTTTTCAAATACCTGCAGGTTATGAAAAAGTTGCGATCTCTGAACTTCGGCAACGTCTGAAGAGGAATTAAATTGCCTCGCACAAGCAAACTGTCGGGCCGGCCAAGGCATCCGACAACAGGCTCGGGAAGAAACACCTGCCCCACATCTCCCTGATATACTGGAATCAAGACATATCGAAAGGTTTTTTGTAGTGACAAGAACAGATCTCAAGTTAACAACAGTCATCGCGATATTAAGCTTAACTCTGGCAACTATGGTCATGGGCCAAACTGGTTCGCGCCCGTCCGCACCGGCCTCTTCGCCAAGTCTGTTGTCTTCGCTGCCGGAGTCAGATGCAATCGCTCAAGTACAGGTCAATCGTCTGTTAACTGATGTCGTACCACGCATGTTGGCAAACAACCCTTCAAAGCTTACAGAGGTGAACGCAAGCGTCGATAGGTTTAAGACTCGTACCGGTCTCGATCCTCGCTCCTTTGATCAAGTTGCTCTTGGTGTGCGGTACACATACCCGACAGAGGGAATAACCAAGCTTGTGACTGCGGCGCTGGCACGAGGCACCTTCAGCGCGGGTGCGATGGTGGCCGCTGGAAGACTGGCTGCAAACGGAAAGTATCGCGAAGAAAAATACGCGGGCAAGAGTGTCTATATTTTCTCCATCGATGAAAGCATCAAACTGTTCGGTATCATCGATCTTAGGGTGGGGGAGCTCGCGGCATCACCAGTCGATACAAACGTGCTTGCAGTGGGAGATCCAGTAAGCGTGAAAAGTGCGATTGATGCCTTTGCCGGACGAAGGCGTAATAATTCAGAGCTCATCACTCTTGCCACGCGTGACCCGAATGCCATTATCGGTTTCGGCGGTAATGTGTCGCCGCAAGTAATCAAGAACCTCGACCTTGGTAACGTATCTTTCGCGGGAGATCTGTCTGGCGTGCGCCAAGCATATGGCTCAGTAAACACCAACGAGAAAGATGTTGAGTTGTTTATCGGTGCTAAGACAGTCGACGCTGACGCCGCTAGAAATCTCGGTGACACGTTGGAAGGACTGAAACAGTTTGGCGCGTTATTTGTCGGGAGACTAACTGGCGCGAAGGGCGTGTTGGCGAAGAGCGCCCTCACGAACCTGAAGATTGTGACTAACACAAATGAACTTCAAATTCGCACAGCAGTAGCGCAGTCTGACATTGGCCCATTGATGGGAAACTGAACAGCAACCAGATCGCAGGACTTAAATAGTTAAGGGGCGTCCCTCCGCTGGGGACGCCCCTCCTAATGAATAAGCATCGTGACACCAACTAACCCGGCAGATTCAGGCCACCCGGCAACGTCGGCTCTTCGTCTTCCGGCAGAGCGTCAAGCACATCGTCGTAGATCTTTATCTTGCCTTCGTTTTTCATCTTCTGCTGAACAGCCATCACGTAGTCTTCGAATACCTGATTCTGCCGCTCACTCATCATTGAATTCTTCAACTGATCTCGCTGCTTAGCGAACTCAGCAAGATTCGCTTCATCGCGCTTGATGAGTCCAGCAATAACCCACTTGTCGTCTATCTTTAAGGGAGCCTTCATCATCTCGCCGGACTTCATCGTATAAATCAGATCATCGAGCGCTGAGCTGGTGCCGGCCTTCCCCAGAGTGGAACCGAGTTTGAAAGCCTCTTCCACTCCAGCATCGAAGCCTTCCTTTTCTCCCGCTGCCTTTAGCGCATCGGGGCCGGACACTGAAGCTAACAAGTCTTTCGCTTTCTGTTCGACCTGTTCTTTCGCACGCTGTTGTTTAACTGCGTCGGTAACTTTGTCCTTCACTTCATCGAACTCGGGAATACGAGGCTCTTTCTTATCGACCAGCATCGGTATAGCGAAACCGCCTTTCACTCCAGTCGCTGCGCCGACGTCATTGGTATTGTTAAGGGCTGCAATGGCATCGTGAAACTGCTGGTTGTTGCCGATTTGAGGAACGTCGTCGCCAGGTTTAATGTACGGCGTTTCGCGCACCATCGCTGCGGCCGTATTGTTTGCTTCGGTGGCAAACTCCTGCGCGACCTTCTGAGGATCCTTCGTCTCTTTCAGACGAGCCATTGCTTTATTTGCCACTTGAAACGCTACACCATAACCCTTGCGATTGCGCAGCGAGACCAACAACTCTGGCTTCGCTTCTTCGAACGTTTTTGGTACTGCATCGCCACGGCGAAGAATATAGAAGTTACCGGCGTACCTGATCGGAACGTCAGAAACATCGCCTGGTTGCATGTCGAGTACGCGGTCATACAAGGCATCAGGCTTGTTTGGATTCTTCTTGATAAGTCGACCGATAAAACCGTTGTTCTTGGCTGAGACCGGATCTTCAGAGTTTCCGCGGGCAGCATCAGCGAAGGCTTGTTCCGTAGCCTGGCCAGTCTGACCACGAAGTTTGGTTATCAGATCTTTTGTCTTTTGTTCCACCTGGGCATCAAGATCTTTGCGAGCAACTTTGAGCATTATCTGCTGCACCTTCACACCCGCTTGTTTGAACTCAGGTTGAAGCTTGTCGTACTCGTCCTTAAGTTCCTTATCGGAAATCTGCAGCTTGGAGCCAACTTTGTCAGTATCTATAAATAAGTATCGGATTTTCTTCTGAGGTTCTAAGTAGCGAAGGTCGGTCTTGTGAGCGTCGTAGTAAGCACGTAAGTCCGAGTCCGAAGGCTGAATTTTTTCCGCAAGCTTGTCCGTTGCTACAACAACGTAGCTAACATCAAACGTCGTATTGCGCTTCTTATATTCCTGCTGGACTTCATCGTCCGAGACATTGACACTGGAACTAACAAACGCCTTCAGTTTATCTTGTGCAATTTCCGCACGAAGGTCGTTCTCAAATTTCTCAATATCACCAAAGCGAGCTGTGACAGATTCTTTGTACCGATCAAATCCAACGAACTGACCTGAGGCGTCGGAGAACTGCTTCATTATCTTTTCCCTGAGCTCGCCGTCGCTCGCACCTAATCCCAGACGCTCAGCCTCCTGGGCAATGACGTGCTTGCTTATCAGTCCGTCGAGGAATCGCTTGTTACCGCCCAATTGAGCCAGGCTTATTCGGCCTCCAAACATCTGGCGATAGTTCTCGCGAATCTGGGCAACATCTGCGACTGTGATTTCTGCAGAGCCAACTTTGGCAATCACTGCCGTATTCTTGGCGGGATCAAGTGAAGTTGCGTTCCGTCCGGGTGCATAGAAAATGATCAAGCTCACGGCCATCAAGACAGCAAAGCCAAGGATGATGATGTTCCGAGTTCTTTCCAGTCGTCCTAGTTGTTTAAGCATTATTTCTACCTTTCCAGCAAATCGCGGATTGTACGAGAGACTCAGGAACTGCCGCAACTCTACAAGGGAACTACTTCTCGAGAACTGATTCTAAGTCAGTCAACACTGTTAGATGCCCCTCTTTGCTCGTTTCGAAAGCTGATGCTATTTTAAGCTCGCACATGGACGCGATCAGCGGCTCAACATGGCTTTGGGTAGGGTTTAGTTTCTTTATTGTCTTAATGCTGAGCTTGGATCTCGGCCTCCTAAACCGCAAAGCTCACACAATTAGATACCGAGAAGCATGGATCTGGACCGGCGTCTGGGTGACGTTGGCGATGGTCTTTGCCTATTTGGTTTTCCGCTATCAGGGATCTAAGAGCGGTCTCGAGTTCCTGACAGGGTACATCATTGAACTGTCGCTCTCAGTCGATAACCTCTTCGTTTTCATCCTCATTTTCTCGTTCTTTAAAGTTCCTGCTAAATACCAACATCGAGTGTTGTTCTGGGGTGTCCTGGGCGCGCTTTTCATGCGTCTGACAATGATCTTCATCGGAGCAGCGCTACTGAATCGGTTTCACTGGATAATTTTCATCTTCGGCGGCTTCCTCGTTTACACAGGCATCAAGATGTTCAGGCAGCAGGAAGGTGACATGCGACCTGATCAAAACCCTGTGGTTCGCGTAATAAGCCGAAACTTTCCGATAACCGATACCTACGACGGCAAAAAGTTCTTTACCAGAATTAATGGCAAGCGAACTGGAACATTGCTATTGCTGGTTCTTGTTGTGGTTGAGGTAACCGATCTCGTCTTTGCCGTTGATTCTATTCCGGCAATCTTCGCGATAACAACTAATACTTTCATCGTTTACACATCCAACGTGTTTGCCATTTTGGGACTGCGTTCGATGTACTTCCTGCTTGCTGGAGTTGTGGAGAAGTTTCAGTACCTTCGCGTAGGTCTTGCCATCGTCCTGACTTTCATCGGCGCCAAGATGCTCGTCGCCGCCTTTGAGATACACATTCACACGGGGATCTCCCTTGTCGTAGTAGCAGTTGTTCTGCTTGGCTCAGTTGCAGCCTCATTAATGTTTCCAAAGGACTCTGAATCCACCTTCGAGGTCGATTTGCCCGGGGACTACGATTTGCCACTCAATGAAGAATCAGATGAAACTGGAAACAGTTCAACGGAAGAGAACTCCACCCAGGAGCACAAAGAGCCCATCGAGTCCAGGAAATGACTTGGTTTTGAGGCTTGGCAGGCGCCTTAGGAACTCAGAATTAAACAAGCTTGAACGACTCTCCCGCCCTGTGTTAAATTCCTAAATAGGTAGTTTCTGACTGCCCACTCGGCACTATCGCCCGCCGAACGATCCGAAACCTCCACATACCCTTGAACGTGCGGGTTCAAGAGCCCGCACACGAGCATCTCAATTTTGCTAGTTCCTCCGCTAACTCGATTCAAAAATGTCGAATAGAACCAGTCATTTCGCCTTTGATTGGTGGATTATTCAGAAGCGTGTCGTCTATCTGATAATCACCTTTCTGATCCTTTCTGCCTTAGCAGCCGGTGCGGGAGTTTATGTCTGGAAATACGGTAACCCGCTCAGGAACGTCGCAAAACTTAACAGCCCCGCCGGCGCTCGCTTTATGTCTTTTGAAGGCGAGGTTCGAGTGGTTCGAGCAGCCACCCGCGAGACAGTTAGCGCAAGTAGTGATACTGAGTTATTCCCTGGGGATACTGTACAGACTCAAGCGAATGGCCGTGCTCGAATTGGATTGGCGGACGGTTCTACTCTAATCGTCAAGCCAAACAGCACGATCATCATTCGAGATAATGTACGAGACGAAGATGGCAAGAAGTCAAACGTGCACGTCCAGGTAAATAGCGGGCAAATGTTTGTCCGCACTGAACAGCTTTCAGAGGGCACGACCAACGTCGTCGAAACACCTAAGACGAAAAACAAGCTGGGTGAACAAACGGGTGCGAGCTTTGGTGTAAACCCGGAAGGTACTGAAGAGATCAGAGTCAATGCTGGTGTGATCGAAACTACGAACGGAGCGGGCGACAAGACTGCTATTCACGGCGGCGAGTATGTCTCCGTTAACAACTCCGGAAGATTGTCTGCGCCACAACGACTTTTGGATGTCCCGCTACCCTCGGAGCCGCACGATCTCGAAAAAGTTTTCACCGGCGGAAATGGTTCGGCAAGTTTGCTTCTAAAATGGCAAAGACCTCAGTCAGGGGCGGCAGCCTTTTATCGTGTTGAAGTGGCAACGTCTCCTTTCTTTGTCGCTGACGGTAAGGTCATCGAGCGAGATCAATTGGCAGCAACTGAGTTTGGAGCTAGTGACCTTCGTCCAGGCGTTTACTTTTGGCGAGTGCGTGGCACCGCATCGAGTGGCCAGGTGAGCGATTGGAGTGAGCCCCAAAAATTTATTGTCGCAACTCGTGGCACAGGTTCACAAATTGCAGTTTCCAACCTAACCGCTGAACTGCTCGGCGGTAACATCTACCTAATTCGTGGGAAGGCAGATCCTGGCACCACCATTCATGCCGTAGGACGCGAAGCGGTTGTTCCTACCGATGGTAACTTTCAGCTTCAAATAACAACCTCAGGTGCGATGCGCGAGATTGTCGTTGAAGCGCAGGACGCACAGGGAAACAGCAGCCAATACAAGTTGTCACTCGGACGCGGACGTAAGGCTTAAGCAAAGAGACTTGAGGCATGTCGAACTACGTAATACTCCTGACAGATGCGCATGAAGCTCCAGCCTACGAATTAATCGAGGCGTTGCGCGCTGCTGGTGTGAAGACTCTCATCGAAGGGCTGCGAGAAGTCGAAGTTGAGGCCGCGCTAACTCAAAAACGCAGGAGTCAGGCGCAGTTGGATGACCAGAATCCGCCGCCTCTCGCCGTTCTGTATGAAGTTGTGCCGGGTGCCGACATGGTAGAGCTTCACACTGCAATCGATCACGCACGTACATTCTGGCCAGCTGCACCGCTCGTAGCCTGTCGACGCCATTCCAACGGGTACCAGACCCTCAATTTAAGAAGCATGGATGGCACGACGCTGAAGAGACTTGGCTTTCGAGCGATCGCTGACAAAGCAGCGCAGATCCCTGCCTTGTTACGTGAGATAGACGGGCACGGTGCGACCGGAGAGCTTCGGCTTCCGGAAATTGCTAAGAGGCCTTCAGAATCGAACTCGTTAGCTCTTCCGCCAAAGTTGAAAGCTAACAATCTCCGAGCTGCATTTGAGCTCGTTTCTTCCCTGCACTTCATCGGCGATCAAAGTGGTGCTGCTCACAGCGCGCTCGCGGGTATGCAGCAGCTCATTAATGCTGATCGTTGGGCCATCTATCTCTTCTCCGAAGCAAAGGGATTAGAAGGCGCTACGCTCGAAGCAATCGCAGTACGCACTCCAAACCAACCAAGTGGAAGTCGTTCCGAAGAACACTGGCGACGAATGCTAACCGGTGAAGCTGATCTGCCCCTCGGTTCGGAAACAAAGGCAACGAAGCGAGCAGCAGCGGGAATGGGGATCATCAAGCGCAAGGAGAACGGACAATTCGTCGTAGCGGTTCCGCTTGTCTGTGGAGAACGAATCCTGGGGGTGATCGAAGGTATTCGCGAAGGTAAAGAAGCGCGAGCTTTCAAGAAATCCGACGTGGCCCTGCTCGACTCGCTATCGCTGCCAATTGCCTCGGCACTCGCAAACGCAGTTCGCATCGCCGAAGCTGAACGGCTCTCCCAAACAGACGACCTTACCAAACTTCACAACGCTCGTTATCTTCGCCAGTTTCTCTTAAACGAAATCCGACGTGCACGACGTTACGGAAACAGCGTGGCAGCTTTGTTCCTCGATCTTGACGACTTCAAACGCATCAACGATGAACACGGCCACCTCGTGGGTTCCCACGTACTGATGGAGATGGCTAGCGTAATCCTTTCATCTGTTCGCGATACTGACGCAGTTGCCCGCTACGGAGGCGACGAGTTTGTCATCGTGCTTCCCGACACTGGTACCGAACTGGCGGGTGCCGTCGCGGAACGTATTCGACAGAAGATTGGCAGGTACCGTTTCACGGGCGGGCGCCGCTTGCAACTCTCCCTCACGGCAAGTTTTGGAGTTGCGGCGTTTCCACTGCACGCATCGTCGCCGCAGCAACTGATTGCTTGCGCCGATACAGCAATGTATGAAGCCAAGGCAGCTAACAAAAACTGTGTCAGGTTTGCGACTAACCTGGCGACTCGCGAAACGGGAAACTCAGAACAACCAGTCGCTAAAGGTCAGTCAGACTCCGGCTAGTACCTCAACACCGATCTACCGATCGACCTTCACCATCAAATCCAACGAAATGCGAAGTTTGGACACTAGTTTCAAAGGTAACGGTCTAAGTTTCAGGTTTACGGTAGACGAATCACAGTGTATCTTAAGGCTTCGGACGTGTTTGGTGCGTCTTGGGGGGTAAATAGCAGCCCGACAGTAGCGAATCAAAACCAACACCTTAGTCAATTTTCTTGTTTGGGGGCTACGGTGAGGTTGAACAGGTTCCGAGTGTGTTGGGTTTCGCTAGTTACTGGACAGTTACCGCCGATCCCACCCGAAGTTCCATACTACAACCACGGGAAGTGAATCATTCTAGATGGCGTTTAAATCTATTTTCAGTCTGTTTTCCAGCGACCTTGCGATTGATTTAGGAACTGCGAATACGCTGGTATATGCGAAGGGTCGCGGTATTGTCGTCTCCGAGCCTTCGATTGTAGCTATTAATAAGGTGACAAATCAGGTCGAGGCGGTGGGTCGTGATGCTAAAGATATGCTTGGACGTACTCCAGGAAACATCGTCGCGATTCGACCTATGAAGGACGGAGTCATTGCTAACTTCGAAGTCACCGAGAAAATGCTTCAGCACTTTATACGGAAAGCCCACAACGGAAAAACGTGGGTTAGTCCACGAGTCGTTATTGGTATTCCTTCTGAGATTACGCAAGTCGAGCGACGCGCAGTTGAAGACTCTGCATATCGAGCCAAAGCTTCTGAAGTTTATTTGGTCGAGGAAGCGATGGCTGCCGCGATCGGCGCCGGTCTACCGATCACTGAGCCGCATGGCAACATGGTCGTCGACATCGGCGGCGGAACAACTGACATCGCGGTCATAAGTTTGAGCGGTATCGTTTACTCGCGCGCCGTACGCGTTGCGGGTAACGAGATGGACGAAGCCATCATTCAGTACATCAAACGTAAATACAATCTGCTGATCGGCGAGCGAACCGCTGAAGCCATCAAGATTGAACTCGGTTCCGCCTATCCGCTCGATGAACCTTTGTCGTATGAAGTACGTGGACGAAACCTTATTGAAGGCATTCCCAAAACGATCACGATTACAGATGAAGAGGTGCGTGAAGCTTTGGCAGATTCGATCTCGACAATTATTAACGCGGTTCGTGTCGCGTTGGAGCGAACTCCACCCGAACTCTCGGCCGATATCGTTGAGCGCGGGATCGTACTGACCGGTGGAGGAGCGTTGCTTAAGAATCTCGATAAGCGGTTGTCGATTGAGACCGGACTCCCGGTCTCGCTCGCGGATGATCCACTGGCTTCAGTTGTACTCGGCACCGGCAAGATGTTGTCTGACTTCGATCTTCTTAAACGAGTGAAGTGGGAAAACACGATGACCAGCGGGATGTAGGTTGATTTACAAATGGCAACGGTGCGGACACAAAGAGAGATTAGGCAGCGGGCACCCATCTGGCTCGTGGTTCTCCTCTTCACCAACCTCGTAATCATGGCTGTCGATGCACGCGACAGTAACGGCAGACAAAAGGTTCTTCGCATTTGGACGCAAACGTTTGCCTCTCCAATTCAGACTGCTTCGTCAAAAGCATCCGGTGCAACTTCCGGCTTCTTTCGTCAAATCCTGAATTTCAGGAGCATTGCCAGCGAAAACGAGGATTTAAGACAGCGACTTGCCGCTGCCGAACAGCAACTCAACGCCGCTCGCCAACAAGAGCTCGAGAACGATCGACTAAAGGCACTACTGGGTCTAAAAGAGAAGAAGGAGTTTGAAACAGTTGCGGCACGCGTCATCGCTAGAGACCCGTCGGTCTGGTTCAATACGATCACCATCAACTGCGGCAGCAGCTCTGGGGTTGCGGTGAACATGCCGGTTGTTTCCGGTACAGGTGTGGTGGGTCGTGTGATCAGCGTAAGCCCATGGTCATCCCAAGTCATGCTCCTGACTGACGAGAAAGCCGGTGCTGGTGCAGTTGTTGGCCAGCTGGGCCAATCCGGCGCTCTTGGTTCGGTGCGCGGACGACCTGACATTGGATTGATCGAGATGCGTTATGTGTCCGGGTTGGAAAAGGTAGAGGTTGGAGACTACGTCACGACCACTGGTCAGGATGGAATCTACCCACCAGGATTGAATGTCGGTGAAGTCGTCGACGTGAAGAATGGAACCGCAACACAGCCCCATCAAATTTTGATCAGGCCGGGAGCCCGACTGGACAAACTTGAAGAGGTAGCGGTGCTCTTGTATCGTCCCCCCCAACGAACCGCCCCTGAACAAACCCTGCCGAATGTAGACAAACCGAAGAAGTGAAAACATTGCTGATTTCTGATTGCTGATTGCTGATTTGACAATGTACGTGCGGATAAAACCTCAAGAGGAACCTTCATCTCAGGCAATCGTCAATCGGCCAGACAATCAGCGATCAGCAATCAGCAATCAGCAATTTCCCTATGCCTCAACTTAAGATAGCGGCAGTCCTGGCAATCTCAATCGTGCTGCAGCTTTCGTTGCGCATCGTTTGGCCGCCCCTGGCCTATATCGATTTCCCTCTCGTCGTCGTTGTTTATATCGCTCTCCAGCGCGACGCGTGGCAGGCACTTGTGGTTGGCACCCTTGCCGGAATAATTGTTGACGCCTCAAGCGGCGGCTTGATTGGCGCCGGCGGTTTTTCCAAAACACTTACCGCTTACATCATTTACTTTGCCGCGACACGGGTAAACCTCGAGAACCCGCTGTTACGGATCCCTGTACTGGCAGCCGCAACGATTGTGGACAGCGGAATCTACGTTTTCTGGCATCGCGTCCTGGGTTACGCCACAAGTGTCCCGGTGATGCAAACCATTTCTTACAAGCTAATCGCC
>Ga0105248_10007717_pt1 | contig 11818 bp, 4 predicted proteins | sample KBSS34metaG_FD_81524 | JGI IMG/M metagenome (GOLD analysis project Ga0105248, IMG submission 81524) | Switchgrass rhizosphere microbial communities from Kellogg Biological Station, Michigan, USA - KBS S3-4 metaG | ecosystem: Host-associated > Plants > Roots > Rhizosphere > Soil | place...
CCTTCGACGATGCGGCCGAGGAGCACGGGGTGGAGCGGGTGCGCTCGACCCGTCAGGGGTATCTGGCCAGCTGCGGCCTCGTGGTCCCGCGGGTCGACAACGCGCGGCGCGCGGTGATGTTCGCGATCGACATGCAGCAGATCGTCGAGCACTTCGGGGCGCAGCAGGGCGTCAAGCTCGCCATCCGGGCCGGCATCGACACTGGCACCGTCTCGAGCGGCCTCGTGGGGCGGTCGAAGGTCGTCTACGACCTCTGGGGCGACGCGGTGAGCCTGGCCTTCCGGCTGCAGGGCGGCGCCAACGAGGCCGGGATCTTCGTGACCCAGCGCGTCGTCGACAAGATCGCCGACCAGCTGCCGTTCACCGATTCGGGTGTCGTGTCGACCCCGAGCGGCAACCAGCGGGTGTGGAGCATCGACCCGACCGCGGTGGACGACGAGCAGACGCCCGCCAGCACCTCACCCGAAGCGGCGCCGCTGTGAGTGGCACCGCTGTGATCGGCAACCCCGTGATCTCGCGCGACCGATGAACATCTTCACCCAGTCGTGGTTCTGGCCGGCGCTGACGGTCATCATCGGCCTGCCGGTCGTGCTGCTCGTCCTGGGCGAGCTGCACACCTCGATGGTGCGCTCGGGTAATCCTGGCGCGCGAATTGTGCTCATCACCCGCAACGTGCTGGCGCCGCTGGGCGCCGTGCTCATCCTGTTCACGCAGATCCCGCAAAGCGGCGGCCCGCACGTCGGGTTCACCTGGGCCAAGGTGGTCGCCACGGCGTTCGGGTTCGTGGTGATCCTGGTGCTGCTCGGCGGCTTGAACCTGGCCGTGTTCGTGACCGCCAAGCAGGGCACCTGGCGCAACCGCATCCCCTCGATCTTCGTCGAGATCGCGCGCGTGCTGCTCGTGCTGATCTGCGCCGCCATCCTGTTCGGCTGGGTCTGGGGCGCCGATATCGGTGGCTTCTTCACGGCGCTCGGTGTCGGCTCGATCGTTATCGGTCTTGCTTTGCAGAACGCCGTCGGGTCGTTGCTCAGCGGCCTGTTCCTGGTGTTCGAGCAGCCCTTCGAGCTCGGCGACTACCTGGTGACCCCGAGCGGCAAGGGCCGCGTGGTCGTCATGAACTGGCGCGCGACCCACCTCGATTCGGCCAACGGGATCATCATCATCCCGAACTCGAACCTGGCCGGCGAATCGTTCACCAACCTGAGCCGCGCGACCGACCCCTGGGAGACGTCGACCGATGTGCGCTTCGCCACCGACGACCCACCTCAAGAGGTCATGGATCTCATGGTGGCGGTGGCCAGCGACCTGCCCAACGTGCATCCCGACAGCCAGCCGTACGCGATCCCGATCGGCAAGAGCTGGTACGAGATCAACATCGCGCTGACCGCGCCCGGCAAGTCGTACATGACGCTCGGCGCGTTCCGGACGCGCCTCTGGTACGCCGCCCGCCGCAAGGGCCTGCACATGGATCGCGACCTCACCGACAACTACGCGACCGCCGAGCGCACGAAGCACATGCTGACCCGCGCCGCGCCGTACCTCTACCTCACGCCCGAAGACGTCGAGACCTACCAGCACCACGTGAAGCTCGAGCGCTACGGCGACGGCGAGCGGGTGCAGAAGATCGGCACGGTTCCGGATGGACTGCGCATCATCGTCTCGGGCGTCGTGCAGTTGAGCATCCCCGGTCCCGAGGGCGCGCAGTACCCGGTCGCCCAGCTCAAGAAGGATGACCTGCTCGGCCTCACCGCCCTCACCCGCCAGATCGTCGGGGTGAACGCCGTCGTGGTCGACGAGCTGTCGGTGCTGCACATTCCCGTCGCCCTGGTCGATACGCTCGTGAAGACGCGGCCGGCGCTGGCTCGCGACATCGGCCTGGCGATCGACCACCGGCAGCAACTGGGGGCCAAGGTGCTAGCCGACGCCGGCGAGACGCCGGAACCGAGTTCGCTGGTCATCGCGTGAACCCAAGATCCCCCGGTTTCCATGTGTCCTGGGTGATCGTGCCGGCGGCCTTCGCCCTGGGGCTCTTCCTCCTGCTTGCTCACGTTCTGGTGGGCCGAGCGGCCGGTCTCGGTTGGGCACTGTTGGTCGCTCCACCCGTGATCTGCCTGTTGGGCCTGGCCCGGATTCCGGTCGACCGGCGGCTTCGAAGGCTACGCGAGGCGAAGCCCGATGCCATTGTCGAGCTCGTCGAGCGCGGGGGCGCCCTCTCGAAGGATCTCGCCAAGATCAACGCTGTCGACGGCCTGGAACGGGACACGCGGTTCCGAACCATCTGCCTCGTCGTCGATGACACGGGCGTCTCGGCGTGGAGGGCGAGGGATGTCTCTGGCCCCGAGTGGACCTTCTCCTGGGACCGCCTTACCGCTCCCGTGGCCAGTGTCGTCAACGATGGCTTTCTGTCATCGGGATTGCTGGGGCGAGGGCTGGAACTCGCCGTGACCGTCGATGGTGGCTCGTACCGCCTCCGGTTGGTATTCCTCGGCGCAGGGTTTTTCGGGTTCTTTGCTCTGCCGAAACGGGAGTTGGAAGCTATCGCGACTCGCTGCAGCGAACTTCGAGAGACAGCCCTGGCTGCCCAATAACAAGGTCTAGCGCTCGGCGCGCTCCCATGAGAACCAGGGGCCCCGCCGGCCTCGAACTCGAGAGGCGATTCGGCGACGTGGCCACCCGAGTAACATCCCGGACCCCGCAACTAGGCTCGACGCATGGACTACGCCGAAACCGTTCTCGACCTGATCGGGCACACCCCGCTCGTCCGGTTGAACAAGGTGACTGAAGGCGTCGAGGCCACCGTGCTCGCCAAGATCGAGTACCTCAACCCCGGCGGCTCGAGCAAAGACCGCATCGCCGTGCGCATCATCGACGCGGCCGAACGCGAAGGCAAGCTGAAGCCCGGCGGCACGATCGTGGAGCCCACCAGCGGCAACACGGGCATCGGGCTCGCTCTGGTGGCTCAGCAGCGCGGCTACCGCTGCGTGTTCGTCTGCCCCGACAAGGTCAGCGAAGACAAGCGGAACACCCTGATCGCCTACGGCGCCGAGGTTGTGGTCTGCCCGACGTCGGTCGCGCCCGACAGCCCCGAGAGCTACTACTCGGTGAGCGATCGTCTTGCGCGCGAGATCCCGGGCGCTTTCAAGCCCGACCAGTACTCCAACCCGAACGGGCCGCTCAGCCACTACGAGACGACCGGTCCCGAGATCTGGGAGCAGACCGGCGGCGAGATCACCCACTTCGTCGCGGGCGTCGGAACCGGCGGCACAATCAGCGGCGTCGGCAAGTACTTGAAAGAGGTGTCGAGCGGGCGGGTGCGCGTGATCGGTGCCGATCCCGAGGGCTCGGTCTACTCCGGAGGCACCGGGCGGCCCTATCTGGTCGAGGGCGTCGGCGAGGATTTCTGGCCGACCGCCTACGATCCGACCGTCGTCGATGAGATCGTGGCGGCATCCGACGCCGAGTCGTTCGAGGTGACCCGCCGGCTCGCGCGAGAAGAGGGCCTGCTGGTCGGCGGATCGAGCGGCATGGCCGTGGCGGCCGCCCTCAAGGTCGCCCGCACGCTCGGCCCCGAGGACGTCATGGTGATCCTGCTGCCCGACGGCGGCCGCGGCTACCTGGGCAAGATCTTCAACGATGCGTGGATGCGCAGCTACGGCTTCCTGCCCGCCGACGAGGGCAAGACCGTGGGAGATATCGTGAGCAGCAAGAACGGCCTGCTGCCGGAGTTCATCCACGCCCACCCGAGCGACACCGTGCGCGACGTGATCGGCATCTTCAAGGAGTACGACGTCTCGCAGGTCCCGGTGCTGAGCGCCGAACCCCCGGTCGTGATGGGCGAGGTGATCGGCTCGATCGACGAGAAGAGCCTGGTCGACGCGGTCTTCAGCGGCCGAGCGGCACTCACCGATCCGGTCGAGGGATTGATCGGGCCTCCGTTCGCGTTGATCGGTAAGCACGAGTCCGTCGAGTCCGCGCGCGAGCACCTGCGCGACGCGGATGCCCTGATGGTCACCGACGACGGCAAACCGGCCGCCGTGCTGACCCGGCACGACCTGCTCACCTTCCTCAACAGCTAGAAAGCCGTCATGACTGACCCAGACTTCAGCACCACCGCCATCCATGCGGGCCAAGAGTTCGACCCGACTACCGGCGCGGTGATCCCGCCGGTGTACTTCACGACCACGTTCGTGCAAGACGGCATCGGCGGGTTCCGCAACGGCTACGAGTACGCGCGCGGCGGCAACCCGACGCGCTCGTCGCTCGAGACGCTGCTCGCTGCGCTCGAAGGCGGTGACCGGGCGTTCAGCTTCGCGAGCGGTCTCGCCGGCGAAGACACGCTGCTGCGCGCCATCCTGAGCCCGAGCGATCACGTGCTCATGGGCAACGATGTCTACGGCGGGTCGCACCGCCTCGTCAACCGCGCGCTCGTGCCCTGGGGCGTCTCGCTGTCGACCGTCGACATGAGCGATCTGGATGCGGTGAAGAGCCACATCCGCCCCGACGCCACGAAGGTGGTGTGGGTCGAGACCCCGAGCAACCCGCTGATGAAGATCACTGACATCGCGGCCGTCGCCGAGCTGGCGCACGCCGTGGGCGCGATCGTCGTGGTCGACAACACCTTCGCCTCGCCCTACCTGCAGCAGCCGCTCTCGCTCGGCGCCGACGTCGTCGTGCACTCCACCACCAAGTACCTGGGCGGGCACAGCGACGTGCTCGGGGGAGCGGTGATCGTCGGCGCGGGCGTCCAGGTGCGCGGCGAGAGCCTCGCCGACAAGGTCGCCTTCCTGCAGTTCGGGGTCGGCGCCGTCTCCGGACCGATGGATGCCTGGCTCACCATCCGAGGCATCAAGACCCTGGCGGTGCGCATGGACCGCCACTCGTCGAATGCCCAGACCATCGCCGAGAAGCTGGTCGGACATCCCAAGCTTAGCCAGGTCTACTACCCCGGCCTGCCCGATCACCCGGGCCACGAGCTCGCGGCGCGCCAGATGAAGAGCTTCGGCGGCATGATCTCGCTGCAGCTCGCGGATCGCGCGGCGGCCCGCAAGCTCGCTGAGTCGACCAAGCTGTTCCAGCTCGCGGAATCGCTTGGCGGCGTCGAGTCGCTCATGTGCTACCCGGCCGAGATGACGCACGCCTCGGTGAAAGGCACGGCCCTCGAGGTGCCCGAGAACGTGGTGCGGCTCTCGGTGGGGATCGAAGGGGTAGACGACCTGCTCGGGGATCTGCTGGCGGGGCTCGAGCAGGTGTAGCGCCCTGGTGGTCGAGGCGGCACGAAGCGCCGTATCGAGATCGTTGACGAAGGGCTTGGGATGGCCCCCGTTCTGGGGTAGTCGATCCGTGCGCGGTTCAGGCTGATTCAGTGGCAATCGCGGGATGCGGCCCGATACGTTGAGCCTCACTCGCGAACATTTCTCGCGGCGTTGAGTCGTCTGCCCCCGGAGGCGTGCTGTGCGAGGTTTCCGCCCGATGGTTCTGGCTGGTTTCGGTCTGGTCGCGAGTGTGGCGCTCGCGCTCTCGGTGGCGGTCCCCGCGGATGCCATTCCTGGGCCGATCCCGCCGTCGCCGCCGACGCCGCAGCCCAGTTCTGTGAGAGCGACCGACATTGCTCCGTTGGTGTCCAAGGCGATGAAATCCCCGGCCGGTGGCCCTCTTGTCGAGAACTCGGACAGTCCGACGGCGCATCCATTGGACAAGTCGGTCTCCAACGAGGACTTCATTCGGGACTCGCTGAAGCCGGCAACGACTTTCGATGCGTCCAAGGCGACGCTGACGGGTCGCGAGGAGTATGCGGATGACTATGTCGACTCGGCCGGCCAGAAGTGGGCTCTGACGTCGGCCGTGCCGAAGAACGCTCTGGGTCCGGATGGTGCGTGGGTGCCGATTTCGACCACGGTCAAGAAGAACGCGGCGGGCAACCTGTCGGACCAGCTGCATCCTCTATCCCCGGTGTTCTCGTCGTCGGCTGACAGTTCCAAGTTGCTGCAGGTGACACGCCATGGGGCGACGGCTGCGTTGTCGTTGATCGGTGCGCACGCGTCGGCAGCGACCCTGACGAATGCGGCCGAGGGTTCCACGGTCAGTTACCGGGGGGTGCTTCCGAACACGGATCTGAGCTACCAGGTTGTGGGGCCGGGGGTGTCTGAACAGTTGACTCTGGATTCAGCTCCCACCGAAGCCCTGACTTACAGTTGGCACTTGTCGGCGCCGGGGCTGTCCGATTCGGTGAACCAGTTCGGTGATCACGACCTGATCGGCAAGGACGGCGCGGTTGTCTTCTCGATCCCTGTGCCGGTGATGTGGGATTCGTCGGGGATCACCGACGTGCAGCAGGCGGCCTACGCGAATGTCGCGATGACCGTGACGCCTGCAGGGGACGGATTCGATCTGACGCTGAAGCCGGATCAGGAGTGGCTCGCATCGAAGGATCGGGTGTACCCGGTTCAGGTCGATCCGACGATCAACCCGGGCGGAACGGCGTTCCACGCGTACAACTCGAACGGCGCGACCCGCAGCGACGGAGTTCTGGTTGGCAACTCCCGCATCGGCAGCGCGAACACGATTTGGCGCACAGTGGTCACATACAACTTCTCGTCGATTGCTGGCAAGGAGGTCATCGGCGGCGCGATCGGAGTCACGTACGGCAACGACGGCACCACGACGAACCGCGGAGGCGAGGCGGACTGGGCCAGCTGTGTCGGGTACTCGTGCAATGGCACCCAGCTGGGCACGTTCTCGGTCGCATCTGGGAGCGGGCAGACATCCGGGCAGGGGGTGGCTGATGCCTACGCGCACTGGACGGCGACGAACCAGTTCGCCAACAACGCGATGATGCGCGGTGACGAGTCGGCCGCCTATACCTACAAGTTCCTCTACACATCGCTTGCCCTGGCCTACAAGGACTACCCGTCGGTGACGGCGATTGTGGCTCCTTCGCCAGCGAGCGGTTCGATCAACCAGCCCCTCGATCCGTACTACAGAGTCACCGGGTCAGAGTCGGGTTTGGCCTACCAGTACCAGACCTGGACGGACAACGCTGGCGCCAATGGCACTCTGATCTACACCTCGCCGTGGGGAGGTGATATGCAGCAACTTCCCCAGCACGGTCCGATTCCACAGGTACAAGCCCAGACCACCTACCGTTGGCAAGCCTTTGTGAAGGATGGTTACGACAACGTACTCGGGGGAGTATGGGGGGCGGTGACCACGGTTCGACCCGGGCCGCTATCGCGAAGTTTCACAACAGAGACGCCGTCGCCCGCCCCGAACGATGGCATGCTTCCGCTCGACGGTTCCATTCAGACCACGTTGACGCCCACGCTGAGCGCGACGCCAAATCCTGATGCCCAGCCGGGCAGTACCATCAGGTATCTGATCACCACCGGGTCCGATGGCGTCAGCGGTTTGTTGGTCCAGTCCGACGATCTTCCCGCGACCACGACCAGTTGGACGGTGCCGGCGGGGGTTCTGCAGGACGGTGGCAGCTATACCTGGCGGATCTCGAGCTACGACGGGGTCAGTCGCTGGGACAGTGCCTGGAAGGAATCCTTCAAGGTCAACCTCCGTTTGGGCACCGGAGGACCGTCACCTTATGACTCTGCCGGTCCGGTGTCCGTGAACCTCGCCAACGGGAACGTCTCGATGTCGTTCTCGTCGCCGACGGTGAACACGGTCGGCGGTGCGATCGGAGAGAGCTTCTCCTACAACTCACAAGGAACCAGCGCGAGCGGGCTGTTGGCGCGCTACTTCGACGCGACGCCGGTCGGTGGGGCATCCCCGGTATGGGACTTCACGGGGAGAACCCCGGTGCTGACTCGAATCGACCCGGCCATCAACTTCAACTGGGGCCTCGGGTCTCCTGGCAGTGGCGTGCCCGTTGACACCTTCATGGTGAAGTGGACCGGCTACCTGACCCTGCCGGCGGGCAGCTACACCTTCGGCGTCAAGCGCGACGACGGGGTCAACATGTACCTGTGGGACCCCGGGTTCAACGACAACGCCCACAAGCACCAGATGATCAGTCAATGGGTCGACGGTACGTCAAACACGAGTGCAAACATCCAGGACGGCTCGACTAGCGCATACACTTTCGGCGCTGCGCCCGTCCCCATCGAGGTGGACTTCTACGAGCATGGCAGCCCGGCTTCCATTGACCTGTATTCCAAGATCAGCGGTGGCACCTATACCGAGATCGCGCCGTCCCAGTACACCCGCTCGATCGAATCGCTGCCCGTCGGGTGGAACACGTCAACACCACTAATCGGCGCTGGGACCGCCTACACCTTCGCGCAAGTCACCGAAGGAGCGGTGACGCTCACCGATGCCTCCGGTGGCATTCACACCTACACCAAGCAACCCGACGGTTCGTATCAGCCTCCGGCCGGCGAACACGACACGCTCAGCTTGGACGCCACCGGCAAGGTCACGGTGACGGGCGAAGACGGCACCGTGTACGCCTTCGATGGGTCCGGACGGGTGTATTCCACCGCGACTCCGGCTGACGCCAGCAAGCCAGCGAACCCGATCCCGTTCTACCGCACGGGCAGCACCGAGGTCGCCTCGGTGGTCGACCCGTTGTCCAAGAACACGATCACACCGGTCACCCTGCTCAGCTACGACCGGCGGGTGGAGTTCGCCTACGGTGACGAGTTGGTCACCACGCCGGGGTTGCGGTTGACCTCCGCCGACGACACGACGAGTTCGCGGGCCTGTCCGACCCCGGCCGGCTTCTCTGATGCTCCAGCTGGAATGCTGTGCCGGATCATCTATCCCGGCCACGTCTCTGGCGCTGACGACACGACTCAGTTGTTGTACGACGATTCAGGTCGCCTCGTTCGCATCATCGACCCGGGCGGCGAGGTCACCGACTTCGGGTACACCGGAATGCTGTTGACCTCGATCCGGTCCCCGTTCGCCAACGACTGGCTTGCCGCGACAAACACACCTCACTCCGCAGCTCAGCTCACCACGATCGAATACACCGGCACGAAAGTCACTAAAGTACAGCTTCCCGCGCCCGACGGTGTCGATTTGACCACGCGGCCGACCAAGACCTATGCCTACCCGAGCGACGGCAAGACGACAGTCGATGTCACCGGGCTAGTACTACCTGCTGGGGTTCCGAACGCTGAGATCGTCACTTTCAATGAGGCTCTGCAAACGACATCCGTCAAAGACGCCCTCGGCCTGACGACGCACCAGACCTGGGCGCCGACGAAAGACCTCCCGACCAGCACGATCGATGGGTACGGTCACGAGACGACCACGATATACGACCCGATCACGGATCGGGCCACCGACAGCTACGGGCCCGCCTCGACGTCATGCTTTTCGCCGGCGTTGGTCCCCAACGGTAGTTGCGCTGTTCCACCGGCGCACTCCCACACCGACTACGACACCGCTGCCGGTGTGGCCATGGTGGGGCTCAACTTCGCCTGGTGGGCGAACCAGCAATGGGCGGGCACACCGACCGGGTACAGCCTCGGCATCCCAGGCGATACCACTGGCGCCATCGACAAGGACTGGAGCACCAGTGCGCCCGGGGTCAGCGGTATCGGCGCGGACAACTTCTCGGCCCAGGCGACCGGCTACATCACGTTCCCGTCGACAGGGGATTACTACTTCCGGTTCTTGGTCGACGACTCCGCAACGCTGTGGATCGATGACGCTCAAGTGCTGAAGATCGCTACACACGGGACGTCCGGCGACAGCCTGAAGGTCACGGCCACGGCGGGGGATAGGAAGCGTATCCGCATCCAATACTCCGAAATCGGTGGCCCCGCATCCCTGCGTTTCCAATGGAAGGTGGGTACCGGCGGCACCTACTCGGCGGTCACGGGTGGCGCACTGACCCCAGACTACGGTCTGGTCACACAGGCCAGCAGTGACGACTCCGTCCCGTCAGGGGGCCCCGGCCAAGTGGCCCCCACGACGTCGACAGTGACCGACTACGGCTCCTCACCGTGGCTGGGCGAGGCACACACCACAACCCTCGATCCCGGCGGACTGAACCTGATCTCGACCGTCAACTACGAGACGCCGGGAAGTGGCTACCTCCGGCAACTCAACTCCATCAAGCCTGCCGGGTCTGGGACGACATCGACGAACCTGTACTACGGCGCGACGCAGTCCTACGGTGCCGCGCTGGGCATCTCACAGGTATGCGGCCTTGCGACATCGACGGTGCAGTACGGGGCGCTGGAGAAGACCACCGGGCCGGTGAACTCCTCGCTGGTCGCACAATCGATGACCACGATCTATGACCTCCTCGGCAGGCCGGTGGCACAGCAGCGCAACGGAGATAGCGATTGGGCATGCACCTACTACGACTCTCGTGGAAGGGTGTCGAAACAGACGATCCCGATACCGGGCACGCCCCCCTCCACCCGCACCCTGACGTATCACTTCACCGACTCGGTGCACAACAACCCCGAAACCACCAGCGTCACCGACACCGCCAGCGGTGGAACCGGCGATGCGACAACGACGACAGACCTGCTCGGGCGAACCACCGGCTACCTCGACGTGTGGGGCACCTCGACCACAACTCACTACATGGATTTGACGGGCCGAGTCGACCTCGTCACCACTACCCCTGCCGGCGGTGGTACGACTTCGGTGAAGTACGAGCCCGACGACCACAACCAGCTCCATGCCGTCTATCTCGACGGCTCCAGCACCGCATCGGCCACTGTCAGCTACGACGCCACCACCCGCCTGCTCAGCTCCGTCGCGTACGCCAACGGCACGAGTCTGGCCTCGATCACCCGCGACAGCTCCACCGGTGCGACGACCGGAATGGCATGGGCATTCCCGGCGACGCAACCTGGAATCTCAGACAGCGTGATCCGGTCCCAATCGGGCCGCATCCTGCAGGATGCGTTCACCGACGGCGCGAGTACTGACACCTCGACGTACACCTACGACGCCGCCGGACGTCTCACCCAGGCGGCCATCCCGGGTCACGTGCTCAATTACTTCTTCGCGGCATCTGGCGGCTGCGGAGCGAACACGGCCGCCGGCGCCGACGGCAACCGCACCAGCTTCGAAGACCACCACGGTGCAACGACAACCACCACAACGTATTGCTACGACAATGCCGACAGGCTTACGTCTACCACCGCGTCGGGAACAGGGTTGGACCCGGTTTCGAGTGGCCTGAGCCCCGGGGCCACGCTCGCCTACGACGCCCACGGCAACACCACCACCCTGGCGGATGAGACGCTCAACTACGACTCCAGCAACCGCCACACCCAAACCGTCGTCGGCTCCACGACGATCACGTACAAACGCGACGCGACCGACAGGATCATCGAACGCGACATCCTCGTCGGAGCAACAACGACATCCGTAATCCGGTACCTGTACGCCGGCGGTGGAGACGCGCCGTGGGGCACAACCGACGCCACCGGCACCCTCACTCAACGCACCGTCAGTCTGCCGGGTGGGGCGATGATGCTGATCAACACCGGGACAGCCGGGACGGTGTGGTCGTATCCGAATCTGCATGGGGATGAGGTCGTCACCGCCGACAACTCCGGCACCCGCAGCGTGGGTCATGCTTCGTATGATCCGTTCGGGCAGCCGATCGATCCGTCCACGGGCAACATCGGCACCACGACGGCGGATGATGCGGTGCCTGACACCAGCAACGGCAACCAGGCTGATGACGGGTGGGTGGGGTCGCATCAGAAGTTGTATGAGCATCTGGGTACGGTGGCGACGGTGGAGATGGGGGCGCGGCAGTATGTGGCTGCGTTGGGGCGGTTCCTGAGTGTGGATCCGGTGCCGGGTGGGAACGCGAACGCGTACAACTACC
>Ga0105248_10007719_pt1 | contig 11817 bp, 6 predicted proteins | sample KBSS34metaG_FD_81524 | JGI IMG/M metagenome (GOLD analysis project Ga0105248, IMG submission 81524) | Switchgrass rhizosphere microbial communities from Kellogg Biological Station, Michigan, USA - KBS S3-4 metaG | ecosystem: Host-associated > Plants > Roots > Rhizosphere > Soil | place...
CGCAGGCGATGTTGTCATAGGTGTCGTTGTGACAGGAGACGTCGGATGCGTTGCCGATCCACACGCGCGGGCCGATCGACGGCGGCAGCGCAGCAACTACATTCTCGGTCGCGAAGCCTGGCAGAAAATGCGCCGCCTCGAGCGAACCCATATAGATCGACCCGGAACCCGGAGTCGCGGCATTCGCCACGATACGGTCGATCGCACTCGTCAGATCGGTTTCGAGGCGCGTGAAGTTGAAACCCTCGAGGTCCTTTCCATAGGCGTAGCGACCCTCGATCGCAGCCTCTCCGACGAAGGCTTCACCACGCGCGTTGGTCGCGAAGCGCGCGAGATAGGCGCGGAGCGCGATCGGCGACTCAGCGGCCGCGCGAACCACCGGCCAATCGCTCACCAGCCCGCGCGCCACCACCGGCTCGCACAGCTCGACGATTTCCTCGCGAAATCGGGACGGATCCGTGAAGCAGGAACCGTCGACCGCGCGGATCGATCGCTGCGCCATTTCAACTCCGCCTCATGCCCGAAGTCGCTCATTGCGCCGCTGCGCCAACACAGCGATCTGATTGAGCGAAAAACTCATGCACATCGCGGCTTGCAGGAAGCCCCTTCGAAACAGTCGAACGATGTCCTCGTCCGGAAGGTCGGACAGCCCGTCGCGACTCACCGTGTAAAGCCCGTCGAGCTGAAGCTGCTTGCCGTCGTCGAAGCGAAGCGAAATGTCGATCGGTTCGATCAGACGCAGTCGCAGGAGTTCCGCGATAAAGGCTCGCGTGGCATCCATGCCCGCATGTAGCTGCCCCAGGATGGACTGGATCTTGCGCAACGCCTCGCTGGGCAGGCCATCCTCATCGAACAACGCAATCGAAGCCGCCGCGCCAAAGCGCGGGTGCGCAGGATCGATCGCGATATTCTCCCCTGCGGTGAAGAAGCCCTGGCGCTGCAGTTCGAGCGGCCGGAAGACGGCGTCTCCGCCGTCCTCGCGGCGACCGCTCTCGAACAATATCTCGCCAGGCTCGAATCCGAACAGTGCCGCGGTATAGAACTCCCCGGTCGCGGCATCCTTGGCGAAAAAAATCGGGCAGCTACTCGCGGCGGCAGGGAATTCGCCGAGTACCACCATGACGAAATGCGGGTGCGCCACCCCCGGCCCTGCCGTCAGCCGCAGATGCCGGTGCACTTCATTGTTCAAAATTTCGAACGCCTCGGCCACTGCCATCCCTCCAAAAACCCATCGTCCATCGCCAGCGCAGCACATTGCCGTGCGAATCGCGCCGCGTTCCCCTCGTCCTTCCGCCAGGCGTTGAAAATCTGCAACACCATCCGCCCGATCAACTATTAGCCCGACAAATAGCGCTTGATAGCGCTACCTTTCCGGGTTACCCACCCCCTCGACCGAAGCAGTAGATTTCGGATTCGAGGGGATTGCAGGGCATTCGGTATCCGCCAATCCAATATCGTTTCCGGGTCGAATTGCAGAGTCAAACTCTGGGACCTTGGCGTTCGCAATCGGCCGTTTTGCGTGCCGAATGGCGAACCAATCGGAGGGGAAGGCAAAAAATGAAACATATAAATAGCCCATCGACCGGCAGCAGCCAACGGACGACGGCGCGGTTCATGGTGGCTGCCGCGTCGAGCGTGGTAGCGCTAGCTATCGCGGTTCCGGCAGTCGCACAGGATGCTCCGGCAGCGGCGCCAGTAACCGACGAAATCGTCGTCACCGGCATTCGTGGCTCGCTCCAGCGCAACCTCACGGAGAAGCGCAACGCCTCGGGCGTCGTCGACGTCATTTCGGCAGAAGATATCGGCAAGTTCCCGGATTCGAACGTCGCGTCGGCGCTGCAGCGCCTGCCTGGCGTCGCGATCCAGCGTTCGGGCTCCCGCGGCGACGCGACCGGAGTCAGCATCCGCGGCTTCGGCGGCGACTTCGTTCGCACGCTGTATGACGGCCGCCAGCTCTCGACCGCGACCGGTGGCCGCGGCATCGACTTTACGACGGTTGGCGCCGACTTCGTCGGCAAGCTGGCCGTGTACAAGACGCCGGACGTCGAACTGTCGACCAGCGCCATCGGCGGCACGATCAATATCTCGCTGCCGAAGCCGTTCGACCGCCATGGCTTCGTGTTCGCGGCTACGGCTTCGGGCTCGCTGCAGTCGCGCGCCAAGGACATCACCCCGACGGGCGGCGTGCTGATCTCGGACACCTTTGCCGACGGCCAGTTCGGCGTGCTTGCCAGCGGCGCCTACACCCGCCGCGACACGCGGTCGAACCAGGTCTTCATCCCGGGCTGGATCGGCCAGCAGGGTGCGGACAGGATCACGAACCCGGACGGCACGACCTCCGCGGGTCCGACCTATTTCGGTGTCTACAAGTGCCAGCTGACCGCCAGCTGCACTGCCGCAGACCTTTCGACGAACGCGAACCGGACCGGCACGCCCGCTTGGGTCCCGCAGCAGCAAGGCGTCAACCAACAGACGACGCAGGACGAGCGTATCGACGGCCGCCTGGCATTCCAGTGGGCGCCGACCGACGGTATGACGCTGACGATCGACGACAACTACAGCCGCCAGAAGGTGCGCAGCCAGACCTACGGCTATGCCGCTTGGTTCAACGGCAGCGACCTGCGCAACGTGAAGCTCGATTCAAACGGCACCGCCATTGACTTCAACAATTTCGGCACGCCGATGGACTTCAATGCCAACACGTCGAGCAACGTGTACGAATCGAACCAGGTCGGCGCGAACCTGCAGTGGGAAGTCGCCGAGCACCTAACGTTCGAAGCGGATGCGGCCCTCGCCCGCGCCACCCGCAACCCGGGCAAGAGCGGGTTCAACGACAGCATGGACATCGGCTACGGCGGCACGAACGCCCAGGCTGGCCGTATCGAAACTGCTTCGACCGTGCTGGGCGCCAACACCGGCGTCACGATCCTGGGTCCGAGCGCGGACTTTCTGCCGCAGATCCACGACGTTGGGCCGTCCGGTAACATCAGCCGGTTCCTCGACACGTCGGTGGTCGGTTCGCACGTGATCGTCCGCGGCACCAACTACAATTACGACACGGTCCGCCAGTTCCGTGGCGCGATCGGTTGGGAAAAGGATGGCTTCTCGGCCAAGCTGGGCGGTCAGTACATCGACGACACGCTATACCAGCAGAGCGACAGCACCTTCACGAACGGCGTGTTCGCCAGCCGCTCGGGCTATGGCACCTGCTCGGGTCGCTCGGGCGGTTCGTCCGGCGGCATCTGCCCACTGCCCGCGAGCATCTACCAGGGCACGGTCAGCACCGCTGGCTTCATCCCGGGCTATTCGGGCAACCTCGCGCCGGGCTTCTTCGTGTACGATCCGTACCCGATCTACTCGGCCCTGGAAGCAACGGGCGGCTCGGTGAAGCCGTCATTCAACCCGGGCAGCGTGCTGAAGGTCCATGAAAAGACCTGGGCGATCTTCTTCAAGACGAAGTTCGAGAGCGAAATCGCCAACATGCCGTTCCGCGTTGCGGCGGGCATCCGTACCGAAACGACCCACCTGACCACCGACGCCAACGGCCGTCATGTGCTCGGCCTGGAGCGTCCGGCCGGTGACCCGACGCTGATCCAGCCGACCAAGGGTCTCGGCCCGCTCGGCGACGGCTACTCGGCTACCACGCTCATCCAGAAGGCGTCGAACTACACCTTTCTGCTGCCGAGCATCGATGCTCGACTGGAGATCACGCCGGAGCTGATCCTGCGCATGGACGCGTCGCGCACGCTGACTCGTCCGGGCCTGGGCAACCTGCGTCCGACGGTGAACCTCGGCACGTTGCGTGTCGGCAGCCTTTCGGCGAGCGGCGGCAACCCCGACCTCAAGCCGTATCTGTCGGACAACTTCGACGCCGGCCTCGAATGGTACTATCAGAAGAACTCGTACTTCGCGATCAACGCCTATCTGAAGCACATCTCCAACTTCATCGTTGGCGGCGTGACGCGTGGCCCGATCGACGGCGTGATCGATCCAAGCACCGGCGCGACCGCGATCTTCAGCATCAATGCGCAGGTCAACGGTCCGGAAGCCACGGTGAAGGGCCTGGAAATCGCCCTGCAGCATGTGTTCGGCGACAGCGGCTTCGGCTTGCAGGCAAACGCCACGCTGCCGAGCACCAACCGCAAGTACGATCCGACGAACGTCACCGGTGGTGCGTTCTCGATCACCGGCCTCGCCAAGTCGGCGAACGTCGTGGCCTTCTACGACAAGAAGGGCTTCCAGATCCGGTTCGCCGCCAACTGGCGCGACGAGTATCTGCTGCAGCTGGGTCAGGGTCAGGGCGGCGTCTACGGCGCCGAGCCGGTCTACGTCGACAAGCAGCTGCAGTTCGACGCTTCGGCCAGCTATGACATCACGAAGCAGTTCACTGTCTTCGGCGAAGTCACCAACATCAACAACTCGACCTACAGCACCCATGGCCGGTTCACGAACCAGCCACTGGACATTTGGTCCTATGGCCGCCGCTTCACGGCGGGCGTGCGTTTCCACTACTAAATCCTCCCTGCGGGGCGTCCGGATGGACATCCGGGCGCCCCTTTTTTATCGTTCAAGGCAGCCATGGTTACGCCGGTCCGTAATGTCGTTATCGTTGGCGGTGGGACCGCTGGCTGGCTCACTGCGGGCATTATCGCAGCGAGACACCGGGGCCGGATTCCGCATCAATTCACGGTGACCCTGGTTGAATCACCGAATATTCCGATCATCGGCGTGGGCGAAGGCACGTGGCCCACACTCCGCTCGACGCTCAAGAAGATCGGCATCTCAGAAACCGACTTCTTTCGAGAATGCGACGCCGCGTTCAAGCAGGGCGCGTGGTTCGCGAAATGGACCACCGGCGCCGCCGACGACGGCTATTACCATCCGCTCGTGCTCCCGCAGAGCTTCGAAACGCTCAATCTTGCGCAGCACTGGCTCGCACGTGGCGGCGAACAGAGTTTCTGCGACGCGGTCTGCCCGCAGGGCAAGATCTGCGACGACGGGCTCGCGCCCAAATCGATCACGACGCCCGAATATCAGGGTGCGGCGAATTATGCCTATCACTTGGACGCCGGCAAGTTCGCGCCGTTCCTGACGCGCCACTGCACCGAGACGCTCGGCGTCCGCCACGTCCTCGCCGACGTCCAGCGCGTCGAACTCACGGAAAATGGCGACATCCGCGCGATCGTCACCGAACAGGCCGGCGAAATCGAAGGCGATCTGTTCGTCGACTGCACCGGCTTTCGCTCCTTGTTGCTGGGCGAGACGCTCGGCGTGCCGTTCAAGCCGTGCAACGACGTGCTGTTCTGCGACACTGCAATCGCGCTGCAGGTCCCGCAAGCGAGCGAGAACAGTCCGATCGCGACGCACACCATATCCACTGCGCAATCGGCGGGATGGATCTGGGACATCGGCCTCCCTCACCGACGCGGCACAGGGCACGTCTATTCGAGCGCGCACATTTCGCATGACGAGGCCGAGCGCGAGTTGCGCGCCTATCTGGGTGGCGTTGGCGAGGATCTGCCGGTGCGGCGGATTCCGATCAGGTCGGGCCATCGCGAGACCTTCTGGAAGCGCAATTGCGTCGCGGTCGGCCTCGCCGGCGGCTTTCTCGAGCCGCTCGAATCCTCGGCGATCGTGCTGATCGAGCTGTCGGCCAAGATGATCGCCGAGCAGATGCCGGCGTGCCGAGAAGTGATGGACATCATTGCGGCGCGGTTCAACGCGACCACCCACTATCGCTGGGGTCGCATCATCGATTTCCTCAAGCTCCACTATGTGCTGACGCAGCGGACCGACACCGACTTCTGGCGCGACAATCTGCGGCCGGAGACGATTCCCGACCGGCTGCAGGACCTGCTCCACCTCTGGAAATATCAGTCGCCGTGGTTCCACGACGAATTCGACCGGCTGGATGAGGTCTTCCCGGCGGCCAGCTACCAATATGTGTTGTACGGCATGGGTTTCCGCACCGAAGTCGAACCCGAGGCGCTCGCCGGCGAAGCGCGGCAGGCCGAACGTGCGCTACGCGAAAATTCGGTTCAAACCGAGCGGTTGCGCGCCGCGCTGCCGCGGCATCGCGACTTGATCCGCAAGATACACGAACACGGACTGCAGCCCGTCTAAGCTGCGTCCAGCAAAAGAGGGGATAGACATGATCGCTTCGACCAAGCGTATGGTGGGCGTGTGCGCAGTGTTGCTCGCAGGCGCGGCACTGGCCCCAGTCCTCGCGACGGCGCAGACCGAGCGCGCGGCGCCCTCCCCGGCCCGCGCGCAGGCCGACCGGCTGGCCGCGGACATCGTCGCAAAGCTGACGCTGGACGAGAAATACGACCAGCTGCTCAACACCGCGCCGGCAATCCCGCGGCTGAACATCCCGGCGTATAATTGGTGGACGGAATCGCTGCATGGCGCGATCGGATCGCTGCCGGCGACCAATTTCCCCGAGCCGATCGGGCTGGCGGCAACGTTCGACGCGCCGCTGATGCACCAGGTCGCCGGCACGATCAGCACCGAAGTGCGCGGCCTGCATGCGCTGGCGCGCCAGACCGGTCGCATGGGTCGCATCGGCACCGGGCTCGACACCTGGTCGCCCAACATCAACATCTTCCGCGATCCGCGCTGGGGGCGCGGCCAGGAAACCTATGGCGAGGACCCGTTCCTGACCGCGCAAATGGCCGTCGCGTTCGTCACCGGCATGCAAGGTCCCAACGCCGACCTGCCCGACGTGATCGCGACTCCCAAGCATTTCGCGGTGCACAGCGGCCCCGAATCGACGCGCCACAACGCGAACGTGTTCGTTTCGCTCCACGATCTCGAAGACACTTATCTGCCGGCGTTCCGCGCCGCCATCGTCGACGCCAAGGCCGGATCGGTGATGTGCGCGTATAACCGCATCGACGGCCAGCCCGCCTGCGCCAGCGACGAGCTGCTCAAGGACCATCTGCGCGGCGCCTGGGGGTTCACCGGCTATGTCGTCTCGGACTGCGACGCAGTGAAGGACATCAGCGACAACCACCATTATGCGCCCGATGCCGCGACCGCAGTCACCGCGGCGATGCGCGCGGGCGTCGACAGCGAATGCCACAACGCGACGTTGTCGGACACCGCCGGGCTCGGCAACCGCTATCGCGATGCCTATCAGCGCGGGCTGCTCAGCCAAGCGGAAATCGACCGCACGCTCGTCCGCCTGTTCTCCGCGCGGCTGCGCAACGGCGACCTGCCCGGCGTGCGCGCGCCGACCGGCGATCCGAAGACGCTCGGGACGCCCGAGCATGGTGCGATCGCACTCAGCGCCGCCGAAAAGAGCCTCGTCCTGCTCAAGAACGACGGCATCCTGCCGCTCAAGCCGGGCCTGCGCATCGCCGTGATCGGCCCGCTCGCCGATGCCACGCGCGTGCTGCGCGGCAACTATTCCTCGTCGATCTCCCCGCCGCCGATCTCGGTGCTCGATGGCCTTCGCCAGACGCTGCCCGGCGCGCGCATCACGCACGTTCCGTTCGGCGAAAGCTTCACCGACGGCGACTCGATCCCGACGTCGGCACTGCGCACGCCAGACGACAAGCCGGGACTGCTGGCGCGATATTACAACATCGTGGGAACGCCGCCCGCGCGCTTCGCGCCCGGCACGATGCGCGAGTTCGTCAAGAATGCACGCTTCGCCACCGATCCGGTCGTGACGCGCGTCGAAACCGGCGTTGCCGGGCGCAGCCTCGATCTCGCGCAGGTGTCGGACCATCACCGCGTGGTGTGGAGCGGCTTCATCGTCCCGCCGGAATCGGGTCGCTACCGGCTCGGCATTTCGGGCTTCCAGTCGGGCGCGATGTCATTCGAGGGCAAGCCGTTCGCCGACCTCAAGGACGCGCCCTACGGGAGCCTGCCGGCGATGAAGACAATCCAGCTCGAGAAAGGCCATCGCTACCCGGTCGAGATCAGCGGCGAGGCCCATACCGGCAATGCCAATGTCGGACTGGTGTGGAAGCGCGTTTCGGCCGAGCCCGATCGTGAACTGACCACCGCGGCAGCGAAGGCGGACGTGCTGGTCGCAGTGGTCGGCCTGACCTCGGATCTCGAGGCCGAGGAATCGCCGATCAAGATTCCCGGCTTCTCGGGCGGCGACAAGACCACGCTCGACATTCCACCCGATCAGCAGGCGATGCTCGAACGTGCACGTGCGACGGGCAAGCCGTTGGTGGTGATCGCGATGAATGGCAGCCCGATCAACTTGGCCTGGGCGAAGGACAATGCCGCCGCGATCGTCGAGGCCTGGTATCCGGGGCAATCGGGTGGACTGGCGATCGGCAACATACTGTCGGGCAAGACCAACCCGTCGGGCCGCCTGCCGCTCACTTTCTACCGCAGCATCGACGAGCTCCCGCCGTTCGGCGACTATGCGATGGCGGGCCGCACCTATCGCTATTTCACGGGAACCCCGGTCTATCCGTTCGGCTATGGGCTGAGCTACACCCGCTTCGGCTATTCGCCGCTCGAAGTGGCGCCAACGGCCGACGGCATGCGCGTCACCACGAGCGTGCGTAACACCGGGTCGCGCGCCGGCGAGGAAGTCGCCCAGCTCTATCTCCAATTCCCATCCGATCCCGGCGCCCCGCGGATTGCGCTTCGTGGATTCCAGCGCGTCGCCCTCAAGCCGGGCGAGAGCCGCAGCATCCGCTTCGATCTCAGCGCGCGCGATTTGAGCGCAGTGACGATGGATGGCGTGCGGAAAGTGCTGGCGGGGGGGTATCGGTTGAGCGTGGGCTCGGGACAGCCCGGGACGAATGTGCCGGGCGAAAGCACGACTTTCACTGTCAAGGACGCCCTGGCGATACCCAAATAGCCCTGTCGAACGGATTGAGTAGAAGCGAGGCCCGGCGAGCGAAGCCTCGGCACGGCATCAATCCGCCGCCACCGCGTGCTCGCTGGGCGCAGGCCGGCGCGCGAACCACACCAGCACGATCATCGCCACCGACAGCCATGCCGACAGCCAGAAGATCTCGAGCGTCGACAGCAGATAGGCCTGGTTGACCATTTGCCGCACCACGACGCCCGCCGCCTGCAATGGGCTCAACCCCAGCGCCTCGCCGTGCGCGATCGCGTCGCGATAGACCGGCGAGAACGGGCTGCCCGTCTCGGCGAGCCGGGTCTGGTGAAGCGCCGCACGGCGATCCCAGGTGGTCGTCACCAGCGACGCCGCGAAGCCGCCCGCGGTGATCCGCGCGAAGTTCGATATTCCGCTCGCCGCAGGCACGCGATCGGGCGCCACGCCGTCGAGCACGATGGTCAGCAGCGGCACGAAAAAGGTGGTCATCGCCAGCCCCTGCAGCAGCATCGGCGCGACGATCGACCAGAAGCTGATCTCGCTGCCGAACTGCGTGCGCAGCGCGAAGGAGCCGGCATAGGACAGGAACGAGATCGTCGCCATCACGCGCGCATCGAGCTTGAACTTGCTGATCAGCGGCGTGGTCAGCACGGCGATCACACCCGCCGGCGCCGCCGCCAGCCCGGCCCAGGTCGCGGTATAGCCCATCTGCTCCTGCAGCCACAGCGGAAGCAGCAGATTGTTCGCGAACAGCAGCGCATAGCCAAGGCACAGCGCCACCACGCCCAGCATGAAATTGCGCTTGGCGAACAGCGTCAAGTCGACCGCCGGATAGTTCTCGGTCAGCTCCCAGATCACCCAGGCGGCGAAACCGATTGCCGCCCCGACCGCCAGCAGCTGGATCAGGCCGCTGTTGAACCAGTCGCGATCCTTGCCGAGATCGAGCATCGTCTGCAGCGCGAACACCCAGAAGGCGAGCAGCACCAGCCCGACCGTGTCGATCGGCAGTTTGCGCGTCGGCGTCTCGCGATCCTTGAGCAGCCGCCAGGCGATCGCGCCGGTCACTGCGCCGATCGGCACATTGATCAGGAAGATCCAGCCCCAGTGGAAATTGTCCGAAATATAGCCGCCGAGCACCGGCCCGAACACTGGCGCGGCCAGCGTGGTCGCGGACCAGATGCCGAGCGCCGTGCTACGCTTCGTCGGCGGGAAGATCGCGATCAGCAGCGCCTGGCTGCCGGGGATCATCGGTCCGGAAACCGCGCCCTGGAGAATGCGGAACAGGATCAGCGACGGCAGGCTCCATGCCAGCCCGCACAGCAGCGACGCGATCGTGAACAGGAACACCGAAGCAGTGAAGGTCCGGACCACGCCGAACCGCATCATCAGCCAGCCGGTCAGCGGCACGGTCACGCCATTGGCGACCGCGAACGACGTGATCACCCAGGTCCCGCTGTCGGTCGAGACGCCAAGGCTGCCGGCGACGGTGGGAAGCGAGACATTGGCGATGGTCGTGTCGAGCACCTGCATGAAGGTGCCGAGCGCGAGCGCCATCGACGCAAGGCCCAGCGCGGCGCCGCTCAACGGCGCCGGTTGGCCGGAAACGCTGGCCATGGTCAGCCTCCCAGATTGGCGGCGATGATCCGGCGGATCTTCGCGTCGACTTCGGGTCCCCCGTCGAGGCTCGTCTGAGTCCCGCCTGCGGGCGGCGCACTCGCGGCGACCAGCGCGCCCGAGCGGTTCGCGGTTTCGACCGACACCTTGACCGACAGGCCCAGCCGCAGCGGGTGCGCGCGCAGCTCGGCGGGATCGAGTGCGATCCGCACCGGCACGCGCTGGACGATCTTGATCCAATTGCCTGAGGCGTTCTGTGGGGGCAGCAGCGAGAAGGCATTCCCGCTGCCGGCGCCGAGCCCGAGCACCTTGCCGTGGAACACCACTTTCGAGCCATAGACGTCGGCGGTCAGCGTCGCCGGCTGGCCGACGCGCAGATTGGCGAGCTGCGTCTCGCGGAAATTGGCGTCGACCCATGCGCTGTCGAGCGGGACCACGGCCATCAGCGGCGTGCCCGCGGCGACGCGCTGGCCGAGTTGGACCGTGCGCTGCGCGACCACGCCCGCCACCGGCGCCTTGATCGTCATATATTCGCGCTCGATCGCGGCCCGGCGCACATCGGCGATCGCTGCGAGTACCGCAGGATTGTCCGAGACGCCTGTACCCGCGATTGCGCTCGCCGCCTGCTCGCGCTTGGCCCGCGCCAGCGCAAGCGCGGCGCGCGCGCTGGTCACGGCATCGCTCGCGTGGCTGACTTCTTCGCCTGAAACCGCGCCATCGCCAGCCGCGGCCTTGCGCCGGGCATAATCCGCCTGCGCCTTGGCGAGATCGGCCTGGGCCGCGGAGATTTCCGCGCCGCCTTCCTCGACTGCCGACTGGCTCGAGCGGACGCCGCGCACCGCACGACCGAGTTCGGCTTCGGCGGCGGCGAGCGCGACATCCTGCGTCGCCGGATCGAGGTCGATCAGCGTCTGGCCGCGCTGGACTGCCTGGGTGTTGTCGGCGTGCAGCCCGAGCACCGTACCGCCGTCGCGCGCCGTGATCGCGACGATGTTGCCGCCGACATAGGCGTCGTCGGTAGTCTCAACCGGCGGCGCGAGCAGGCGCGAGATCGCGTAAATGGCGATGCCGAGCGCGACGACGATGCCGAGCACCAGGAACGCGATGCGCCGCGCGCGCGGCTTCGTCGATGCGGGCACCGGCTCGGGCGCAGACTCAGGCGTTCCCGGCCGGGCCGGCGTCGCGGGGGCCGCAATGAACTCGGGCTCGAACTCGGCGACTTCGGTCGCGGTCTCGCGGTCGAGGGTGAGGCTGTCAGTCATGGCGAATGTCCGCTGCAGGTGAAGAATAGCCGCCGCCGAGCGCGGCGATGAGCTGGATACGCTTGGTCAGCGCGGTGGCCTGGAGATCGACCAATGCCTGCTCGGCTTCGAGCAGGCGAAAGCCCG
>Ga0105248_10007723_pt1 | contig 11812 bp, 6 predicted proteins | sample KBSS34metaG_FD_81524 | JGI IMG/M metagenome (GOLD analysis project Ga0105248, IMG submission 81524) | Switchgrass rhizosphere microbial communities from Kellogg Biological Station, Michigan, USA - KBS S3-4 metaG | ecosystem: Host-associated > Plants > Roots > Rhizosphere > Soil | place...
TTCAAACAGTTCGCCCTGGGTCACTTCGCCAACAACAGCCCCCAATATTTGAACGTGGCCCCCGGCGTCGGCGCCCCGGCGTACTGCTGGGTCAAAATGCCTTTTGTGGCCGGCATGAGCGATGCCGAATACTACACCGAAGACAACGACCTCAATCTGAAGGCGATCAAGCAGAACATCCAGAAATTCTCGGATGCCGCGGTTTGGACCGATCTCGGAAAAGTCGTGGCGGTCGATATCTTCAACGGCAACAGCGACCGGTTCGACGTCAGCACGGGCGACTGGGTGAATAAGGGCAATATCATGTTTCTGGGCGCGGGCCACGGCCACACCACCGCGGTCGTCGGCCTGGATACCTTCGACCCGAATTCGGGCGACCAGGGGAATCTCAGCACGGGAGGCGGCTTCGATGCTCTGAAGGTCCTGGTCGATGGCGGGAGACGCAACACGTACGCCATGAATTGCGTGAAGTCCGTCGGCAGGCAAATGAAGCGAGCCCTGGAAGCGGCCGGTAATAACAGCCACATCAAGATCGCCTCCCAGGGAGTGGATGGAGCCGTCATTATCACGATTCAGTTCGCGACCATGGAGGACCTTTTTGCAGGATATGCGGCCGACTTCGCACAGGGAATCGCCGCCGGCGCGGACCAGCTCAGAACCTACCTGCAAAACAAGGCGCGACAGTACGCGCCCCCACGTCCGGCCGGCCGGCCCCCGCTAATGGCCGGACATCGCGCTCCCGTACCACCGCCCGCCCCGATGAGAATGGGAGGGCATCGCGGAGCGGCCTTGCCGGCCTTGCCTGCCCTGCCACCCGTTCCCGTCGCCCCGGTCAAGACCATACCGCAGGGAATTCGCGACAGAATGACCTATCTCGGCTGGTGAGAACAGGCCAGGCTGCGGCCATTCGGTCATCCTAAATCCACGGCCGTGGGGTTGGCGGCAGCCGCCAACCCCTGGCGCCACTTCACCACAAGTGACTCCCAATCCTGTCATACGACGAACGCTGGACTCTCGCCCGATGTCATCGCAGCGATGACAAAGCGATTGCCCTCCTGATCCCCGTGTTTGCAGCCGTGGATGGTGAAGATCGACGCCATCAACTAGAATCAAGCTAACCAGGTGTGTTTGACAGGAAGGCTTGCCACCAGGTTCTCGCACAAAAAAGTCCGACAGAGTTGCGCTTCATCCAGAACAGAGTGGCCTGAAATGCTCAATCCAGCACACCGCCGGACATGGGTACGGTACGCAATTGCATTACTTGCCGTCTCCTTAGCTGCGGCCGTGAAGTTGGGCCTTTTGCGTGCTCTGGGGACCCGCGCCCCCTATTTGACGTTTTATCCCGCTGTAATGATCGCCAGCCTGTATGGAGGCTTCCCCGCCGGGTTGCTGGCGACCATCCTCGCGGCGTTCTTTGCTTCTTACTTCTTAGAACCGGTTGGCCGGTTCGCCATACAGGACCCTGCGGATTGGCTGGGCCTGGGGATCTTCTGCGCCAGCTCCATCATGATTGCCTGGTTTATCGAGGCAATGCACCGCGCTGGGGCGCGGGCCAACGAGGCAGAGGGTCGAATCAAAGTTGCCAGCGAGCGCATGAAGGCCGAGGAGAAGCTGCGGGAAAGCGAACACCAGTTTCGCGCCCTGGCCGACGCGATACCGCAGTTGTGTTCGATGGCGCATGCGGACGGCGCGATCTTCTGGTACAACCAGCGTTGGTATGATTACACCGGCACCACCCACGAACAGATGGAGGGGTGGGGTTGGCAGTCGGTCCATGATCCGGAGGTGCTGCCCAGGGTCCTGGAACGCTGGAAGGCCTCCCTCGCAACCGGGGAGCCATTCGAGATGGTCTTTCCGCTCCGGGGCTCCGATGGTGTGTTTCGCCCCTTCCTGACGCGGATTATGCCGGCTCGCCGCCAGGACGGCACGGTTGCCCGGTGGTTCGGCACCAATACCGACATCAGCGCGCAGCGCAACACCGAAGAGGCGCTGCGCGAGAGCGAAGCCCTTCTGCGTAGCTTCTTCGACAGTTCAGGCGTGATGCGGGGGATCGTCGAAATCGTCGATGACACAGTGGTTCACGTGTCCTGCAATCTCGCTGCGGCGCAAATGCTTGGTGTGGAGCGGGAGTCGATCCTGGGTAAATCCGCAACCGACGTGGGCACGCCAGCGGAGATTGCGCATAAGTGGCTCCCGATCTACAACGAAAGCCGGCGCACCGGCAAGCCCGTTTCTGTGGAATACGCCCGCCCTGCTGTGGACGGCAGTGAACGTTGGCTGCTCGCGACAGCCAGCTACCTGGGGACAGCGAGTTCCGGAAATCCCCGATTCGCGTACACCATTCTCGACCTCACCGAGCGCAAACGGGCCGAGCAGGCACTACGGATCAGCGAGGAGCGGCTGCGGTTGTTCGTCGAACATGCTCCCGCCGCCATTGCGATGTTCGACCGGCAAATGCGATATATCTCGTTCAGTCGAAGATGGATCGCGGATTATCGTCTCGCCGACGAGAATCTCATCGGGCGCAGTCATTACGATGTGTTTCCAGACTTGCCGGAGCGTTGGAAGGAGATTCACCAGCGTTGTCTGAAGGGCGCGGTGGAAATATGCGACGAAGATCGCTTCCCTCGAGCGGATGGGACGGTGGACTGGCTGCGCTGGGAAATCCATCCCTGGCGAAACGAGAAGGCCGAAATCGATGGAATCATTATCTTCAGCGATTTGGTCACCGAGCGGAAGCGGGCACAGGAGGCCCTGGCAGCCAGCGAAAGCAGGTTTCGAGCCCTGCTGGATTCGGCCTCGCAGGGTATTGTGGCCGTAGATGAGAGTATGCGCATCGTTCTCGTCAACGGCAGGACTGAAGAGATGTTCGGGTACACCCGCGCGGAACTGCTTGGCCAACTCCTCGAGGTCCTGCTTCCAGAGCGGTACCGGACAGCGCATAGCGAACATCTGCGCCGTTATTTCACGCATCCTCATACGAGGGTCATGGGGCTTGGGATCGATCTTTACGGGATTTCCAGGCATGGCCAGGAGTTTCCGATCGAGGTCAGTCTCAGTTATGTCGAGCAGGGCGGATCGCGATTGGCGATGGCCCTGGTCACAGACATCACCGAGCGCAAGGGAGCCGAGGAGCGCTTCCGGGATGCCCAGAAATTGGAGAGCCTCGGGTTGCTGGCGGGGGGTGTCGCCCACGATTTCAACAACCTGCTGGTCGGCGTCATCGGCAACGCCAGCATGGCCCAGGATATGCTTCCGCGCGATCACGCCGCCTCCGAACTGCTGGAAGAAGTCGTCAGATCCGGCAAACAGGCTGCCCACTTGACCAGGCAGATGCTGGCGTACGCTGGCAAAGGGAAGTTCGTCGTGGAACCGCTCGTACTCTCATTTCTGATACCTGAAATGTGCGGTCTGGTTCAACCATCCATTCCCAAGAAAATCAAGTTGAGCTTCGAACTGGATCCGGATCTGCCGGCCGTCCAGGCCGACCGGGGCCAGATGCAACAGGTCTTTATGAATCTGGTCATCAACGCGGCTGAAGCGATCGGCAACGATGAGGGCGAAATCCTGGTCCGGACCCGCGTCAAGGAAGTGGACGAACCCTATCTCCGGCTTCACCCGGAGGCAACGGCAATGCAGCCGGGCAGCTATGTTTGCCTGGAAGTGCGCGATACCGGCTCCGGAATGGACGAGGCGACCAAAGCCAGGATTTTCGATCCGTTCTATACGACGAAGTTCACCGGCCGCGGGCTGGGTCTCGCGGCAGTGGCCGGTATCGTGCGCGGCCACGGGGGCGCCATCACAGTAACCAGTGCGCCGGCAAAAGGGACTGTTTTCACCGTGTTGTTCCCAACCGTCGCACGCGTGGTTAAGGAGTCGCCGGTCGAGGCCCGCTCCGAAGGGCTCCCTGTCCCCGGAGTGGTCCTGGTTGTAGACGATGAGCGAGCGGTGCGGGAGATGGCGAAAAAGGCCCTCGAACGTCAGGGATACGAGGTTCTGCTGGCGGACAGCGGGCTCGCGGCCCTCGACACGTTCAGGAACTACGTCGGCAAGATCGCGCTGGTCATCCTCGATTTGAGCATGCCCAACATGGGCGGCGAGGAGGCGCTTCCCGAACTTAGGAAGATACGGCCCGACGTAAGGGTGGTGGTGTCGAGCGGATACAGCGAGTCAGAGACGATGATATTGTTCCACGAACAGCGGGTCGCCGGCTTCATTCAGAAGCCATACACACTCAGGGATCTCGCTGAGAAGGTCAACGCTGTAATTCGATGACAGGCTCGGACACAGCAGGCGCTGCTTCCAAAGGACCCGGAAGCCTGCCTGCCCAGGAAGAGTACGGAGAACGCACGCTGCTCTCGTCAACCACCTTGACGGCTTGACGCCACTGTGTCCACCAAGGCGGCCGGGCCTTGGGACTCTCCCGAATGCCCCTACCCTAAATCCACCGCCGTAGTGTTGGCGCCGCACACCAGCACTCCCACGCGCTCTCCTGCCTCCGGACGGTAGGCTCCGGAGAGCAGCGCCGCCATGGCCGCCGCCCCGCCCGGTTCCGCCACCACCCGCAGCCTGTCCCACAAGGCGCGCTGTGCCGCCACAATCGCATCGTCGGTGACCAGCGCCACGCGCTCCACCCACCGCTGCGCCAGCGGGAACATCAATTCACCCACCCGCTTCGGCGCCAGCGAATCCGCCGCGATCCCGCCGGCTTCCGCGTCCACCGGCATTCCCGCCGCCAGCGCGCAAAACAACGTCGGCGCCCGCTCCGGCTCCACCCCGATAATCCGCACGCGCCCTTCATACCATCCGGCAATTCCGCCAATCAACCCGCCGCCCCCGCAGGCCACCAGCAGGGTGTCCACGTCCGGCCCCTGCTCGGCGAACTCCAGGCCCGTGGTTCCCGCGCCCCACAGCGTCTCCAACTGGTCGTAGGCATGCACGGGCATGGCCCCGGACTCCTCCGCCCACGCCTGGCTGGCCAGCAGGGCATCGTTGTACCGCTCGCCGGTCACCACCAGGTCCGCGCCATAAGAGCGGATCCGCGCCATCTTCGCGGGCGAGGATACCGTGGGCACGAAGATCCGCGCCGGCACTCCCACCTTCCGAGCAGCATACGCCACCGCCACTCCGTGATTGCCGCCCGATGCCGCCACCACTCCCGCCGCGGGCACCGCGCGGGTCAGCAGGTTGCTGAACGCGCCCCGCGTCTTGAAAGACCCGGTGTGCTGCATCAATTCCAGCTTCAGCACCAGCGGCATCGCCTCCAGCCCGAAATCGGCGCCGTCCGCCCCCACCACGGGAGTGCGGCGGATGTAGCGGCGAATCGTCTCGTAAGTGCGCGCAATTCCCTCGCGCATGGTGGCAATCGGGCTCTCCGTCATAGTTTGCTTTCCGATTATGACTCCTCAGAAGAAATCGTGGCGGAGGCGTGCCGGATCCTAACCGCTATTCAACCGGCCGGCGGACTCGATGGACAAATCCGTGACCGGGCGGAGAACCCGCTGTTCAAAATCTACGCGCCGTCTGCGGGCGCCGCGGATATTGACCAGGCGGTGCGGGACTGACGTGAACGCAAACTCCAGCCTGCTCCGAAGTAGGAAAGCTAGGCGCGAACTTCGCGTCGCTGATCGGACGCCATCAGCAGCGGACGACAGTGGATCCACTAGTACGCATAGTCCGGCGAAAAATCCGTATGGTCTGGCAAAAAAGAATGATATCCTGCACGACTAGGTACGGAAAGAGTCCACGGAAACCAGAGTGTAAACCCACTTCTCCTACGGAGCAGCGTTATGCGTCATCGATTCGGCTTTGCAGTTCCCGCAATTGTTGCGTTAGCGTTCCCATTCGCCGCGCGTGCCGACCTGGTCGGAACCGTGACCCTGGTAAGCGGAGACAGGTATAGCTTGGATACCGGGCAAACTTTCGCCACCGGCAGCGCAGCCGGCGATATCCGGTTTAGCGGCACCAGCCTGATTTCTCAAGGCGACGTTGGCATCTACAATTACAAGACTTCCGGCGCCGCCGGCACTACCCTGTACAACAGCCTCACGCAACAAGTCCTGTCCGCCCTGCCGGCTTCCTCCTATTCGACGACGGCGACGCTAAACGCGGCCGCGCTCGTCGTAGGAGACGTCATCGCCGTGCACACTACCGGCGGATATTATGCCAAGGTGCTGATCACCTCCTACACCAGTGGCTCTCTCGGACTGCAATACACCACTTTTGGCGCCGCCAGCGGCGGGGTGAACGCGCCCATGATTACCGCCATTGAAAACGCCGCTACGAATATTCCGCCCGGGCTTCCCAATGCCGCCATCGCACAAGGAGCGCTGTTCGTCGTCAAAGGCAGGAATCTCGGCCCCGCGCATGTGGTAGTCGCCCGCGCCTTCCCGCTGACCACCTCGATCGGCGGCACGTCGATTCAGGTGACTGTCGGCGGAATCACCGTGGACGCGATCATGTACTACTCTCTCGCCGGCCAGATCGCCGCCATTCTTCCTTCCAAAACGCCTGTTGGAACGGGAACTCTGATCGTCAAGTACAACGGCCTGGCCAGTTCGACGGCGCAGATCGCGGTGGTGGCCAGCAACGTCGGCGTCTTTACTCTGAACACCACCGGCTCGGGTGACGCGGTGGCAACGCTGCCGGCCACCAACACCGTCGTCTCACCGGGCAATGCGCCGAGCCCCGGCGAAATCGTCACACTGTGGGCCACCGGACTCGGCCCTGTTTCCGGGGACGAATCGCAGCCCGCGCAGCAAGCCGACTTGACCAGCGTTCCGCTCAAGGTTTTCATCGGGGGCCAGTCCGCCAACGTGCTGTTTCGCGGCCGCAACGCCTGTTGCACCGGCGTGGACACCATTTACGTAACGGTGCCGCAAGGGCTAGCCGGTTGCGCCAATTCCGTTATCATGCAGATCGGGAATCTGGTGAGCAACGCCACCACAATCCCCATCGGAACGAGTGGCCGGAATTGTGTCCCCATCGCTCCCAATCAGGCTGCAGGTGGATTGGGAGCGGGAACCCATTCCTTCGGCGGGTTGTCCCTCGTCCGCCAATCGACCACCATATCTGCCATCGGACCGGTTCCGGCGCAGAGTGTCAAAATGGATCTCATCGGTGGCGTGTTTGAGAAGGTTACCACGTCCGGAATTTCTCCTCAGGGCTCGGAGGTAGACATCGTTTCTTACGGTTCCTGTGTGGTCAGCACGCGCGTAAGTGGACAACCCGCCACACCCCCTACTGCCACGGTGCAATACCTGGACGCCGGCGTCATCACGGTAAACGGCCCGGGGATCGCCGGCAGCCGGCAGATTGCGAAATCCAGCCCGGGCGGGGGGATTCTTCTCTACGGCCTCATTCTGGATAATACGGCGACCACCCTTGCTGCCGGCACGTACAACTTCACGGGAGCCGGCGGACCCGACGTGGGTTCGTTCACCGCCAGTTACACCATGCCGCCCGCGTTCGCCTGGACGAATCAATCCAGCCTTACCACCGTTGTGCGGGCAAACGGCGCCACCGTTACCTGGACCGGGGGCGACCCTGCGGGATACGTAACAATCAGCGGACAGAGCAATCTCAATGGGGCCACTGCGGCAGCCTCGGCCTCAGTCTCGTTCACGTGTACGGCCCGCGTGACCGATGGCAGTTTCACCATTCCACCCGTGGTTTTGCTCGCGCTGCCACCCACTGCCGCGGCTCCCGGCGCCACTTTCGCCGTTCCGGGGACCCTCTCTGTATCTCATGTCGGAACCACGGTGGCGACAATCCAAGCCTCCGGCATCGAATTCGGCGGGATTGGAAGCGTGTTCTCTTTCGGCAACTCGGCGACCTATCAATAACTGGACCTTCCGCCCAGGGCTCCGGCTGCACTTGCCCCGGCAGTCCCCCTCGCAGTAGCCTTAACCTATGTCCACGCTTCACCGCGCCGTAATTGCCGGACTGCTCTTCACCCCCCTCATGCAATCTCAAAACCAGACACCGCTCGCCGCGCCCCCAACCGCCCCGCGCATCGATCACCGCGAGACCCGCCACGGCGCTACCGTGGTGGACCCCTACTTCTGGCTGCGTGAAAAGGCCAGCCCGCAGGTGAAGGAATACCTGCAAGCGGAGAACGCCTACACCGCGGCGATGACCGGCAATCTCAAGCCGTTCAGCGATGCCATCTACCAGGAGATGCTCGGCCACATCAAACAGACCGATCTCAGCGTCCCCACGCGCCGCGGCGATTACTTTTACTACTCGCGCACCGAGGAAGGCAAGCAGTACCCCATTCAGTGCCGCCGCAAGGGCGCCATGGACGCCACCGAGGAAATCCTCCTCGACCTCAATGCGCTCGGCAAGGACCACAAGTTCGTAGGCCTCGGCGGCTTCGTCGTCAGCGACGATCATAACCTGCTGGCCTACACCATCGATTTCACCGGCTTTCGCCAGTACGCCCTCCAGGTGAAAGACCTGCGCACCGGGCAGACCCTGCCCGACACCACCCAGCGCGTCACTTCCCTGGCCTGGGCCGCCGACAACAACACCATCTTCCTCACTACCGAAGACGACGTCACCAAACGCAGCGACAAACTCTTCCGCCACGTCCTTGGCTCGCCCGCCTTCGACCTGCTCTACGAGGAGAAGGACGAGCTCTACAATATCGGCGTCGGCAAAACCCGTGACCGTAAGTATCTCGTGTTGGAATCGGAGGCCAAGGACACCACCGAGATCCGCTACCTCGCTGCCGCGCGCCCGCGGGATAACTTCGCCGTCTTCCTGCCCCGCGAAAAGAAACACCGTTACTACGTCGATCACCGCGAAGGCTCGTTCTACATTCGCACCAACCAGTCCGGCATCAATTTCGCCATCATGACGGCGCCGGAAGCAGACCCCGCCCGCAAGAACTGGAAAGTCTTCGTGGCCCACCGCGACGACGTCCGCATCGACGACATAGATCTCTTCAAGGATTTCGCCGTCTCCGTCGAAAAGTCGCAGGCCCTGGCCCACCTGCGCATCCACAATTTCAAGACCGGAACCTGGACCGCCATCGCCTTCCCCGAGCCGGTCTACGCCGTCTCTCCCGGCGGCACGCCGGAGTACGAATCCGCCACCTACCGCTATAACTACCAGAGCCTGATTACGCCCTCCAGCATCTTCGATTACGATACCCGCACCGGCAAATCCGCCCTCCTCAAACAGCAGGAAGTGCCCGGCGGCTACGACCCGCGGCAGTACGCGAGCGAGCGCCTGTGGGCCACCGCCCGCGATGGCGTCAAAGTGCCGGTATCCATCGTCTACAAGAAGGGCCTGGTGCGCGACGGCAAGGCCCCGCTCTTCCTCTACGGCTACGGATCCTACGGCTTCGGCACGCCCCCGTCGTTTTCCAGTTCCCGCCTCAGCCTCCTCGACCGCGGCATGTCGTACGCAATCGCCCATATTCGCGGCGGCGACGAAATGGGGGAGAAGTGGCGCGAAGACGGCATGCTAATGAAGAAAAAGAATACCTTCTTCGACTTCATCGATTGCGCCGAATTCCTCATCAAAGAAAAGTGGACCAACAGCAGCCGCCTGGTGATTGAAGGCGGAAGTGCCGGTGGCCTGCTCATGGGCGCGGTGGTCAACCTGCGCCCCGACCTGTTCCGCGCCGTGCATGCCGCCGTCCCCTTCGTGGACGTGATGAACACCATGATGGACGCCACTCTACCGCTCACCGTGGGCGAATACCTGGAGTGGGGCGACCCCAACGAGAAGGCGGCCTACGACTACATGAAGACCTACAGCCCCTATGACAATCTGGAAAAGCGCGCCTATCCCGCGATCCTGGTCACCACCAGTTTCAACGATAGCCAGGTGATGTACTGGGAACCCGCGAAATACGTCGCGCGCCTTCGCACCGTCAAGATGGACAGCAATCCCCTGCTTTTGAAAATCAAGATGGATCCCGCCGGACACGGAGGGGCCTCCGGGCGCTACGATCGCCTGAAAGACCAGTCGTTCGAATACGCCTGGCTACTTTCCCAGGTGGGCATCGCCAAATGAATTTCCTTCGCGGATTTCTCCTCGTGATTGCCTTTCGGGGCCTGCCACCTTATGCTAGGAGAAGCTACAATCATGCACGCAATCTCAAATAATGAAGGAAGGCGGAACCATGTGGAATAAAAAGCGGGAAGACGAACCGCTTCGGCCTTCTTACACGCCGTCGGCGCCCCCGGTAAATCCGGTTTCTACGCACAATTCAGCAGAAGTACGGAAGGAGACACCCGTGTCCAGTATGCCCCCGGCCCGATTTGAAGCAGAGCCTCGCGGAGGCGCCGCCACCCTCGGCAAAGCAGTAAAGGTGGTCGGTCAGATTTTCAGCCGCGAAGATCTTTATGTCGACGGCGAAGTGGAAGGCACCGTCGAGGCCCTGGAGCATAAGCTGACCATTGGCCCCAACGGTACGGTTCGCGCCACGGTGAAAGCCCGCGAAGTGGTTGCTCTGGGCACCGTTCAGGGAAATGTGGAAGCCACCGAGAAGATTGAGATCCGCAAGGATGCCAAACTCACCGGCGACATTCGCACCGCCCGCATCATTATTGAAGACGGCGCTTATTTCAAGGGCAGCATCGATATCGTGAAACCCGAACCGGCCAAGGGCGCGCCCAAGGCGCAGGCAGCCGTTCCGGTGGGACAAGCGGCCCCGGTGAGTGCTCCGGCCTCGGCCAACTCTCCGGAGATTAAGCGTTAGGCGGAAAGCGCGGGTTGCATGTTCGAGCCGCTGAAAGGATTTTTTCGCGGATCTCGTGGAGGTCAGCCGGGAGGCAATCCTCCCGCCTACTCCCCGTCGGGTGCGCGCTTGCCCGCTAATGGACGCGGTTCGGGCGAGCCCACCCACTCCACCCGCCCCAGCCGGGGCCTGGAAGAGTTTTTCGTCCACATCCGCGATACCACCGGGCTCACCATCCTGGACTTAGGCGGCGCCACCCAGAAGAATGTAAGTTTTATTACGGACCTGGGGCATCGCCTCTATTCGGAAGATTTTCTCCGCATCCTGCACGAGGCCTTCGGTCCCGATGATGCCGCCGACCAGACCAATTCGGGCAGGATCGAATATTTCCTCAAACAGACCCTGGATTATCCTCAGGGTCATTTCGATGGAGTCCTGGTCTGGGATGTGCTCGAGTACTTGAATCCCGTCCTTTTGGGCGCCGTGGTGGAGCGGTTGCAATACATCGTGCGTCCCAAGGCCTACATGCTGGCCTTTTTCCACTCCGACGACAAGCTGGAGGAAGTCCCCTCCTACACCTTCCGCATCGAACAGTTGAACACCCTCGAAATCATTCAGCAGGGCATGCGCCGTCCCGCGCAGTTGTACAACAACCGCAGCCTCGAGAAACTCTTCGGCCGCTTCGAGAGCGTGAAATTCTTCCTCACCCGCGAACGCCTCCGCGAAGTCATCATCAAAGTCTGAGGTCGCCCCTGTGGCGCACGCACTCCTGCGTGCCGCGTCGACACTCATGTCGACGCCTGGCAGGCGTCTTCGCCTGCCACCGATCCAAAGATTTCCGCCGGCATCCCGGCGGCGGCCTCAGCGGTACTTGCCCCGGATGGAATTCCAGCGCACCCTCAGCAGATCCAGGAATGCCACGAAACCGAGCAGCAGGCTGACCTTGGTGCCTTCCACGTTGTCCCACCGCACCGGCACCTCCACCGCTTTGTAGCCCAGTTTCTTGGCGATGAACAGTACTTCCACGTCGAAGCCGAAGCCGTCCAACTGCTGCCGCGGGAATACCTCGCGACCCGCCGCGGTCTGAAAGAGCTTAAAGCCGCACTGCGTGTCGCGAAA
>Ga0105248_10007728_pt1 | contig 11807 bp, 6 predicted proteins | sample KBSS34metaG_FD_81524 | JGI IMG/M metagenome (GOLD analysis project Ga0105248, IMG submission 81524) | Switchgrass rhizosphere microbial communities from Kellogg Biological Station, Michigan, USA - KBS S3-4 metaG | ecosystem: Host-associated > Plants > Roots > Rhizosphere > Soil | place...
CGGAATCGTGATCGGGGCTGGCGAAAGCATCTGGAACTTCAATGACTGCAGGTTTGCATCGTGGAACTGCGGCAGGCGCTCGCCATCCGGCATCTTGATCTCCGCCACGTACTGCACCAGTTGCAGAGCGATCGTAAACAGTCGGCTGTCCGTGCGCCGAAATAGCTGATAACGGACCTCGGGCTTCACCTGCTCCTCAGCCTTCGCCATCGTGTCCCAGACACCGCCAAATTCCTTCTTCCACCCCGGATTGGCGTCGATCTTCTTTCTAAAATCGTCTTCCTCGGCCTGTTTCTTGGCGATCAAGCTCTTGTCGGCCAGAGCCTCCGTCCGCCCGATATAAACCTTGAGACTGTTTTGAATTCCAAAAATAGTGCTTCCGACCTGGCGTGCCTGCTCCGGCCCCTGTGCCGCATATGCCTGCGCCGCACTCAGGCGTCGCTTCAGATTGTCCGTCACCGCCGGCTCAACCACGTCGCGCTCAAGCATCAATTCCGCCATCGTATCCTGGCGGGAAGTTGATCCGGGGTGGCCCGAGATAAAGATCAGCTCGCCTGGCGCAGCGCCCTTCGCGCTCCACTTCAGATAGTTGTCGCAGTGAATCGGCTTGCCGTTTTCGTATACACGAAAAATCGCCATATCGAGGTCGTATCGCGGATACGTGAAGTTGTCGGGATCGCCCCCGAAGAACGCTGCCTGCTGCTCCGGCGCGAATACCAGCCGGACATCCGTGAACACCTTGTATAGATAAAGCCAGTACTCGCCGCCGTTGTAGAACGAAACCACGTCGGAACGATTTCCAGTCTTGTCCTTGCTTTCCTTCGTGATTGCGGCAATCTCTGCCTCGCGAGCTTTCAATGCCTGCTTCTCGTCTTTCACGCCCTTTGCAGCGCCCTGCACTCGATCCGTCACATTCTGCATGCCGACGAGCACGTTGATCTCAAGGTCAGCCGATTTCATTTCCTGATCCTGAGTCGCCGCGTAGAATCCATCGCGAAGGTAGTCGTGCTCAGCTGTCGAATTCTTCTGCAACTGACCGCGGGCCACATGATGATTTGTCAGCAGCAGCCCATCCGGACTTACAAAGGAGCCTGAGCCTCCATCATTCAGCCGCACGCTTGAAAGCCGCAGATGATCAAGCCACGCCTGGGATGGATGAAAGTTGTACTTCGCCGCCAACAGCTTTAATGGCGGGTTATCAAAGGTCCACATGCCCTCTTCGGCGCGAATCGCGGGAGTTGCAGCCAGCAGTGCCGCAGCCACAAATATCGAAGTACATCGAAATGTTCGTGCAAGCATCACATACCTCTCATAAATCGGCTTTAAAACAGCAACAACGAACTCTAGCAGCGCTCGGCCTTAACCGGCAATCGAGGCCATCACAATGAATTGACCGTGTTTCTCCCGCCTGATATGCGTTGCCTTCACATCTCGGGCATCACCAGTACTTCAACGCCTGAAGCCGCATCCTTCTGATGAAAGACCTGCTCCGTGGCCTTCGTAAACTGGTCCGGCGGTGCATTCGGAATATCCGTAAAGACCTGCGGATTCCGATCCGTAAGCGGAAACCATGAACTCTGCACCTGCACCATGATGCGGTGACCGCGCCTGAATGTATGGAGCAGATCCGGCATCGAAAAGTTCAGATCCGTCATCTTCTCCGGCACCAGCGGCTCCGGCTTTTCCCAGCCATTCCGAAACTTCGCCCTGAAAGGCTCCCCTCGCAGCAACTGCTGATATCCGCCCATCAGCAACGGCGGAGCATCAAGAATCCGCTTGTTAGGGCGCCCCTCTTCGCCGGGATTCGGATAATCGTTCGGGTATACGTCAATCAGCTTCACGTCGAAATCTGAATCTGTGCTTGAACTCGAAACTTTCAGCTTCGGCGAAATCGGTCCCGCAATCGTCACATCTTCTTCGAGCAGATCACTGACGTAAGTCAACACGTCTGTTCGCGTGCTTGCGAAGCGCTGATCGTCAACCATGTAGCGCTGCGGAACCGTGTTCGTCGTATAGCCCACGAACGGGACCGGATGATTTGGATCGCTTTCGTAGTCATCGCGGCTCTGAATTTCGGTTGGTGGCTCGAAACTCAGCTTCCCGCCCGCATGGAAATACAGCATCTTCGGCGTAGCCTGTTTTGGCGGCCACTGGTCAAAGTGACGCCATACGTTCGTGCCCGTTTCGAACACCACCGCCTTCGACGGTGCCTCGCCCTTGCCTTTCAGATAGTGCTCGAAGAAAGGGAACTGAATCTGCTGCCGGAAGTACTCGCTTGTGTTCGAACCAAACTGCACATCGCCTAGATGTGAACCCTCTCCCCGCGCCCATCCTCCATGCACCCAGGGCCCTTCAACCAGCGTGGTCGGCGTCTCCGGATTGAACTTCGAAGCTGCGTAGAACGTCCGGTACGGCCCGCTCAAGTCCTCCGCATCAAACCACCCGCCCACCACCAGCACCGCGCATTTCACATTCTTCATATGCCGCGACAGATCGCGTTCCTGCCAATATGCGTCGTAGGTGGTGTGCTTCATCTGGTCGTTGAAAAGCCAGTTCGACCCCTTCAGATATTGCTTTTCAAGATTGGCGAGATTGCCGGCTTTCAAATAAAACTCGTAGCTGTCGGGCGTCCCGAAATCGAACGGCGTAGTCTGCTTCGGCGTCTGCGGCCCCTCCTGCGGACCAAAGAAGGCGTAGAATCCGAAGTTCGCTGACAGCATGAAGGCGCCGCCATGATACGCATCATCGCCGAGGAAGAGGTCAGTCATCGGCGCCTGAGGGCTGGCCGCCACCAGTGCCGGATGCGAATCGATCATCGAGGCCGACGTATAAAATCCCGGATACGAAATTCCCCAGATTCCCACCTTCCCGTTGTTATTCGATACATGTTTCAGCAGGAACTCGATCGTGTCGTAGGTATCGGAAGCATCATCGACATCCTGCGGCCCTTTTTTGTTGTCGATGTGCGGCCGCATCTCCAGAAATGCACCTTCGCTCATCCAGCGTCCGCGCACGTCCTGGTAGACGAAGATGTAACCGCCCTTCTCAAATTCCTCTGAAGGACCGAGATGTTTCGGAAACTGATCTTCTCCGTACGGCGCCACGCTATAGGGCGTACGATCCATCAGGAATGGATACGGTCCCGGGTCGTGAAATGCGCCCAGCTTCGGCACGTACACCGCCGTAAACAGCCGCTTTCCATCCCTCATCGGAATGCGAAATTCATATTTCGTGTAATGCGCGGGCACGAACTCCGGCGCTGGAGGCTGAGGTTCAGCAGCCTTTTCCTGAGAGCGCGCAGAAGCGATTGCAAAGAACAGAACGACCATGGCAGGGAGGGAAAGTCGCCTCACTTTCATTTTTGATGGATTCTCCTGAATGGATCGGCCTCACACAAGACAGCTACAAATCAGTGAATCACATTGTGCTTAGCCGCTCAAACTGCCGATCGCGCTCGAATCCATTGGCGCAAAACGCTGCGGGCGCGACCATCGTCGCGCCCGCTCCACCCCCGGTTGAATTTCTATCGGTACTCGGCTATGAGCTCGCTGTAACTGGCGTTGACAGCGTGGCAGCGCCCCTCGGCGTGCCCAAACTCATTTTCCGTCACATCCATTACAAATCCGGAGATCGGGCCCACCGTGGCGTTCGTTCCGGCGCTCGTACCCGGCTTGTACTGCCTGTCCTGGTCATTCGCCTCCCAAAGCAAACCCAGCGCAAGGCAGGCTTGCCGGCGCTGCTGCGCATGCTGTATCAGGCGGTTCATCTGGTGCTGTTCCACACCGCAACGTACGGCGAATCCACTGTTTACAACCAGCAAAGCTGCCAGCGCGCACAGCACCGCCACATCAGCAAATTTCCAGCTTCTCTTCAGAAAACGCAAAGATCGGTACCACCAAAACTTGAAGATTGAAGGGGCTTGAATGTGCCCTCAGTATACCGTTTTCTCTGTTTTCCAAAGTGACGAATGCCACTCGAGAACCTTGGCAGACATGCCTTCCGTAATAGTGCAGACCCCGATCTTTTCCGAGCAAAGAAAAGGGCCGGCGCGAACGCCAGCCCTTAAAGTCGAAGTTCAATTCAGGTTAGAAGCTGAACCGGAATCCGAGCTCGCCCCACGTCGCGCGTGGAACGATCACCGAACTGGGCGCGAGGAAACCGATCGGGTTGTTGAAGTGGGACGAAGTAATACTATTCTGGAAGTTGTTTCCGTAGTTGGAGCGATTCGTCAAGTTGAAGGCTTCGGCGATGAGTTGCAGATTGGCCCTGTCACCGAACTTGATGCTCTTGCCGAGCCGGGCATCCAGTTCGACAAACGGATCACCGCGGAGCGGGTCGTACTTCGCTATTGTGCAGCTTGCCGAAGCGCCATTGAGGCCATAGAAGCAGTTCTGTGCCCCGGTGTCATTGCCGGCAAATGCTTGATAGTTTTTCGGGTCCGAGATTGGAACCACGACGCCGACTGCTGTTCCACCGCCGGCGTTCAGCGTATTGGTCCCGTTGGTAAGATCAAACGGGCGCGCTGAACCGTACTGGAGAATCGGCGAGATCTGGAATCCCTTCGGCAGATCAAAAACTCCGGCGACACTGATGTGGTGACGCTCGTCGTTCGGAGAGGGCCCCCATTCCCAACTAGCGAAAGGTGCAACTGAGAGCTTCGGATAGTTACGGAACGAACCACCACCCGTGCCGTAACCGTAGGCCCAGGCAAGAGTGTAGTTCGCTTGGAACTGGAACCGATTCATCCGTTCGCGGAAGCTGAAGTTGATGCCATCGTAATGCTCGCGTCCATTCGCGGTGTCGACCCGGACGCTGTTTGGCCGCCGGTCTGCAATGGATGAAGCAAGGAAGGGTGCATCAAGTGGACGAGTGCAGCAGGTGCCGCCCAACGGGGTCTTCTGGTCCATGTTCAGCGTTTTATTCCCATGAAGGCCGAGTACATGCGTGTATTCGGCTTCGAATGCCGTGTTCTGGTTTACAGCCCAGGTGTAGCCGAGGTTGAATTCCTGGGTAACCGGATTGCGATAGTTCGGATCGATCAAGCGGCAGATGTTTCCAGCAGGCAACTGCGTGGCAGGCTCCGGAATCGTCGGCATGGGGTCCACACCATACTGCCATTCGCCAAGCGTCTTGGCGGTACCCGGCACTGGGTCTTCTGGAGCCGAGAGACTCAGTACTGTCGCAAACACGGTTGGATTGGACATCTGCTCCATGAAGAGCGGGATGTTTTGGAATACATTCCCATAGTAGAGCCCGTATCCCCCACGCAACACATGGTTACCTTTTCCGGAGAGGTCATAGGCGAATCCTATGCGAGGGCTGAAGTCGAGGTTGTCGTCCTTCGCAATTTTGTTCACGTAGGGATTGGAGAATGCATTGTTAAGTGCAACTAGATCGAGATAAGTTCGGCTGTCCTTGATATCCGATCCGCCGATCATGTTGTAGTCCTTATCCCAACGCAAGCCAAGGCTCAAGGTAAGGCGGCGCGTCAATTTCCAATCATCCTGTGCATAGAAGCCAAGCTGCTTGGTTGCCACAATGAATGTCGGGTCTCCATTTGAGATCGACATGCCAGTCACCGCTCCGGCGGTTTTAAAACCATTCGGGTACGTGACCGGGTCGCCGAGAATCACGCTCGGATCGGCTGCGAAGTCAATCTCTAGGGTCGAATTGAATTCAAAGAACCCACCTTCAACGGGATTCCACAGGTAGTCCACACCAGCCTTGAAGGTATGCTTGCCGATCGCCTTCGAAAAGTCATCTTTGAACTGCCATTTCCGCTGGAACGACTGTTGCGGAACGTTAGTGTTTGTCCCGAATGACTCGGCGAATGAATTGAAGGTTACCAGCGGCGAACTGATGTCACTGTCAATCAGGTTGTTCCAGTACTGCCATCCGGCGGTGAACTGGTTCACCGTTGTATCGGAGAGGATCGAGCTCAAAGTGAAGTTCGCAATCTGCAGATGGTTGACGGTGAAGTTACCATTGTTCAAATCGCCTGTGCCGTCTGATTGATCGTTGAGGCTGTTGTTGGCTTGCGACGAGTAGCTGACATAAGCACTCTCACGCTTGCTGAACAGCCAGTCCGCTCTCCCGTTATAGCGGGTTTCGAAGAAGGGACGCGGGATCGTGGCAGAGGGCTTATCCAGGTCTCCAAAAAAGGGCTGCGCCGCCACCAATTCCTGGTAGGAGGTAGTGTCTTCCGCCTGCGCCTGGTGCTCGCGCTCACGGTTGAGAGCGAAGAACAGGAACCCCTTGTCCTTCTTTACCGGGCCGCCGATCGATCCGCCAAACTGTTGACGTGTGTAGTCCGGATGCGACTTGGTGTATCCGCCATCTCCATCGGCGTCTTTTTCGTCGGTATTCAAAGCAGTGTCGCGAAAGAAGCCAACACCAGTTCCGTGGAACTGATTCGTTCCGCGCTTGGTAATGATGTTGATCGCCGCGCCCTCCGATCGGCCGTTCTCAGCCGAGAAGCGCTGTGTGCTGATGTGGTACTCTTCGACGGCTTCGAGGGGAAGCTGCATCACCATGCCGCCGACAGTATTGTCCTTGTTATCGATACCGTTCACCGTCACGTTGACGTTGCGGCCGCCGTCGCCATTAACAGACAGGATGGCGTAGCGGTTTTTCGTCGGATCGTATGAGTCGGTCTGCTTCACGCCTGGAACTAGGTAAGCCAGATCGGCGGCATCCTGACCGACCATCGGCAGGTTCTGCACTTCGCTCGGCGTAATCTCGGCGCTCACGCTGGTCTTCATTACGTCGATCAGCGGATTCGAGGCTTCGACTTCAATCGTTTGCGAAGCCGCACCGGGAGTCAGAGTCACGTTCGACGTCGCCGCCTGTCCCACCAGCAGTTCGATGTTCTGTGCGGCAGTCGAGAACCCAGTAGCCTTGACCGTCAGCTTGTATTTACCGGCCGCCAAGAGGTCAAACCGGTAGCTCCCGGCATTGTTGGTCACCATGGTCCTGGAGGCCCCAGTGGACACGCTCGTGATGGTAACTTCAGCCCCGTTGATGACTGCCTGAGACGGGTCCGAGATCGTGCCTTGAATGTTTCCGCTCGCCGTGGCCTGCCCGAAAATCGCGCTCGGTGCAAGCATCACGAAGAGGAACAGGTAGATCGCGGCTAAAGTGATCTTCTTCATACGTTGTCTGATCCTTCACTTGGTTTGTGATAGACCTGGCCAGTACGACAACTACTGGGCGAGAGAGCGTTTCTGAACAGCTGGCTAGGTCGGGGAAAGCATCACGTCGACCACTCGTGACGCGCGGAAGGGAAGAGTTGCAGTGAACATTGCAATTGCGTGACCAATGCATTATCTGAGGGTTTCTTTTATGAAATCAGTAACTTGGGGACGGAAGGTTGGCGTAAGTATCTGATAAAGATATAGTTTTGCGTAAGTTGCTATGGTTTATTCAAAAAACCGTAACAGAACTGGATCTAAGCAGCCGAGCTGACCAGGTCTGACTCTAATAACCTGCTCCGCCCGATCGGTTTTCGCAGTGGCTTTTTGCAGTCCATTTGCCCTCGCGGGAGCATAATGCTCTCATAGGTCCGGAACCGGCCCGTTTTTTGGATGTCTGGTGCTAAGCTGCTTTTCTATTAAGTAGCCGGATGTCTCGGTTAAGTTGTTTGTTGTCTATTATGTGGGAAAAACCAGAGGAAAAGAGAACAACCTCTGCGACAGAGTAGCCGCTTCACTAATTTGATTGCTAACTCGTTTCTTTTGTATTAAGTAAGGATAAGTTGTTTGTTTTCTATTAAGTACAAGAAAAGCCAGAATTTCACGGAGATACTGGATTCTCCGGGTTCTGACTCTGCGCGCTAAGTCGTTTGTTTTGTATTAAGTGCAAGTAAGTACTTTGTTTTCTATTAAGTACAAAAAACTAGGTACTGCAGGACTGGCGGTGCCCTCTTGGGGTGGACCAACAGGCAGCGAAGGACACAGAGAGTCAGCGAGTGTTGGCGTCCCCACCCCTGATCGTTGCCCTTCATATCCAATTGCCCGATGCTGGCATAATCCGTTAATCTGCCCACAACCCCGGGCGGTCACTTGTTCCGAATTGAGGCAGGAATGGAAAAGCGGAAGAGGGAACAACACACCACGGACCACCTGCAGGGCATTATTCGAGGTGAAGCCTTTCAGAGCGATTGCACGGTCGCTTTGATCACCAAGCTGGACCATGGCAAGCCCACTGTGGGGGTGTGGACCAGTCTTCGTATCATGGCTGCCGCACAGACGCCCCCGGATGGAATCTATCGGCTTGAGGTTCACGGTCGTATGTTCAACGTGCGCCGCGTCGGCGGCCAGTGGGCAACCATCCAGCTGTGATTCCTGCCTCAGCGCTAATTCTCATCCTGTGAGTTTCCATCGAGATCAGCAATGCGAGGCACTGCGAGCCCCATGTGACAAAGTACGTTGTGGATCGATGCATGCCCGTTAAAATCAGCCTGTATGCACAACGCTCCAAGAAATGCCGTTGAGACTGGCGACGATCCTGATTCGATCCTGGAGGGCACCCGCTTCGTCCGCGCCTGTCTCCGCAAACCGGTGGATCGCACGCCGGTGTGGTTTCTGCGCCAGGCTGGGCGCTATATGCAGGAGTATCGGGATGTCCGCAAGCACCACACGCTGGTAGAGATCTGCAAACAGCCCGACCTCGCCGCAGAGGTCACCATCACCGCGGCCGAGAAGCTCGGGGTTGACGCCGCCATCATCTTCGCGGACCTGCTTTTGCCTCTCGAACCCATGGGATTGCCTTTTGAATTTCAGGCGGGCGAAGGGCCTGTCGTGCATCATCCGGTGCGAACTGCTGAGGATGTGAAAGCTCTTCGCACTGATCGCGCGTCTGACCTTGCCTATGTGGCCCGAGCAATAGAGAAGGTTGCTGCGCACTTCGGCGACCGGCTTGGCGTCCTCGGATTCTGCGGCGCTCCCTACACTCTGGCCAGTTACATGATCGAAGGCGGCGGGTCACGCAACTACGTCTTCACAAAGCAGATGATGTACGGCGAGACTGCTGCATGGCGCAGTCTGCTGGACAAGATTGTTGTTGTGCTCATTGAGTATTGCCGGCTTCAAGTGCAGGCAGGTGCGGATGTCATCCAGATCTTCGACAGCTGGGTTGGTTCGCTGAGCCTGACGGATTATCGTGACTACGCTTTCGAAGCTTCGAAGCGGCTCGTGCGCGCCGTGCAGGAGATGGGAGTGCCGGTGATTTATTTCGGCGTGGAGACGGCGGGCCTGCTTACACAGATGGCAGCCACCGGAGCCGACGTGATCGGACTTGACTGGCGGCAGCCGCTCGACCTGGGCTGGCGTGAAGTTGGACACACGCATGCCGTGCAGGGCAACCTCGATCCGATCACGTTGTTTGCGCCGATCGAGGTGCTTGAGCTGCGCGTGAAGGAGATTCTGCAGGCTGCAAACGGGCGTCCGGGTCACATCTTCAATCTCGGCCATGGCATCGTTCCGAACACGCCGGTAGAGAACGTGCAAGCGGTGGCGCGCATGGTGCGTGAGTTCCGACTGGAGAGCTCGCATGCCTAAGCAGGCTGTTCTTCTTCTTGCTCATGGAACTCCCGAGACTGTTGAGGACATTCCCGAGTATCTGCGCAACGTGGTGAGCGGTCGTCCGATGCCCGAACACGTGATCGAGGAGATTAAGCATCGCTACTCGCTGATCGGTCGCAGTCCGTTGACCGAGATCACCCTGGAACAGGGGAAGCTGGTCGAGGCCGAGCTGGCGATGGAAGGCGTGGACGCGCAGGTCTACGTCGGTATGCGGAATTGGAAGCCTTACATTCCCGATGTCGTCCGCAAAATGCGCGCGGATGGTGTCGAGGAGGTCGCGGTGCTTTGCCTCGCGCCGCAGAATTCACGGACCAGCGTGGGACTGTACAAGCGTGCCGTGCAGGCGGAGGCGGGATCGCTGAAGATCGACTTCACGGAGGGCTGGGCCGATGATCCGCTGCTTGCGGATGCATTTGCTGAGCGGCTTGGTGCCGCAGAGCAGAAGCTCGCCGCAGAGACAGGCGGTCCGGTGCCGGTCCTCTTTACTGCGCACAGCGTTCCGACGCGCACCGTTCAGCCCGAGGAGCGGCCGAGCGGGCCTCGCCTGTGGCCGGGAGAAGGCGCTGATTCGTATGCGGAAGACGCGCGGAAGACCGCAGAAATGGTCGCCGCTCGAGTTCCGGAGATTCCCAAATGGTGGTTCGCATTTCAGAGCCAGGGGGCAAGCGGTGGGCCGTGGATCGGACCGACTGTTGAGGACACGCTGACCTCGATTGCCGGCGAAGGGGTGAAGGCTCTACTGGTGCAGCCGATCGGCTTCCTCTGCGACCACGTCGAGATCCTCTATGACGTGGACATCGCTTTCAAAAGTTATGCAAAAGGGCTTGGCGTTCGCCTGGAGCGGCCCGAATCGTTGAATGCGTCTCTCACCCTGGCACGCGCCGTCTCCGCTCTTGCGATGCGCGGCCTTCGTCGATTACAAGAGAACGAATCCGCAGTTTGCTGAACAGAAGGCCTATCGGCCCACGCCCGGGATCGATCTGCCTTGTCCGTTCCTGCGAGCCGAGGGATGCTGAAAGTTGTTGCTGATGTCCTCTGGTCAAGTCCCGCAAGAGCGCCGCACCACCCCACACCCGTTCTGTCCCCGCTGCAAGACGCCCCGAATGCGCCGACTGCCCCGGGAGGGGTTCTGGCAGCAGAAGTTCTGGCCGCTGTTCCACATTTATCCGTGGGAGTGTCCGTACTGCCGGAGGCAACGCCTGGTCCGTGCCCGGGGGAAGCGTGGCGGATACGCTCCCCCTCCCCAGCCATAGCCACCCCTCCCCCCCATGTTTTTTGTACGTAATACATGGAATGGGGGTTATCGGCACTGTGTGCTGTCGGCGAGTGCTCCCATTTTCCCTCTTTTTTTGCACTTAATAGATTCTGAAGCACTTACGTGTACATAATAGAAAACACTGCACTTACCCTGAAGGGGAGTGTTTCGACTCGAATTGGGGGCCAGTCCCAGATCGCGTATCCACCTCACGACTGCTCCTTACTTTCCCCTTTGTTCTGCACTTAGTAGATTCTGAAGCACTTACGAGTATGTAATAGAAAACGTGGCACTTACCATCTTTCCTGTTCACTTTTATTTCCTTGGTGTTTTTTGCAATTAATAGATTCTAAATGACTTATTTCTACTTAATAGAAAACATGGCACTTAGCCCCCTCCTAGGACTGGAGCAGGCGAAGCCTCGCGCTGTTCATGAACGGGTCTCCCGGGTTTGTTTGTCAGGTTCAAACACCATTCTGCGCCCAAAGGAGCTAATTACCTGCAAATGGGAACGAGAAACCTTCCGCTAAGTTTGTCGGATCGATTTGAGGTCGCATCGACGTGAGGCGGCTCGTCCATGGGGCCAGAGATCCGGGAAGATTTCGCGTCGCGAGGCGGCGCATTGACATCAACTATTCGGAGGCACTAGCCTTAGGGCAGTCGATGACCCCGTTCTCCACAATCCGCATGGCTTGTTGTTGTCTGTGTCACAGCCTGCGGGTCTGTGTCTGAGAGAGCGATCGATCTAGGTTTTCGTTCCCCTGACCCACCCGCAGCGACCTGCGAGTGGGTTTTTGATTTTTTGGACGACAAAAAACAAAGGCAAGAGCCTCTGGAGGAAGAAAGAATGTCTCTCCGCATTAACGATGTTGCCCCCGATTTTAGCGCAGAAACTACCCAGGGAACGATCCAGTTCCATGAGTGGATCGGCGACGGCTGGGCAGTGCTCTTTTCGCACCCCAAGGACTTCA
>Ga0105248_10007729_pt1 | contig 11806 bp, 13 predicted proteins | sample KBSS34metaG_FD_81524 | JGI IMG/M metagenome (GOLD analysis project Ga0105248, IMG submission 81524) | Switchgrass rhizosphere microbial communities from Kellogg Biological Station, Michigan, USA - KBS S3-4 metaG | ecosystem: Host-associated > Plants > Roots > Rhizosphere > Soil | place...
CCCTCGACGCCCCGCCGCCGGCGTTCCGCGAGGGCGCGCCGCCGGCCGATTCGGCGACCCTGCTCGGCTTCTACGAACAGCTGGAGCGCGAGCTGGACGCCGCCGGTTTCTTCCACCCGCCGGAGAAGACCCCGTCGATGGTGCAGAACCTGCGCTCGGCGCTCGGCCGCGCGCGTTTCACCGACCAGGAGGTGCGCACCTTCCGCGGGGTGGTGACGGCGCTCTCGCGCGGGCGTGGCAAGGTGCTGGAGAAGCTGGCGAAGAAGAAGGCCGGCGAGGAGCCCGGCAAATAAGGCTGAAGGCGTTGCGCGACGGCCGGGCGAGCGGCGTGGGTTCTCGGGCCGTCGGGGTGCGGAGCGGGAATTGACCGCGCGGCCTTGCGGCCGGCCGCGCAGTCGGCGATCAATCGGACGCGGGCAGGAGAGATGGATGGCGTTTTCGACACGAAGCTTGGCGACGGGCGCGGCCCTGCTGCTGGTGCTGGGGCTCGGGCCGCAGGTGCTTGCGCCGCCGCGGTCGATCGCCGAGCGCGGGGTGCGGCTGGCGCTGATCAGGCTGAACGGCCTGCTGAGCCGGCGCGACATCTCCATCGTCGACGAATTCGTCGACGCCGCCGACACGCTGCTGATCGGCGCGGCGCCGGGCGAGCGGGCGCGCGGCCTGGCCGAGATCGAGGCCTATTACGAGCAGCTGTTCGCCCAGGCCCAGGCCTTCTCCTTCGCCTGGCGCGAGGTCGACGTGGCGGTGCACGGCGAGGTCGCCTGGATCCACGCCGAGGGCCAGCTGATCTGCAAAACCGATTCCGGCGAGGAGCGCCGGCCCTACCGGCTGGCCGGCGTGCTGGAGCCGCATGGCGGCGATTGGAAGTGGCGGCTGTTCCAGGGCTCGCTGACCAGCGAGACCGCCGAGGCCTGACCCCTTGGGCCTAATCCCTCCGGCTTGACTCGCACCGGGGTGGGGGGCATAGACGCCCCCTTCCGCCGCCGGGATCGCCCCGCGTGGCCGGGAACCTATGACGGGATGATGCGAAAGCCGCCGTTGCGATTGCGCTTCTTCTTTCGAGAAGCGCCGGCCCGCGTCGAAGTGAAGAGATAGGCATGTCCAAGCGCCATAGCGCCAAGTACAAACTCGACCGCCGGATGGGCGAAAACATCTGGGGTCGCCCGAAGTCCCCGATTAATTCCCGCGCCTACGGCCCCGGCCAGCACGGTCAGCGCCGCAAGTCGAAAGTCTCGGACTTCGGCCTGCAGCTGCGCGCCAAGCAGAAGCTGAAGGGCTACTACGGCAACCTGACCGAAAAGCAGTTCAGCCGCACCTACGAGGAAGCCGCCCGCCGCAAGGGCAATACCTCGGAGAACCTGATCGGCCTGCTCGAAGCGCGCCTGGACGCCGTCGTCTACCGCGCCAAGTTCGTCCCGACCCCGTTCGCCGCCCGTCAGTTCGTCAACCACGGCCACGTGCTGGTGAACGGCAAGCGCGTGAACATCCCGTCCTACCGCGTGAAGGCGGGCGACGTGGTGTCGGTGCGTGAGCGCTCGCGCAACATGGCCCTGGTGCTGGAAGCCCTGTCCTCGGCCGAGCGCGACACCCCCGACTACATCACCGTGGACGTGAAGGGCATGAGCGCCACCTTTGTCCGCACCCCGGAACTGGCCGAAGTGCCGTATCCGGTGAAGATGGAACCGAACCTCGTCGTCGAATTCTACGCGTCCTAAACGACGCCGGATCTTGCGAGAGATATTGCGAAGGCCCCGGAGCGATCCGGGGCCTTTTGCATGTGGGGCCATTTGCCTTTGGGGAGCACCGCGCGGATCGGCTAAGTCCCTGCCATGCGCCAGCCCGCTCCCCTCTCCGAACCCTCGCCGCCCGCCGGCGTCGCCGATCGCGCAGACGTCGAGGCGGCCGTCGCGGGCGGCCCGGCGCGGTTCACGGGCTGGAGCCTGGCGGTCGCCGAGCTGCGCGAGCTCGACCTGCACGGCTGCGAGTTCGTCAAATGCCGCGGCGCCCAGGCGGACTTTTCCGGGGCCGACCTAACCGAGGCGCGGTTCCTCGACTGCGACCTCAACAACAGCAAGTGGCGCGGGGCGCGGCTGCCGGCGGCGCACTTCGCCGGCTGCAAGCTGACCGGCGCCCAGTTCCGCGAAGTGGGGGCGCTCGGCCTCAGCTTTTCGCGCTCGCTGCTGCGCGACGCCCACCTGCGGCGGATCTCGTTCCGGCGGCATCACCTCGAAGGCGTCGACTTCTCGGGCGCCGATCTCGTCGGCTGCGACTTTCGCGAGGCGGTGCTGACCGAGTGCAGCCTGCGCGACGCCAATCTCACCGACGCCCGGTTCGAAGACGCCGATCTGCGGGAGGCCGACTTGGGGGCGCTGAAGCTCGCCGACGCCAGCCGCTTCCGCGGCGCGGCCATCTCCCGGCGCCAGGCGGCCGAACTGCTCAGCGGCCTGGGTCTGAAGGTGATGTGAGCGAGGCCCCGCCCGCGACCTGGTCCGACGCGTTCACTTCAGGAAGTCGGTGATCACCGCCACGGTGGCGTCGGGCTGTTCTTCCATCAACCAGTGGCCGGACCCGGCGATCACCGCGCCCTGGACGTTGGCGGCGGCGGCCCGCGCCACGACCGCCATGGTCGTGCCGAAGGATTTGTCGCCGCCGACGGCCAGGACCGGCATGGTCAGAGGGCCTTTGGCGAGGAAGGTCTTGTTGTCGATGGCGTCCTGGTCGAAGGCGTGGAATTGCTCGAAGCCGGAATGCATCGCGCCCGGCCGTGCGTAGAGCTCGGCGTAGTGCCGCCGCGAGGCTTCGTCCCAGCGCTTGGGATCGGCGGAGAACTCGTTCCAGAAGCGGTCGAGATAGATCCGCTCGCGGCCCTTCACCAGGCGCTCCATGTCCGGCCCGCCGAAGCGGAAATGCCAGAGCAGCGGGTTCTTCAGGATCTCGTCCCACGGGCCGACTCCCGGCAACGGCGCGTCCATCAGGACGAGCTTGGTCACCCGATCCGGCTGCTCGGCGGTGAAGGCGTAGGCGACCATGTTGCCAATATCGTGGGCGACGACGGCGACCTTGCCGACCTTGAGCGTGTCGAGCACGCCGGAGACGTCCTGCCCCTGGGTCTTCTTGTCATAGCCGCCAGGCGGGTGGCTGGAGAGGCCCATGCCGCGCAGGTCCGGTACGACGACGGTGTGATCCTTGGCCAGCCGGGCGGCCAGCGGCTCCCACATGTCGCCGGTCTCGCCGTAGCCGTGCAGGAGGACGACCGCCGGTCCGTGGCCGCCGACCCGGGTGTGGATGGTGACGCCATTGGTGGTGATGTCGCGGACCGCGAAATCAGCGGGAAAGGGGCGAACTTGCGCCGCGGCGGGCGCGGCGGCCAACATGGCGATCGAAAGAGCGGCCAGGATCGCGAGCATCGGTCGGAGCATGTCGGCGCCTCATCGCGTCCGGCGGGCGAGCCGAACTTCGACGGTAGGATGCGCGCTGCTCAGCTTGCGGACCAGCCGTTCCGTGTCGACCCGCACGGGTAGGTTGAGAGGCCGATGGGCCTCAGAACGCCCGAGCGCTCGCGGCAGGTTTCCTGCGCCGCCCAGCAGCGGCTGGGGTCGGCCTCGACCGCGGCGAGGCGCGGCGAGCGCGCCGGACAGGGCGTCCCTATTGGGCGGCCACGCCCTGCTGCTCAAGGAAGCCCTGCAGTTCGCCCGTCTGGAACATTTCGCGGACGATGTCGCAGCCGCCGACGAATTCACCCTTCACGTAGAGCTGGGGAATCGTCGGCCAGTCGGAGAAGCGCTTGATGCCCTCGCGCAGCGGTTCGCTCTGCAGCACGTCGACGCCGACGAAGTCGACACCCAGCTGGTCGAGGATCTGCACCACCTGGCTGGAGAAGCCGCAGCGCGGCTGGTCCGGCACGCCCTTCATGAACAGCACCACCGGATGCTCGCTCACCGCCTTGGCGATGAAGTCGTGGACGGGATCGGTGGTTGCAGCGTCGCTCATGGATCGCCCTTTCGGCGCAATAACTTAGAGGCAAGAGCTAGGGAGCGAACCGCCCAGGGTCAAGCGGCCGGAAGGTCGCGTCAGGCCGGGGCGGAGGTTTCCAGCGCCAGCGCGTGCAGCTCGCCGCCCATCTTGCCCTTCAGCGCGGCGTAGACCAGCTGGTGCTGTTTCACCCGCGGCACGCCGGCGAAGGCGGCCGAGACGATCCTGGCGCGGTAGTGGTCGTTGTCGCCGGCCAGGTCCTCGACCTGGATCTCGGCGTCCGGAAAGCCCTCGCGCAGGGCGGCTTCGAGATCTGCGATCGGCATCGGCATCGGCGGGCTCCGTCTTCAGGCCGCTCGATAGGCGTTCGAGGCCCCCCGGCGCAAGGGCCGTGCGCGGCCAGGCCCGTCAGGCCGGCCGCGCCACCTCGTCATAGCCGCGTCCGTGGAACTGGATCAGGCAGACGCCGTGGCCGAACGGATCGGCCAGCATGGCGATCCGGCCCCATGCGGCGCTGCGGATTTCGCCCTCGGCCACGGCGCCGGCGGCCAAGGCGCGCGCGAGCGCCGCCTCGAGGTCGTCGACCACCACGTCCAGGTGGACCGGCGACCAGTGTCGCCGATAGCGGCGCGGCTCATCGCCGGCGCCGATCGTGCCCTCGGCCTTTTCCAGCAGGTAGACCGGCGCCGGCCAGCCGCTGAGCTCGACCGCCCCGGCGCCAAAGCGCCGGGTCGGCCGCAGGCCGAAGGCCTGGGTGTAGAACCGCTCCGCCCGGGCGAGATCTGGCACGTCGATGTTGACCAGCAGCGCCATGGCCGGCCTCAGTCGACGATCGCCGAATAGACCAGGGTCTTCAGGGGCCCGCGGATGTCGATCACCTCGGAGGGCATCAGCTGGGTCATGAAGACCACCGAGAGGTCCTCCTTGGGGTCGACCCAGAAGATGGTCGAGGCGGCCCCGCCCCAGTAGTAGTCGCAGGCGCCCAGCCCGCCGCTCTGCACCTGGCCGAGGCTGCAGGCGAAGCCCAGGCCGAAGCCGGTTCCCGGCGCGACCCCGACGACGTCGGCCGGATGGGCGAACCGCGCCACCTCCGCGCCGTCCGGCAGGTGGTTCATGTGCGCCAGCTCGACCGTGCGGGGACCGAGGATTCGCGCGCCGTCCAGCTCGCCGCCGCGACGCAGCATCTCGCAAAACCGCAGATAGTCGGCGGTCGTGCCGACCAGGCCGGCGCCCCCGGACTTGAACGCCGGCGCCTCGGCGTAGGCGCTGGCGGCCGGATCGTCGTCCAGCTTCGGCGGGCCGCTCGGCTGCTGGCGGTAGCAGGCGGCGAAGCGGTCGAGCTTGCCCGGTGGAACCTGAAAGCCGGTGTCGGCCATGCCGAGCGGTCCGAAGATCTCCGCCTGCAGAAAATCGGCGAACGGGCGGCCGGAGAGCTCCTCGACCAGGGCGCCGCAGGCGTCGGTGGCCAGGGAGTAGAGCCAGGCGGTCCCAGGCTGGTAGGCCAGCGGCAGGCCGCCGAGCTTGTCGAGAAAATCCGCCATCCTGTCCGTCGAGCCCGAGCCGACGTGGGCGGCCCTGTAGAGCGCGTCGACCGGGACCTCGCCATATGGCCCCAGCTGGCCGCCGTAGGAGAGGCCGGCGGTATGGCGCAGCAGGTCGCGGATGGTGACCGGCCGCCGCGCGGGCTCAGTGACCATCTCGGCGCCGGCGCCGGAGACCCAGACCCGCTGGTTGCGCCAGGCGGGCGCGAAACGCGCCACCGGGTCGTCGAGCTGAAACCGCCCGCGCTCGTAGAGCATCAGCAGGGCGACCGAGGTGATCGGCTTGGTCATCGAGTAGAGGCGCCAGATGGTGTCCTCGCCGACCGGCTTGCCGCGCTCGCGGTCCATAAGGCCGAAGGATCGGGCGTAGGCGACGTGGCCATGGCGGGCGATGACGATCTGGCAACCGGCCTGGCGGCCGCTGTCGATATGCTCGCGCTGGAGGTGCTCGCCGATCCGGGTCAGCCGCTCGGGGTCGAGCCCGGTCCACTCCGATCGTGCGTCCACGGCGCTGTCCTCCCGACGGCTCTGGGGCGGGCATGATGGCGGGAGGATAGGCGACAAGGGAAGGGGGCGGCGTGCGCCGCCGCTGGCCCCCTGGCTTCGCCGCAGTTAGTCCATATAGCCTGGCATCCAGCCCTCGTGCGCCTGGCGCAGGCGGCTCAGCGGCAGGGTGAAGAGGCCGGTGACCGCCAGCGCCTCGCCGCCGGCCTTGCCGATCACGGCCGCAGGAACCCCGGCGGCCTCGGCGGTGCTCAGTACGGCGGCCGGATCGGCGACCGCCACCAGGTAGCGGGCCTGGTCCTCGGCGAACAGCTGCGCATGAGGCGCCTCGCCGGCCAGCGTCAGTTCGACGCCCACGTCCGAGGCCAGCGCCATCTCGGCGGCAGCGGCGATCAGGCCGCCGTCGGAGAGGTCGTGGACGACGCGCAGGCCGTCGGCCTGGATCAGCCGGCGCACCAGCTCGCCGTTGCGGCGTTCGATCGCCAGATCGACCGGCGGTGGCGCGCCGTCCTCGCGGCCGAGGATCTCGCGCAGGTACATGGAGGCGCCGAGCTCGCCCTTGGTCTCGCCGAGCAGGACGACGGCGTCGCCGGCCTTCAGGCCCGAGAATCCGGCGTGCGTGGCGTAGTCGTCGATCAGGCCGACGCCGCCGACCGCCGGCGTCGGCGGAATGGCCGCGCCGTTGGTCTCGTTGTAGAGGCTGACGTTGCCGCTCACGACCGGGAAGTCGAGGGCCGCGCAGGCCTCCGCCATCCCATCCGTGGCGCGGACGATCTGGCCCATGATCTCCGGCCGTTCGGGATTGCCGAAGTTGAGGTTGTCGGTGATGGCGATCGGCAGGGCGCCGACCGCGACCAGGTTGCGCCAGGCCTCGGCCACCGCCTGCTTGCCGCCCTCGTAGGGGTCGTTCTGCACATAGCGGGGGGTGACGTCGGAGGTCACCGCCAGCGCCTTGCGGGTCCCGTGCACGCGCACGATGCCGGCGTCCGCGCCGGTCGCCGAATCCTCCAGGGTGTCGGCCATGACGTGGCGGTCGTACTGTTCCCAGAGCCAGCGCTTCGAGGCCATGTCCGGCGCGCTCATCAGCTTGACCACGGCTTCGGCGTAGTCGGCGGGCGCGGCGGCGTCGGCGGCGGTCACCCGCGGCTGCAGCGTTGGCTGGACCCACGGGCGGTCGTAGAGCGGGGCGTCGTCGAACAGCGGCGCGAGCGGCACGTCGGCCACCACCTCGCCCTTGTGCTTGAGGACCATGCGGCCGGTGTCGGTGGTGTGGCCGATCACCGCGGCGTCGAGGCCCCACTTGGCGAAGATGCGATAGCCGTCGGCCTCGCGGCCGGGCTTGATCACCGCCAGCATCCGCTCCTGGCTTTCCGACAGCATCATCTCGTAGGCGCTCATGCCGTCTTCGCGCTGCGGCACGCAGTCCAGGTCGAGCTCGACTCCGACCCCGCCCTTGCCGGCCATCTCCACCGACGAGGAGGTGAGGCCGGCCGCGCCCATGTCCTGGATGGCGGCCACCGCTCCGGAGGCCATCAGCTCGAGGGTGGCCTCGATCAGCAGCTTTTCGGCGAAGGGATCGCCGACCTGCACCGTCGGGCGCTTCTCGTCGGAGGCGTCGTCGAACTCGGCCGAGGCCATGGTCGCGCCGTGGATGCCGTCGCGGCCGGTCTTGGAGCCGAAATAGACCACCGGCAGGCCGGGCGCCGGGGCCGCCGAGTAGAAGATCTTGTCGGCGTCGGCCAGGCCCACGCACATGGCGTTGACCAGGATGTTGCCGTCGTAGCCGGTGTGGAAGTTGGTCTCGCCGGCCACCGTCGGCACGCCCACGCAGTTGCCATAGCCGGCGATGCCGGCGACCACGCCGCTGACCAGCCGCTTGGTCTTGGGATGCTCCGGGGCGCCGAAGCGCAGGGCGTTCAGCAACGCCACCGGCCGCGCGCCCATGGTGAAGACGTCGCGCATGATGCCGCCCACCCCGGTCGCCGCGCCCTGGTAGGGCTCGATGTAGGAGGGGTGGTTGTGGCTCTCCATCTTGAAGATGCAGGCCTGGTTGTCGCCGATGTCGATGACGCCAGCGTTCTCGCCGGGACCGCAGATCACGCGGGGCCCCTTGGTCGGGAACTTCATGAGCTGGTTCTTGCTCGACTTGTAGGAGCAGTGCTCGCTCCACATCACCGAGAAGATGCCCAGCTCCACGAGGTTCGGCTCGCGGTTCAGCCGGCGCAGGATCAGCTGGTACTCGTCGGGCTTCAGGCCGAACTCGGCGGCCGATTCGGCGATGGTCTTGGAAGGCTGGGCGCTCATGCGCGCCTAATAGCGAGTCTGGGGCGCGGGGGCGATAGGGCGGAACAACTCGTCTCCCCGGGCGGTTGGTCCGCTGTCTCGGAGCTTCGTCGCGACCTCGCCCAACAAACGGTCAGAACAACAGCGGCGTGGGCCGTCGCCTGAGCCCAGGCGGCGCGGGGGCTGAAGGGAAGGCGCGGAGGCGCGCGGCGCGCCGGCCCTTCTCTTCTTTTTGAGCAAACACCGTTCATTTTGCTTGACGTTCACACGCATAACGTACGCCATTATCCATGCTCTACCATGGAGGGAGTTATGGCGGATCCCGCTCTTGCGAAGGCGCTGGTGTTGCAGGGCGGCGGCGCGCTCGGCGCCTATGAGCTGGGCGTCGCCCGGGTGCTTTATGGCGAGCGTGGCTATGCGCCGGACCTGATCGCCGGGGTCTCCATCGGCGCGATCTCGGCGGTGCTGCTGGCCAGGCCGAAGGGCGGCGATCCGCTGGCGGCGTTGGAAGGCTTCTGGAAGCGGGTAACGGTCGAGGCCCCCTGGCTCCCCGATCAGCTAAAGCCCTACGCCTCGTTGTGGGGCAACCCCAACTTCTTCATGCCGCGGCCCGACGTCTGGAACCTGGCGAACTGGACCAACATCTATTCGACCGAGCCTCTGCTGCGCACCCTGGCGCAATTCGTCGACGAGGCGGCGCTGGCCGATCCCCAGGCGATGCCGCGGCTGATCATGACCGCGACGGACGTCGTCGCCGGCCAGATCGAGCCCTTCTGGAGCGGCGCGGGCGGTCTCACCCTGGACCACGTGCTGGCGAGCGGCAGCCTGCCGCCGAGCTTCCCGGCGACGACCATCGGCGACAAGCACTATTGGGACGGCGGCCTGTTCGACAACACTCCGCTCGGCGAGGTGATTTCGCGGATGAAGCCGAACAAGGCGCCGCCGGCCGAGCGCGAGGTGGTCGTCGTCAACCTGTTCCCCAACGCCGGGACGCTGCCGACCACCTTCGCCGAGGTGAAGCAGCGGATGATGACGCTGAGCTTCGCCAACAAGACGGAGTCGGATCTCGAGCTGCTCAGGAGCTTCAACCGCCTGGCGGTGCTGATGCGCGAGATCCGGACGAACGACGCCTGGAGCGGCCTGCGCGAGCTGGCCGCCTACAAGGATCTCGACCAGCACTATATCGAGGTGCCGAACATCGTCGACATCACCCGCACCGGCTCGCTCGATGGCGCGCCGTGGAGCGATTTCTCCCCGCAGGGCATCGCCCGCCTGGCCGAGGCCGGGGCGGTCGCCGCCCGCGAGGCCCTGGCGAAGGCCCCGGCCACCGCGGCGGCGAAGGCGGAGGTGAAGACCGGCAAACGGCCCGCCGTACGCCTGGCGCCGGTCGGCTGAGGCGAGCGGGGCTCTCGACCGCTGGGCCGGGCGGTCAGGCGCTGGCGAGCGCGCTCTGGAACAGCAGGGCGCCGTCCGCCGAGCCGAGCTCGGCCTCGAAGGCCCGGTCGGGGTGGGGCATCAGGCCCAGGATATTGCCCCTGGCGTTGACGATGCCGGCGATGTCGCGAGCCGAGCCGTTGGGGTTGTCGCGGTAACGGAAGACCACCTGGCCTTCGCCCTCGATCCGGTCGAGCGTCGGCTCGTCGGCGAAGAAGTTGCCCTCGCCATTGCCGACGGTCATGGTCACCTCCCGCCGGCCCGCGTAGGCGGTGGTGAAGCGGGTCTGGGCGTTGGTCACTTCCAGCGCCACCGGCTTGCAGACGTACTTCAGCTTCTCGTTGCGCAGCAGGGCGCCCGGCAGCAGCTGGGCTTCGCAGAGGATCTGGAAGCCGTTGCAGATGCCGACGGTGGCCACGCCGCGCTCGGCGGCGGCCTTGACCTCGCGCATGACCGGCGAGAGCGAGGCCATGGCCCCGCAACGCAGGTAGTCGCCGTAGGAGAAGCCGCCCGGCAGCACGATCAGATCGACGCCGGCCGGCAGTTCGGTGTCGCCGTGCCAGACCATGTCGACCTTGGCCCCGGTCGACCGCTCGACCGCCACCTTGCAGTCGCGGTCGCAGTTGGAGCCGGGGAAGACGATGACGGCGGCTTTCATGGCGCAGGGATCCTCAGGTCTCTTCCCCTCCCTTGATGGGGAGGGACAGCTCGCCGCAGGCGAGCAGGGTGGGGAAGGGTGGCTCAAGCTCGAACCTCGGCGTCAGGCCCAAACTTCCCCACCCTGACCGCTTCGCGGTCGTCCCTCCCCATTAAGGGAGGGAGAGTGTCTCGTCACTTCCGGCCGGCCTTGAGGCCGGTGAGGTAGGCCATCAGCTGGTCGTAGGCGGCCTTGTCGCCGTACGGGCAGCCGGTGTTGGTCATCGCCCCGCCGGCCGTCTGCTGCATCAGGATGGCCGGATGCGCCGGGGCGCCAGGCTCGGTGATGAAGTAGGAGGCGTGGCCGTCGGCGGTCGAATAGGCCCGGTAGGGCTCGGTCGGCTCCTGCGGCGCCGGGGCCAGGCCGGGCTGGGCGGTGATCTTCGCCCGCAGGGCCGCGAACGGCTGGCTGCAATCGAGGGCCACCGCCGCGGCGGGCTTGGGCTTGGGCGCGCAAGCGCCGAGGCTGAGGATCGGCAGAAGGAGGAGGGCGACCCCTGCCTTCACGCCAGCTCGACCCGGTAGCTTTCGATCACGGTGTTGGCCAACAGCTTGTCGCACATGGCCTTCACCTCGGCCTCGGCCGCGGCCTTGTCTCCCGCCGCCAGGTCGAACTCGATGGTCCGGCCGACGCGGACGTGCTCGACGCCGCCCCAGCCCAGGCCGTGCAGCGCCTGTTCGACGGCCTTGCCCTGCACGTCGAGGACGCCGGGCTTCAGGAAGACATGAACCTTCGCCTTCACTAGTGCAGGCCCCCTTGGATGACCGTCGGCATCTCTTTCATGATGCCGAGCCGGCGAGCGACTTCGGTGTAGCTCTCGATGACGTTGCCCAGGTCCCGGCGGAACCGGTCCTTGTCGAGCTTTTCGTTGGTCTGGGCGTCCCACAGCCGGCAGCTGTCGGGGCTGATCTCGTCAGCCAGGATGATGCGGGCGAAGTCGTTCTCCCAGATGCGGCCGAACTCGATCTTGAAGTCGACCAGGGTGATGCCGACGGCGCCGAACATGCCGGTAAGGAAGTCGTTCACCCGCAGGGTGAGCGCCATCATGTCGTCGATGTCCTGGGTGGTCGCCCAATTGAAGGCGGTGATGTGCTCCTCGGAGACCATCGGGTCGTGGAGCTTGTCGTCCTTCAGGTAGAATTCGATGATCGAACGCGGCAGGGCCTGGCCCTCGGGCAGGCCGAAGCGCGTCGACAGCGAGCCGGCCGCCACATTGCGGCAGACCACCTCGAGCGGGATGATCTCCACCTCGCGGATCAACTGCTCGCGCAGGTTCAGCCGCTTGATGAAATGGTTCTGGACGCCGATCGAATTCAGCCGCGTCATGATGTGCTCACTGATGCGGTTGTTGATCACGCCCTTGCCTTCGAGCACG